>Ga0207421_10002831_pt1 | contig 21145 bp, 23 predicted proteins | sample SodLakKL_010_SED_4_FD_187542 | JGI IMG/M metagenome (GOLD analysis project Ga0207421, IMG submission 187542) | Alkaline sediment microbial communities from Lake Tanatar, Kulunda Steppe, Russia - 8KL_010_SED (SPAdes) (version 2) | ecosystem: Environmental > Aquatic > Non-marine Saline and...
ATATTCATAAAAGAAAAAACCTTGTTAAAGAATAAACATGTCTTCAACAAGGTTTCAATTTTGAATTTGTTATCATTTAAAATTAAACAATAACTTGTGAGTATCTTTCATCACCAATTGTCTTAAGCATTATTGAATATGGATTCATATCTCCACCTAAGATAGATTTCATAATTGATGGACTAAAACCCGAAATAAGAGCAGTATTATTAGTATCGAATTTAACTGGAAAATTCCCAACAGCTTTAACATCAACACGCCAGAAAATTATATTCGGCATCTCATAACCAGCTTCTTTGTATTTGTGTTTTATCATTTCAAACGTTGATGAATCTGTTCCTGTTATTGCATAAGAATCAAACTCCATATCGGATATAATAAGTATTTTTGAAGGCATATCTTCTGGAGAAACACCATCTCTTACCGCTGAATTTAAAAGCATTTCAAATGCAGCAGAAATATTTGTATTATATCCTACAGGACCTCTTACTTGATTATATCTATCACTCAATCTTCCACTTAATCTTTGAAGTGTAGGTTGAGATGTAAATGTTATAAAATGGTCCTTAAATGGTCCTTCAAGTCTTTCAGACACATAAATACCTAATGATATTGCAACATCCATAGCATTTACAGATCCAGATATCATTTGCCCCATTGAACCTGAAACATCAACCATAGGTATCATTTTTTCATCATTATCCTCAAGATAGTTAGGTAAATTATCCCATTGTGTATTAACTGCATTATTATTGCCTGCTTCTCTTAAAGATTTAATTAAATCATAAGGATATATTGCACCTGTATTGATTTTAGCTTCACCACTTTCAACTGCTTCAATATAAGATTGAAATCTTTCATTATCGTGTTTTGTAAAAGTTTTCATATATCTTGACATTGCAAGAGAAGGAATTTTTTGATAATCAATAGATCTCCAATCTTTTCTACACATTGCAGTTTCAACAACATTTGTATTTTTTACAAGTAATTTTCTATATTCTTTCGGAGATAATCCCATTGCAACTCTTACTTTATTTGCAATAAGTTTATCTTCTTTTGAAACTTTTCCACCCAATCTTGGCATCCATTTTGAGCATAAAGATTTCATTTCACTATCACCAAGTAATACAGCAACTAAATAATCAATCGTTGCCTTTTCAGCTGGAGTAGAAAACAATGCAAACAAATCATCAAATCTTCCATATTCTGGAATTATTGTTAAGTTTTTCAACATAACATCGGTTTTATTTTTTGCAAGATATCTTGTGATTTTTTTGAAGATTTCTCTTTCACCAGCACCACCTCTAATATCACGAGCCCAAAATAATATTTTCATTGTAATTAATGGGTTTTCATTAAATGCTCTTTCAAACATAATAATTAACTCACGCATTTTAGATTCTTCATTAATATTAGATCTCATTGAACCGATTGTGAAAAATAAATCTACACAATCTGAAGACGATGTTGAATTTGTTAAACACAAATTCTGAGTTCTTGCATCATCTGTTGTCATTGCTCCGATTAAAGGATTTTCTTTTTTCATAACTTAAATTAATTTTAGTGATTAATAAAAAATTCCGCTTATTGCAAAGTTTTTTTTGCAACAAACGGAATTGTAAAAATTACAGGTTGTATTGGTTTATTTTTGCTTATAAAAATTTTTATTTGCTGTAAACAACCTTTCCTAAAATGTTGCAGGTTAGTTATTGCTTCCTAGCTTTTTTGCTGAATCTAACCTTTTTATTATTTTAATGAACTTTCAGATTAGCTTTGTGTGAAATTATTAGGTTCACATAAAACCCATCGAGAAACTTTATTTCCTGGAAACCTCTCGAAAAATTTCCCTTATTGAATTGTTAGTCTTTGTTAGTTTGCTGAATCTAATCTTTATTGTTCATCAATTTGATTATTTGTATATATATTATACATAACCTTAAAATAGTTTCATTTTTAAGAAAAAATTTTCAAATTTTCAATCATTTAATTCATAATTGATTCATATATACTTGAGGTTACCCAATCAGGGAGTTTATCCCAATCATATGTTGCAAATTTTTCTGCATCGTCAAAATCATCAACTGCTTGTCATGTATAATCAACACGTTCCTCGGGTTTCATTTTATCCCATTTCTTTTTTGTTAATAATTTTAATTTTTTTTTCATTAATAAACTCATCTAATGTTCCTATTCGTTTTTTCATAATTTTATTTTATTTTCTTTTCAAATTTAATTGCCTCTGATGTAGTTAAAAATTTTTTTTCAATAATATCATACCAAATACTGTTATTTGTTTCACCTGGAAAAAATAAATCACAACCATTTGAACCCCTCCCGCTTGTATGCTCCGCACCATGTACATATCTATAGTTTACTGTTGTCCATATAAATCTTTTAAATTCAAATTTATCATCATCCTCAATAGGTTTTAAACCCTCCGGAACTTCTCCACCACTAAAAAAATTAATATATAATTCCTTTATTCCATATTTAAATACACCAAGTCTATCTCCTGTTATTGGTTTTCCTTTGACTCTTATAAATAATCTTCCTCTACTCTTTTCATATTCTCCAGTTGTTGGATAATTGAAATTAATTTTTTCTTTTAATAAAGCACTAAAAGCATCTCCTATGTTATCTAAAATATTTTTTTCAAGATCTTTTTGATCTTTTATATCAGGATCCGATGCTAATAACTCTTGAAACTCAGTTTCATAAATTTTTTGATCTTCAACCTGAATTGTTTCATTTAATCCTTGTATTCTTTTTTTCATTATTTTATTTTTATTTTACTTTATATGTTTTTATTTCATAATCAACTGTATAACTTCTTTTATCTAAATTTTTTTTATATGATTTTTTCATGTCTTTTATTTCTTTTTCATTTCCTACCTCTAATACTTTAATATCTTCATCATCCAATTAACCTTAAGAAGTACCCATAAATTTTTATTTTCATTTATAAAATTATCTAATTTTTGAACTGTTTGTTTCATCTGTTTATTTTATTTTTAATATCTTCCATATGCACCACCTGCTGAATATGTAGCTAATAAATATATTGTTCCTTTATAATCTAATGTTATTGCTTTATCATATTGTGATGAATCTATTTGAACAAAACCTGAAACATTATGTAACTCATCTTTTTCTACATTATCAATATCCTGTCCAAATTTTAAAACATCATCATGTGTTATTTTTATTTTGTTCTTTCTTAATCCTTGAATTACTAAAGGCCAGGCCGTTTTAAAATCACCACTCATATAACTACTATAACTCGTAACATCTTGAAGATATGCAGCCAAATTGATTTCTTTTAAAAACTTAGGTGATTTATATGTAGCTATAACATTTATACATTTTTCTAACATTTCTTTAAATGTTTCATTAGAAAAACCTTTTGTATTAAAAAAATCTAAATTTTTATTATAATAACGTTCTTTTTGATCTTCATATTGGTCACCCCTGCTCATATAAATATTAAATGTAGTTACAAATTTTACAATAGCACCATTTGTTTTTCCATTTCTTAAATATGCTTTTCCGTCTTTTATTGCATTATTAAACAAATCCTTAGGATTTTTTAGTTCCGAATGTATAAAACCAGGTTTTGGCCATCCTGCATCATAATAAAACCAATTAAAAACATTTTTAATTCCTATTATTTCTTTAATATTACTTTGCAAAAAATGTGGAATTTCTTTAAATTCTTCATTTTCTTTTATAATTTTATTTTCATTAATAAACTCATCTAAAGTTTCTATTCTTTGTTTCATATTATAATTCTTTTTTAATTAAATTTAAAATTTCTTTTTCGTACGTTTTTAATTGTTTTTCAATTTCTTTTTTCTTCGATTCATATGAAAATTCCTTTCTAAGTTTTTCAATTTTATCATCAAGATCTTCAATTTCTTCAGCATAAGCATCAGCAACTGGTCCTCCCTCAGGTTCCGTTTCGGGATCTGCATCCATATCATCCCATGCTTCTTGATGTCTTCTCTCTAAATCTTCTATTTCATCTCTGTAAGCAACTTCATTTTCAATCCAAATATCCCAAACTTCCTTGGTTAAATTTTTAAAATTTTTTACTCTTTTGTTTAAATAATCAATAAATTTATCCATATCCCTCTCAGTCCAAGTTTCAAAATCTTCAAGTTTAAGTGGTTTATTCCATGGAACATCAGGACTATATCCTTCTATATAAGAATATATAGCATCTTGTATTTCTTCATAAACAACATTTGAAGCAATTTCTTGTAAATCATCACTCGATACAAATTTTTGATATTTTTTTTCAATTAAATCTTTAAATTCAATTATATCTTTATAAAAAATATTATCTTCTAATTTACTTTCATTTATAAATTCATCTAAAGTTTCTATTCTTTGTTTCATAATTTTTATTAATTTTTTTTTAATCCTAATCTAGAAAGTTCTAAATCAACCGGTGCTGATTCGATAGTTTTAGAAATGATTATATGATAGTTGACTACTTTAAATTCAATTTTTCCGGATATAAAATCATCCCAATCTTTATGACGGGGTGTAACTATTATACCCTTTTATCAAGAGGTCCTTTTGATGCCCAAAGTTCTGAACCCCAATCATAATCATTTATATTATCATATGAAAGTATATCTTTAAAATCTTTAGATCCTAAAATATATAAACTGATTTCTATTAAAAGGGTTTTCAAATCATTATTTTCAATTTCTTTATCCCAAGTTCTAAGAGGTTTTACAGATTCACCTTCTTCATAATGATCAGAATGTTCAGCTGCTTGAATTTTTGCTTTATATATTGTTTTTACTTCAGTTTCTAAATCTTCATTTACAGTTAATGATTCATAAACTAAATCGTTTGGATGCACTTGTAAATATACATTTCCAGCTTCTATACCAACATATCCTGTAGATGTATCTGCTACAGTAAATCTTGTATTTATATCTATATCTGCCAAATCAAATTCATCCTTATAAATTTTATATGCATCTTTAAACGCCTTTTTTGTTTTAAATTCTGCGAACATTCCAATATTAATTGATTTCTCATTTAAAACATTTTCATTAATAAATTCTTGTATTGTAGGTATTCGTTTCATCAAATTATAAGTTTAAGAAGCTTATTTCGATACTCGAACAATAATATGTCCTTTATCTATTTCTGTAGTTTGACCAAGCTTCAATTTTTTGATTTTTGTTACATGTTCTTTCTCGTACCCATTATCTTCATTAAACCAACCTAAAGTATGAAATTGGACTTTACCTTCTTCAAAATAATCACCATCCCATGCAGCAAGAAAATTTGTATTTTTATTAGAACTTTCATCTAACATAAACTCTTGTATTGTAGGTATTCTTTTTTTCATAATATTATTTTATTTTATTTTTATTTATATATTAAAAAGCAATCAAATTTATTTAGGTTTTCTTTAACAAAAGGTTCTTTATAATTTATCTCACCTTTTTGAAGTTTTTTATCAAAATCTTCTGCTTTACCAGGTTGTGGCATATAAAGTCTTTCTGGTGCACTTGGTTCAGGTGGATTTTTTTTAATCAACTCTAATAAATTACTTGTTATAAAATTTACAACATCATCAAAACTTTTATCAAATACATTAACAACACTTTCATCTAAATATTTAGAAATATAATCTATAATTTCTTTTTTAGACATTTTGTATAAATTAATTCCTTCTGATTTTGAAAATGGTATTTTTTTCTTAATTGCTGCTATTGATAATTGAATTATTTTAAATGCATCAATAGGTGTAATATTTTTTTTCATGTCATAAATAATAATTCTAGTATTTGGATCAATAGCATATGCTTCAGCCCATCTATGGTGCCCATCTATAATATATTTTTCATTTAATGTAACAATAGGTCGTCCTTCAATTTGAATAGGTCGTCCCTTTAACTTTTCTTTTAAAATTTTTATATTTTTACCATTAATTCCCCATTTAACTGATTTATCAATTAACAACTCCTTTTGCATTGGAATTAATTTTCTTGCATTTATAACACCTTCTCTGAATTTAATTTTTTCATCATCAGGATAACCATCGTCTCTACCTGAGTTAAGAATTGCATTTATTTTTGGATCATCTGCAAGATCTTTTAATTTTTCAATAAACTTTTCATAAGGAAGTTCAACAAGATTTTTTAACTTTGCCTCCATGTTTTTTGATTATTTTATAATTTATCCGCTGCTAAAGTTGCAGTTTCTGAACGTTCTCCCTTTTCAAGTGTAACGTGAGAATATATTTTTTCTCCTTTCAATTTATCAATCATATAACTTAATCCATTTGATTTTTCATCAAGCCATGGATTATCAATTTGAAAAATATCTCCAGTAAAAACAATTTTGCTATTTTCACCCATTCTTGTAATTATTGTTTTTATTTCAATGGGAGATAAATTTTGTGCTTCATCAACAATAAAAACAATATTATGCAAACTTCTACCTCTTATATAAGCAAGCGGTGAAACAACAATCTTATCATTTTCAGTCAAATTATTAATTTTTTTCAATTCTTTTGAATGATTATTTTTCATTTGATCTTTGATAAATGATAAACCATCATATATAGGTTGCATATATGGACCTATTTTAGAATCAACATCACCAGGTAAATAACCAATATCTTTATTATTTAAAGGAACTATTGGTCTTGCTATATAAATCTGTTGAAAATTCTTTTTTTGTTCAATTGCAGATGCCATTGCAATAAGAGTTTTCCCAGTACCTGCAACACCACTAATAGAAACTATTTTTATATCAGAATTTAACAAAGAATTAATTGCAAAAATTTGTTCAGCATTTTTTGGTTTAATTCCTGAAACAGATTTTTTATTTATAAGATATATATTTCCATCTGTACCATAAAAACCTAAAGCTGATTTGTTACCGTTTCTGATTATATAATAAGAATTATATAAAATTTCTTCTTTTATATTTAACTCTTTTATATGTAATTTTTTCTCCTTATAAAATTTTTCTATTAATTCTTCATTTATATTCTCCAAACATTGTTTACCTGTATATAAAGAAGAAATATTTTTAATAATACCTACTTGATAATCTTGGGCTTTAAGTCCTAATGATTTTGCTTTTATTCTTAAATTAACATCTTTACTAACTAAAATAATTTCTTTTTGTTTAAATTGTTCATGATAATATAAAGCAACATTTAAAATTTTATGATCATTTTTTTCTTCTTGGAAAATATGCTCAGCATCTAATGTAGCATCATGTAATTCAAAAGAAACTTTCATTCTTCCTAAATCCTCGGTCCCAATCGGAATCCAATCATTTAATGGAAAATCTTCTGAAAGTCTATCTATAACTCTAGTAAACTCGCGTGCTTCAAAATTTATCGTTTCGTTTCCTTTTTTAAATTGATCTATTTCCTCAAGAACTATTGAAGGTAATATTATATCGTTTTTTTTAAATTTTTTATATGCATTATGATCATATAAAATAACAGAAGTATCTAAAATATAAATTTTTTCTTTCATAATTTATTTATATATTTACATTTATTCTTGTAAAATAATTTAAATTTTATGACTTTTAATGACAAATAAAAAACAATATGGTTTGATATTTAATGTTTATTATAGTTTATCTAATGTCAATTCTATTATAAATAAGTCATACTATTAATAGTTTGTTTAAAACAATCAATAGGTTTAAAATTAATTATAATAACTTGTTTTATAATCTTGATTCAATCAAAATAATTTATTTTTATATACACAATTTTCAAATAGTTTTAACAAAAAAACCAATATCTTTAAATATTGGTTTTTTATTTAGTTTTTTAAATTTTAATAATCTTTTTTCGCAACTCCTTCTGATATAAGGTTTTCAGCATTCTCTTTTGATAAAATTTTTGCCATTTTATTTCCTTCTGCTGTTACACCTTTTACAATATATCCACCTCTTTTTGTTAAACTCACAACCGGTTCTAACATTTCTTCTTTTTGTTTTGTTTTTAGGCAATATGCCATTAATTTTTCACTCATAATTTTGATTTTTTTATTGGTTTTTATATATATTCATTATAATTAAAAAGTTATTCTTTTACGTAATTATAATCTTGTGGTAATTCATTTTTATAATTTTCCCACCTATGCCAAAAATTTGTTTTATATGCATTAAATTTCTGTGCAAATCTCCAACCATAATTAAATTCAATATCTAAATAATCTTCAACATATTTTGGGATTCTTATATTACAATTATATTTGTCTATTGTCTTAAATTCTTTAATATGTTCAGTTTTGTATCTCCAAACATATTCATTATTTTGTTTATAGAAATAAAAATCATCAAATGGAAATAGAATTAAAAGATCAGAATAAATTCTTTTTGTATGTATACCAGATATAAATTCTTTTTTATATTGAATTCTATGCATGGTTTTTAATAAATTTACTTTACCCTCTTCAACCTCCTTTCTTAATTTTTTACTTATAACATCTGAAACTTTATCCCATTTTGGATCACTATTTATTTCATCAATCATTTGAAAAAAATTATCATCAATATCTTCAATTTTAATACAAAAATCATGATCTGAATCCTCGTGTATAATTTCACCATCTCTAACCAATCCCAATAAAGTTCCAGCGTCTACCCAATATTTAACATTATATTTCTCAAATAAATTACATATGTCTTGTAAAAGTTCAATTCTTGCTTTTGACCATCTATATATGTCTTTTTTATTTAATTGTGCTCTTCCCATTTAATTAATTTTAAATAATTTTTAAATTCAATTAAAAAATCTTTAATATTTTCTTTTGTTAATATTCCAATATTGGAAAGTCTAAATGTATTAATATTTGCAACCTTTCCAGGATATATCGTATATCCTTTTTGTTTGAAATATTCATGCATTTTTTCAAACGAATGTTCTTTACTGTTTAAATCATAATAACTTCTAATTATTATTGAATTATACTCATCTGGAATTAATGTTTTTAAACCAAGTTTTTTTAATTCATTGTTTAAGATTTTATAATTTTCTTCAATTCTTTTATATCTTTTTTCTAATCCCTCATCTATAAGTTCTTCAATTGCTTTTATTGTTGCGTATGCTATTTGTACAGGTGGTGTAAATCTTGTTTGATTTTTATTTTTTAAATTATTATATTGTGCAAATAAGTCAAAATAATAAGATTTACTTGTTTTAAATTTTAATTCTTTAAGTTTGTTTAAATTACAAGTAACGAATGATAATCCTGCCATTCCTTGTAAATTTTTATTGGAACTTGAAATTAAAAAATCTATATTATTTTCTAACATATCAATATTATAACAGCAAAAAGTACTCATTGCATCTACAATAAAAGTAGAATTATATTTTTTGCACAATTCACCAATATCATGAATATTGTTTAAAACACCAGTTGTTGTTTCACAATGTACTATATAAACATGAGATGGTTTTTTATCTTTAATTGTTTTTTCAATTGTATCATAATTTAGTATATATTTTTGGTTATCATAAAAATCTAATATATGATTTTTAATTTTATATCTATCCGCAATTTCTGCAGCACGTTTTCCATATTCACCATTTGAAATAATTAATATTTCATCTTTTTCATCAGAACATACCGAAGTTATTGTTGATTCAATTGCACCAGTACCTGATGATCCAAATAACACAGTTGAATATAAATCTTTATGATTATATGATTTTGGTAATAAAATATCTGTTATATTATCACAAATATAATCTAAAACTAAACCAAATTCTTTTTCTCTTGGGCAAATATCATCAACCACTAAAGAAGACTTAACAGTATCAGATGTATTTGCTGGGCCGGGGTTTAATAGTATCTGTTTCATAATTTAGGATAGATTTTATTTACTGCTCTATAATAATGTGAAAAATTATCAATTTCACACCATTTTAAATTTGTTTTTTGAAGTCTAAAATTAACATTATTTTTTTGTGAAATCATATTATATAAATTTTCATATTCAATTTTTTTATCTTTTAAATTGTTTATAGTTTCTAATAATATCTTTGCACTTTTTTTATCAATTTGTGTTATTCCAATCAATTCTTGATTATAATTTTTTAAATCAATTTTATTTTTTGAAAGATGAGACATATATCCATTTGTTTCTTCTACATAAACTTCATCATCAGATTTAGTATTAGGTGATGTTATAATCAAATTTTCATCTGATATTAATTTTAGAATTTTTTCATCATATAACAAATCACTCTCTAAAATAGTAAAACTTTTAATATTTATATTAGCTGATAATCCTAAAGCTAATGAATATCCGCTTCCACTTGTTAAATAATCTGAATTATAAATAGGTAAAATTTCTTTATATTTTTTTGCAAATTCCGTATAAAAATTACAACCATGTCCTGTTACTATTCTAATTTTTTCATAGTTATTATTTAGTAAATTTTCAATTGATCTTTCAATTAATGATCTACCATATATTTCAATAAAACCTTTAGGAATTTTATTTAACAAATTTTCAAATCTGCTTCCAATCCCAGCCGCCAATATAATAGCTGTCTTCATGAATTTTAATTATTTGGTTAGAATTACATTATATCTATAATTTGAATTATCATATTCCGAAATATTTTGTTTTATTATATCAATTTTTAAATTATAAAAATCAGCAATTTCATTCCAAAATGATTGAGAATAATATAAATGAGGCAATTCATTATATTTTTTATAATATTCTAAACCTCCCGATAAATTAATTCTATTTTGAACATCTTTATATTTTGTATCTTTATTGGGTATATCATAAATTCCGATACTTTTATTGGCATGTTTAAGCATATAATCAATTACAACTTGTGTATATGTCATATTTGGAAAATAATGAAATACACTAACGGAAATTAAATGATCATATTTATTGTTATTATTTATAGGATTGGTAATGCTTTCATTAAAATTTAATGCTTCAGATTCAAATATACAAGGTTTAATTGAATCGTCATTTAAATATTTCTTTGCAATTTTTATTAAATTTTTAGCCTGATCACATCCACCCACTAGTTTGACTTTATCCTTCAGTGCATAAAGAATTGCACCTGCACCACATCCAACCTCAAAAACTGTATCATTTTTTGTTAATTTTAAAGTATTAACAATGTTGTTAATATGTTGATTAAAAGATTCATTATTCATAGTATTTGAATCTCTATCATAACCATCTAATATAAATAATTTTGTTAATATATCTTCATTTTCAACATTAAGATTTTTTATTGTTCTTTTATTCCAAATATTTTTCCAGTTCATTTTTTATGTTTTTAGTTTTGTGATTAAATTTTCTTTATTTTTCTTTGGTAATATTGTTGGTCTGCCAATATTTTTTCTATTTCCTTTATTGACTTTAATTTCTATAAAATCATATTTATTTTTAATTGAATTAACTAGAGAAACTTTATCTTTTACACATATACATTTTCTATAACCACATTCTTTTGCTATATTTACAAAACTAACTTTATCACCAACTGTAGGTTGGCCACCAACACTATCATGTGCACCATTGTTTAAAATAATATGAATAAAATTTTTTTGTATTTGTGTTCCTATTGTTGCAAAACTTCCGAGATGCATTAAAGCAGCACCATCTCCATCTAAACAAACAACTTTTTTCTCAGTATTAAGTGAAATTCCTAATGCAATTTGTGATGCATGTCCCATTGACCCAACGGTTAAAAAATCTGAATTATGATCTTGATTTTTTTCTTCTCTATATTCAAATAATTCACGAGAAATCATTCCAGTTGTTGAAACAAAAATATGTTCTTTTAATTCATCAGCAACAATTTTAATTGCTTCTTCACGTGACAATTCATATTTTGCTTCTTCATTAATTGATTTAGTTTCATATTTATCAAAAACATTTTTTGGGACTAAAATTGCATGCGGTTTATTATTATTTTTTGTTTTTTTAATTAAATTTTCTATTTTTATTTTTGATTCTTTATAATCTTCAGATAATACTATATATGGAATATCAAAAACTTCTAATATCTGAGGTGTTATTAATCCTTGGTGTAAATGCTGTGGTTCATCTTTCACATTAGGTTCACCCCTCCAACCTATGAGTAAAATTAAAGGAATTGAATAAATATGTGGTGATACTAAAGATAATAAAGGATTTGTAGCATTTCCAAGCCCCGAATTCTGCATATAAACAATTGGAATTTTTTCTGTTGATAAATGATAACCTGTTGCTAACCCAATAGCTGTACCTTCATTAACTGCAATTATATGATTTGATTTTTTTGAATTGTCTGTAATGTATGCACAAAAATTTTTTAATAGAGAATCTGGAACCCCGGTATAAAAATCTATATTATGTTTTTTAAGTAAGTCATAAAAATTATCAGGTTTAATCATACCGTACCAATTATATAATTTAAAATTTCTTTAACACTAAAACATTCTTTCTCGGTATCTTTTGATCTATCATTAAATAATATAGAATTTGCTGTTTTTTTCATTGCATACATCGAAGCTCGAAGCAAATGATTTGCGTGTATTACAATATTTGCTCCTGTATTAAATAATTCTGTATCTGTAATATGATTATATGTTGTTGGAACTACGATGATTGGTGTAATTTTATCTTTTTTTCTAAATATTTCTATGAATTTTAATATATCTTTACCGTCTTTATCTTTTGAATGAATCATTACACCATCTGCTCCTGCATTAATATATGCATCTGAACGTTCTAAAGCATCTTCAATATCTTTACCTAATATTAAACTTTCTATACGGGCAATTATCATAAATTCTTTAGTTGTTTGTGCTTCTTTTCCCATTCTAATCTTATAAGAAAAATTCTCAATTGAATCCTGTTCTTGGTGTACTTCTGTTCCTAGTAATGAATTTTTTTTCAATCCACACTTATCTTCTATTATAACTGCAGATATTCCAATACGTTCCGCATCTTTAACTAAAAATTGAAAATGTTCGGGTTTTCCACCTGTATCACCATCATATATAAGAGGTAATGAAGTTACACTAAAAATTTTATCAATTGAATTTAATCTTGATGAAGACTCTAAAACTTCAATATCGGGTTTTCCATTTGATGTAGAATCAGTTAAAGAACTTGACCACATACCATCAAATATTTTTCCATTAATTCTTTCACGTTCAACAATTATTCCACTTATTGGATTATGAACTTCTACAAATCTTAAATGTTTTTTTGAACTTAATAATCTTCTCAAGAAACGTAATCTTGTAGAACTTGTAACATTTTTTGAGGATGTATTTTCTTTAATACATAATGAACTTAAATCATATGAATATGGAATTTCAATAAGTTCACCACCTATTGAATTTAAATAATTCAAAATTTCATCTCTAATTGGTTTAAGTACTTGATCATTTCTCCAATTATCACCATGAATAACTATTTTTGCTCCACTTTTTTTCAATTCTTCTATACCCACAGCAGTATTTTGTGGAATCGTTTCTTTTACATATTTATTTGATTTTATTACACTCTCGCGATGTTTATATGGAAAATGCGGTAAATCATTTATTTCAATACATGCATCATCTGTTAAAACACCAACAACAACATCGCCATATTCTGCAGCTTCTCGTAAAATATTTGCATGTGCATCATAAAAATAATCCCATACACCACTTACAAAAACTTTTTCCATTAAAAAATTGATTTAGATTTATAAATTTTATTAAAATTTAATTCAGGTTTATTTTCTATTACATTTATACATAATCTATTAAATACAGTATCCTCTTCATAAATTGTTTTATCATCAATTTTATCAAGTCTATTTTTAAATATACTATCCCAATAGTGTAAAAGATACATATCCTCAGTTATATCAACATCCATACCTGCTCTAAAAATATCTCTTATTTTCCACATTGATTCGTATTTATAAAAAGTTTCTTTTTTCAAAATACGTACTTCCTGACATTTTGAAAAATGCTCCGCATGTTTTTTACATGAAAATTCTGCATAAGGTGCTTTTGCTGAAAATTTTTTATAAGAATCTAACCATACATCAATATATGGAGAATTTGGAACAGGTGCAACGACACCAGCTATGTTTACTGATTTTAATGGATCTCGTTTTTTTTCTGAACATATTTTAAATAAATTATCTTCAAAAAATGGTTGAAAAGATTGTAAAGTAATAGAATCAAAATCAGTATATACTCCACCATATTTCTTTAATAATTTTAATCGAAATACATCTGATTTGTGAGCAGGATGTTCTATTTTGTTTCCATAAATTTCTTCAGGGGGATCTACAATATGAACTTTAACAAAATCTTTAACTTTATCCCAATAATAACCATTAGGTTGTGTATTTGTGTAAAAATTTATTTTAAAATCGGGATTTGTATTTTTTGTACTTTGAACTGCAATATAATGCATAAATCCAAAGTTTTCTTTCATATATAATTTTTTTTCTTTTTGATTTTTTTCATCAGTAGGAAAAAAATATATAAAAAACCAATTTTTACAATTGTTCATAATAAAAATAATTTACTGTTTAAAATTATATTCATATGATAAGAATAGTTTTAATTATTTCTATTTGAAGAACCTCTTGATGGTGATCCAGTTGAAGAACCTCTTGATGGTGATCCAGTTGAAGAACCTCTCGATGTATTTGTTCTATTTGGTGAAACTTGAGTTGGTGTAGTTGTGGGTCTTTGTGTCGGTGTAGTTGTGGGTCTTTGTGTCGGCCTTGCTTCTTGCCTATTTTCCTGTCTTTCTCTTGTTGATCTAACTCCACGGTTATCTATAGAATGTCTTCTATAACTATCAACAGCATTTAATTCACGATATCCGGGTGTACTGTAAGTTCTAGGTTTTCTTCTATTGCTTTGTATTTGCTCAGAATCAGCTCTATTTGGTCTTTCATATATTCTTTCATTTTCTTGTCTATTAGTTACCTGTCTTTTATCTTGTCTTTCTCTATCCTCGCTCAGCCTTGTTTCACTTTTTATTACTCTATTTGAAATTCTATTATCTTGTCTAAAATCTGTTTTTATTGTACTACCAATTGAATTTCTTTTTCCATAGTAATAATTTCTATTTTGATATGTATTTCTATAATACATCCAATGTGTATCTAACATATATGGTGAATAATAATTAAACCAATAATTATGTGCCCAACCATACATCCACCAATTTCCCCTCCAGTTATATATTGAATAATATAATCTATGTGTCATATAATATGGATTTGTAAAATACCAATTACTATAAAATGGACTATAATAATCTAGCATTAAATAATAATAAAAATCATGTATACATTTATTTTGATTATAATAAATTTCTATATCTTTTGAATTTTGTGATGTTTCTATGATATTATCAACTTTATTATTTGTTGAATTATTGTCTATTTCATCTAAATAAACAATTCTTTTTGATTGTTCTTCTTTTTCCGGTGTATAATAAATATCATCATTTGTAGCTGTATGATTAATAGATGAACATCCTATAAATAATATTCCAATTATTATAAAAATTTTAAGTGTTTTCATAATTATAGTTTTTATTTAATATACAACAAAAATTGTGCCAGAAATTAATTTATTTATCTTTTTTATCTGATTCTCCATCTTTTTTATCTGTATCAATTTTCTTTTTCATCTTTTTATCACCAACATCCACAATTTCCCATTTATCTTCATCCACTTCTTCATCTTTTTTTACACTTACCCAACCTTCATCTTGCATTGCTTCTGTTTTATTTTTAATTTTTTCTTCTTCTTTTTCAGCCTTAATTCTAGCCTTTTTTGCTTCTTCTTCAGTCTTTTTTATATTTTTATGCTCTTCTTCTAAAGCTTCTTTTTGACTTTCTGTAAATACTTTTTCTGCATGTTTCATTACTTCTTCCACTGCTTTGAGTTTCGCTTTACTTCTAGCATCTTTTGCATATTCTTCTACACCATAACTTTTTGCAATAGTATCCATTCTATCCACAATTGCATCTAGTTTATCTTTCGCTGCATCTTTTTTAATTCCCCATCTTTCAATTATTTTTTCTTTTTGGGGCTTATCTAAATCACTCCATTTTTTATCTAACTTTTCTCTTCTTATTTCTACATCAATAAATTTCCAATCTCTATAAGCATTTGCATATTTTTTTGCATTATTCTGAATTATCTTTCGACCTATATATCTTTTAATTAAATTACTTTTTTCTAAAACTAAATTATCAATTGAATAGTTGTTTTGTTTTAAGTATTCATTGTATCTTTCATTAATATCATATAATTCTTCATTTTCATTTAAAGGTAAAGTTTCTTTAAAAAGTTCCTTTCCTTTCATATAATTATTAAAACTTAATTTCATAATTTTATTTTTTTATTTTATTTTTTCATATACTCTTACATAGTCAACTTTAAATTCTGAATAAAAATCTTTTTCTTCATCCCTTGAAATAAATTCAGATTTAGTTGTTCCCTTGTCATCACCCCTTGCTGGATATATACTATGATTTAAAATAATCCACATTCCAGATGATTTTTCATTTAACCATTTTTTTAGGATGTCTTTATTTGTATACTCGAATACTTTTATTCCATCCGTAAAGAATTCTAATTTATTTGGTGACCATTCAAGCACAAATTCATGAAAATCTGTTTCTGTTCCTTTAAAGTTATCAATTTTAACTGGCCAACTTCTTAAATTTTTATGACTTCCTTCTTTAACAGAACCCCAATGTAAACTAAACTCCTGATAAACAACATCACTACCATCTTCTCTTCCATATGCTTCAATTATATCAATTTCCGGTGGCCAAGGTGCCCCCCATAACCAAAACGCTGGCCATGTACCTCTTTCGGGTGGTAGTGTCATTCTACATTCAACTCGTCCAAATTGTTGTTTGAATGGGTGTGAACTTAACAAACTTACTTCAAATGGTATTTCAATTTCTTCATTATCAATTTTAAATTTCTTTGGTTTATATTTTGCTGTGAATATAGCACAAGAATCTTCAATTTCTTTAGGTGGTCCGTAATGAACATTTGGTTTTCCTGGATGAAATTTTCCAAAATGTTCACCTACTCTCCACTTTCTGTTTGATACTGTCCAACTTTTTTTGTCAAAATTGTCTAGAAATGTTAATTTGTAACCTTTCTTTTCTTCTTCTGAAATATTATTTAATTTATTTTTAGAGAATGCTCTAATGTAATGCATTCTAATTTTTAAATAATTATTAACTATATGGTCTTTGAAACTCATTCTACTAAGTCTAAACCAATAAATAAACCACTTTTTAATTTTTTTCATTTTTTATTTATATATTTCTTTTAAAAAATAAAGGGAAGCGTTAAACTCCCCTTTAATTATCTTTAATTTTTAAATTAAAATTAAAGAACTTCAGCTTCTTGAAAATCTCCTTCATTATCCGGTGATTTTTCTTCAGTTTCTGTTTGTTGATTATTATTATACATATCTTTACTTGCGTTTTCCCATGCAGAATTTAATTTTTCAATTGAAGAATCTATATTATTTAAATCCCTATTTTTTTGAATTTCTTTTAATTCATACAAGGCTTCTTCAATCGGTTTCTTTTTATCATCTGATATTTTATCACCATGTTCTTTTAATTGTTTTTCTGTTTGAAAAATTAAATTATCAGCAGAATTTAACTTCTCCATTTCTTTTTTAAATTTTTCATCATTTTCTGCGTTTTCTTCAGCTTCATTTTTCATTTTCTTAATTTCCTCCTCACTCAAACTTGATGACGCTTCAATACGAATTTCTTGAGATTTACCAGTTGCTTTGTCTTTTGCTGAAACGTTTAATATTCCGTTTGAATCAATATCAAATTTAACCTCAATTTGTGGTACACCTCTTGGGGCAGGTGGTAACCCATCGAGATGAAATCTTCCAATTGTTTTATTATCTGATGCTTTTACACGTTCACCTTGTAAAACATGAATTTCAACTGATGTTTGATTATCTGCTGCTGTTGAAAATGTTTCAGTTTTTTCGGTCGGTATTGTTAAATTTGCATCAATTAACTTAGTCATAACTCCACCCAATGTTTCAATACCTAAAGATATTGGATTAACATCTAATAATAATACATCATCAACATCACCACCAAGAATTCCACCTTGTATTGCTGCACCAATTGCAACAACCTCATCTGGATTTACTCCTTTTGATGGTTTCTTTTTGAAAAAATCTTCAACTAATTTTTGAATTGCGGGTATTCTTGTTGAACCTCCAACTAAAATAATTTCATCAATATCTTCAACACTAATTTTTGAATCTTTTATTGCTTTTTTACATGGCTCCAATGTTCTTTGTATTAAACTATCACAAAGTTGTTCAAACTTACTTCTTGATAGTGTTCTGACAAGATGTTTAGGTATTCCATCAATTGGCATTATATATGGAAGATTAATTTCAGTTGAAGTACTACTTGATAATTCAATTTTTGCTTTTTCCGCGGCTTCTTTTAATCTTTGTAATGCCATTGAATCTTTTTTCAAATTGACTTTATTTTCTTTTTCAAACTCTTCAACTAACCAATCTATTATTACATCATCAAAATCATCACCACCAAGATGTGAATCACCATTTGTTGATTTTACTTCAAAAACACCATCACCTAAATCAATAATTGAAATATCGAATGTACCCCCACCTAAATCAAAAACTGCAATTTTCATATCTTTATCTTTTTTATCTAAACCATATGCAAGACTTGCCGCAGTAGGTTCGTTAATTATTCTATGAACTTCAAGCCCAGCAATTTCACCAGCTTCTTTTGTGGCCTGACGTTGTGCATCATTAAAATACGCGGGAACTGTAATAATCGCTCCTGTAACATTTTGACCTAAATAATCTTCAGCAATTTTTTTCATTTTTTGTAGAATTGCTGCAGATATTTCTTGTGGTGTATAATTACGATCATCAATTTTTACTTGAATATTATTATTTTTTCCTTTAATAATATTGTAACTAATTCTTTCATTTTCCTTTTCAATTGTTTCATATGTATTTCCCATAAATCTTTTAATAGAATATACTGTTTTTTCAGGATTGATAATTGCTTGTCTTTTTCCAGCATCCCCAATTTTTCTCTCACCATCTTTTGTAAAACCAACAATTGATGGTGTTGTTCTATGCCCTTCACTGTTTTGTATAACTTTAGGCTCTTTACCTTCTGTTACCGCAACACATGAATTTGTTGTTCCTAAATCTATTCCTATTACTTTTCCTTTACTCATAATTTTAAAACTTTTTAATTTATAATTTATTTTATTAACTTTTAATTATATTAATACAAAAACTGTACAAAAGATAAAAAAGTGACATTATGTCAACAATTTCTTGGTATAATAAAAAAACCCTGTCATAATGACAAGGTTCTTGTTTTTATATTTTAGATTTTACTTCTTATGCTTAATTAAAAATTGTTCATTTATTTTAAATAATTGTTTTGGTTTAGATCCACCTTTAAGACATCTTGAATATTTATAGAATTCACATAATGAATGTTCCAAATCAATCAAATCAATTTTTATATTTGATGTTTTTATTTTTTTATTAATTTTTTCACACAATTCTATTAAATTTTCTACATTACTTGATTCTTTCAATTCTTTTAAACCGTTGAGTGCACCTGGTCCTAAATGAACATATTTATTTGAATCTTTTGCATTTTTTAAAATGGGTGTTTTATATAAATCTGCTGTAATTTGCCATGACATAAAACTTCCTATATGTCTAACTTTACTAATTTCTTTATAACAATTTTCTAATGTATTTTCTTCTTTAATTGATTTTAAAATTTTTTTTCTATGATCCCATACATATTTTATTGATTTTATCATTTCATTGATATTTATACAACGCATAAATGCTCCTGTAAATAACGGTTCTTCTTTATTTAATTCTGATAAATTATTAATATTATTATTTTTAACTATTCCCAGTTTTTTTGAAGAATTCATTTTTGAAAAACTCCTATGAATAAAAACATTATATAACAACAATTCTTCATTTTTTATTTTACTAAAAACATTTTCAAAAATATATTTAGAAACTGCATCATCATATCTACTTGGATTTGTAAATTTGAATTTCTGTAAAATAGGATCTTTTGTCCATGGAAATTTTTTACCGGCATCCTTTTTCTTACGAATTTTTGTTCTTTCGGTTATCCAATAACATAATCTATCAAATGAAGATTTTTGTTTTATTTTTAATAAATAATCTTCATTTTCATTAAGATGTAAAAATGTATCAAAATATGAATTATCTTTCATTTATATAATTTTATTTTAATAAGTTTTGAATTACATCAAACAGTTCATATGGCCAATCTTCAAAACTACCTAAACCATTGATATAATTTACTATAGCTGTTTTAGACATCCCCTTCAGACATATACATATACGAACCTTGAAAAACTAATTTTTTAAATTCACCATATAATTTATTTGTTGTATCTTGTTGACTATCAAATTTTTTTCTATCTGACTTAATTAATGAATAATCAATACTTTTATTTGCTTTCAAATAAGCATCATGTGTACGTTTCAATTCTTTTTGTTTCTACGTACAACTTCAGTTCCTACTTCTGTTACTGATAAATTTTCATTTAATTTATTTTCATTAACAAATTCATCTAAACCTTGTATTCTTTTTTCATATTTTTATTTTTTTAATTCATATATTTTTTTTGTTAAATATTCAGCTAAATATGCATAAGGTTCTTTTGTTTCTTCAGAAAGTTTGCAACCAATTTCTTCCATCATAAATTGAACACAATGAAATACTTCATGTACAATTATCCAAGGTTCATCATTTCTAATCCAAATTAAAAATATATTATTTGAATATTGAATAACTCTACCTTCCCCAGTATCTTCTAATTCATAAAAACCATCATCATCTGGAAATCTTTTTTGTAATTCTTTTTCTAAATCACTAAAATTTTTTTGAAAAGAAACAATTACCCTAAACCCATAAATATCACAATTAAAATCACATATTAACTTATTCTTTTTCTCCATTATTTTTGTTTTTTGGCCCCAATTTATTTCTGGTGCTTCAGTTTCCAAATTATCTCCTTGATTT
>Ga0207421_10002833_pt1 | contig 21133 bp, 17 predicted proteins | sample SodLakKL_010_SED_4_FD_187542 | JGI IMG/M metagenome (GOLD analysis project Ga0207421, IMG submission 187542) | Alkaline sediment microbial communities from Lake Tanatar, Kulunda Steppe, Russia - 8KL_010_SED (SPAdes) (version 2) | ecosystem: Environmental > Aquatic > Non-marine Saline and...
TTCCACGGCGACCATGTGGGCCATGGATTTCGCATTGCGGTCGATGTCTTTACCGGCGGCCTGAAGGATTTCGAGGGTTTTATCCGTGACTTTTATGCGGCGTATCATCCCTTCTATAACGGCAATATACCGGTGATCAATCCGCAGCCGGCAGGCATTGCCGTGACCGATAGCGCCACTCGCTTTCTGGGGTGGCATGCCATCACGATTCAGCGCCTTGCGCTCGACCCCAACCAGGTCATGCGGGTGTATTTCTTCAACCCCAACAACGACAGCGGGCAAGATTGGGGACAAGACATCATCACTTCCACTCAGGGTAATGGTGAACTCTATGGTGAGGCCTCGCTACCGGTCTCTCAGTTTGCATCTCGTCTGTATGTCTTTCATTATGACCCTATAGAAAAGGGCGATTCGGCCATTATTCCAAGCGACGAAGTGGATCGGGCCATGGGTCTGGCCCGGGATAGCTGGGCATCGGGGCGCTAGCCAAAAATGCCCGGCAATCAAGCTAGACAAGATCGCTCGAGACCGAGCGACAGCATCCTGCCCCAGGCAGAAGGAGAACAAAACATGTCGACCGTATCAGAAACTCCGGCAACCAAAGACGTTTCAAGCTGGACCGATCCGACAATGGATTCGGTCCGCGGCACTGAAACGCCCAAGGACCCAAACAAGGGCTACATCGCCCTGCTGGGCTGGAGTGTCAATGCCATCAAGGCCGCGCAGAAGTTCGACCGCCGCTACGTGGTAGTGGCGCCCGACTGGGCCGGTGATTTCTGTGAAGCCAACAACATCCCGTACATTCCTTGGGATTTCATTCGCCTGAACGATCGTTCCATGGAAATTGCCGAACGGCTCAAGGCTGAGGGCGTTGACGTGGCCATTCCGCTGTTCGAGGAAACCGTCGAATGGTCTGGCGCGATCAATTCAGTGCTCATGGACAATCCGCGCATGTACGGCCAGTCCATCCTGTTCCGCGACAAGGCGCTGATGAAGCGACGCGCACAGCTGGGCGGTATTCGTGTGGGCATCTTCGAGGAGGCCCACGAGAAGGATGACATCATCCGCTTCATGAAGCGCGTCAACCAGACGCTGCTCAAGCTCGACGGCGATCCCGATGACCCGATTCACGTCAAGGCCTTCGACAAGGCGGGCTGTCTCGGACACCGCATGATCCGCAAGATCGAAGAGATCGATGCCATTCCGGCCGAAGAGTATCCGCTGTTGATGGAAAGTCACCTCGACGGCTGGGAATTTGCCGTCGAGGCCTGGATCCATGATGGCAAGATCAAGTTCCTCAATATCTCCGAGTACGTGACCCTGGGCTATTCGGTGTTCGTTCCCGCCACAAGGGAGCTTGAGAGCTGGCGCAATGCCATCACCAAGCAGATCGAGAAGCTGATCAAGACGTTCGACATTCAGTTCGGCCTGATCCACCCCGAGTACTTCGTGGCGTCCGACGGCGAGATGTACTTTGGCGAGATCGCCTATCGCCCACCCGGCTTCAAGGCCTTCGAGCTGATCGAGCGCGCCTACGGGTTCAGCGCCTACCAGGCATCGATGCTGGTTTTCGACCCCAAGAGCACCAAGGAGGAGGTCGAGGCGTTCTTCCCCAAGGAAGTGGTCGACGCGAAAGGCTATGCGGGCTGCTTCGGGGTGTACCCGAGGCGTCGTGTTGTCAGCAAGCTGGAGATGCCCAAGGAAACCATCGAGCACCCTTACTTCGAATCCCACGAGCTGGTGGCGCCGGCCGAAGAGACGGTTCCAGACCGCTCTGCTTTTGGCACCCACTGGGGCTTGATATTCTTCTTCGGTGACGACCCGATCGTGATGCGGGACCTGCTCAAGGCCCAAGAGGACCTGGACTTCTACGTCTAGGACTCGTTCACCGCAGACGCGCATCCAGGTAGACATGACAGGGGCAGGGCTTACGCCCTGCCCTTTTCATGCCTGCTCACTCGACACGGCATTGACGACGTCGGCCGCTTTCGCGGATAGACTGAAGGTCAGGGAACAAACAAGGGAACCCACGGATGAGAAAGGTCCTGCTGGCATTGGCCGCCTGCACCGCCCTTGGCGCCCATGCCGGTACCACACCGAATACCGACAACGGCAGGCTTCATGACGCTTCTGTACCGGAAAGCGATAGCGATCTGCCCCTCTGGGCCGAAAAGCAGATCGACCCCATGCATGACAGCGTATCGAGCTGGGTCGAGACCACCTCGCGGCGACTCGACGGCTTTTTCGGCACCACCAGTGCCCTGACGATCGAGAACGACTCCTACCTGCGCATCAGCCAGGGCTGGCGGTGGAAGGAAGGCGATGCCTTTCGGCAGGATATCGGCGCCCGTTTTCGTCTCGACCTGCCCACCACCGAAGAGCGCCTGCGCCTGATCATCGAGAGCGAACCGGAGGAGACCCAGGGGACCCTGGCCGACCAGGACAACCAGCTGGTGGACGATCGCATCAGCGGTGTGGAGAGCCTGCGTATCGGCCTCAACCGTCTGGGTAGGCGCGACAAGAGCGAGCGCTGGAACACCCAGGTTGGGGCTGGCGTTCGCCTGCGACTGCCACCGGACCCCTACGCCCGCGTGATCACCCAGCGCCTGTGGACACTCAACGAAGGCCCCTGGCAGCTGGAGAGCGACAACCGCCTCTCCTGGTTCAACAAGGATGGCTACTCCGCCCGCACCCGCTGGGACCTGGGCCGTCCGGTGGATGAGAATCGCCATCTTCGCTTCATCACCAACGTGCAGTGGCGCGAGGAGGTCGACCAGCTGGAGTTCAGCGAGACGGTGGAACTCAACCGACGCATCGATCGGCGCCAGGCGATCCGCTACAGCGCCGTCATGCTGGGAGAGAGCGGCTCAAGCCCCAGCATCGAGGACACCTACCTGCAGACCCGTTACCGGCGCAACCTGCACCGCGGCATCCTCTTTCTGGACGTGGCGCCAGCCCTCCATTTTCCACGCGAGCACGACCGCGACCCGCGCTGGGCGCTGGACCTGCGCCTGGAGATGTACTTTCGCCGCGAGATCGAACGCATCCGCATGTGACCCCGAGATGAAAAGCTAGACCGGTGGTCCCCGATACGTTCTGATAGTCGTGCCTTTGAAACGGTATTGACCCGCGGATGGAAAATCACCACAATTGATAATCATTATCACTTGAATTGCATCACGGGCCTATTATGAGCAAAGCGCGCATGAGCACAGAGCGCCCCAAGGCTTACTACACTGCCGTCTTCCTGCAAGTCTCCTTCCGCGCCATCAAGCAGTCGATGGCCGGCAAGGCGAGTGATGGCCTGCCCTGCTGGCTCGATACCCGGATGCTCGGCATGCTCTCCCGTGAGCTTGAGGCGTGCTCCGAGGAGGTAACACACCCCACTGCGGCCCACGAGGCGCTGAAGACCGCCCGGGAGGAGAGCGACCAACTCCTGGCTCGCTGCCCCGGCGGCCTCGACAGTACCCTCTGCCACCGCCAACTCGACGCCATCCTCGAGGCTCTTACGCGGGCCATCGATGCACTGTCCGATGCGCCGGCGCCCGCCGATGAGTCTCGCTGGCAGAGTGCCTCACGCTATCTCGTGCAGGGCTGGAAACGCCTCTCTTGACAGGATGCCGGCTTGGTCGCCGCTATTCCCCGATCACGACCCGATAACCCAGTTCCTCGAGCCTGCGTTGCCGCGATGAAGAAAGTTCCGGCGCAAGGTCGGCCGTATCCTCAGGATGCCCCGCCATTACCGCAAAGTCGGCTTCGTCATGGGCATGCAGCAAGCACTCATCGCAGCGCCGGCATGCCCAGGTATCGCCGCCCCTGTCGTCCGGCGAGACATCGAGTTCATCCGCTCCCTGGCCGATCTGGACAGCATCCAGCGGCCAGAACGCCACTCGCGCGCCCTTGGTGTCCTGGCCAAGGGCCAGGGGTGAACCGGAGATCAGCAGCGATACCGCACCACAGTCACAGGTGATTTTCCCGTAGGGTCCGTTGCTCATGGGGCGCTCCCTGTTGAAAAGTGGTGGACACGGTCAACCAGCCATCCTGGCGGTCAACGTCGCCATGTCTATCGCGCCGGAACACCGCTGTCACGGCAACGTTGCCACGGCAAATCAGGTCGGCTAGCTCGATGCTGAACGGCGCCTCTTTATGCGGTACATATCGCTATCCGCATGGCTCAGCAGGGCATCGGCATCCTTTCCATCTCCGGGATAGCAGGCCACGCCGATACTGCAGGAGGGGACAATCCCCATCAAGTCGGCGCCCAACGGCTCGGCCACGACCGCGAGAATCTGCTCCACCTTCCTGTACACGGCATCCGCCGAAAGGACGTCCGTCAACAGCACGATGAATTCATCACCGCCCATCCGGGCCACCGTGTCCGTCTCACGCACGCAGCCTTCCAGGCGGCGTGCCACCGAGCAGATCACACGATCACCGACCGCATGGCCGTGAACATCGTTGATCAATTTGAAATCATTGAGATCCAGAAACAGCAGGGCCAGACCACTCTGGTGGCGGTGGGCCGCATGCAGAGCGGAATCCAGTCGGTCATAGAACAGCGAGCGATTGGTCAGCCCGGTCAGTGGATCATGATGGGCGAGGTAACGCAGTTCCTCCTCGGCTTGCCTGAGGGCCGTCACGTCTCGAGCGACACCGATCCGAACCCCCTCCTCCTCGTACCAACGGGCAGACCACAGGATATGAACGATGCCGCCATCCTTGCGGATATAGCGGTTGCGGAAATCGACGTGGGGCTGACCGTTCATGACCCGGATGATGGAAGCCAGTGACGCCGCCAGATCATCAGGATGCATGTAATCGAGAATTGTCGTCCCTGTCAGTTCGTCGGCACGATAGCCGAGCAGCGCCTCACAGGCATCGCTCACAAAGACAATCTGGTTGTCTCCATCGACCACGAAGACCGTGTCCAGCATCAGGTTGATCAGCTTGGGATAGAGTGCTTGCAGGTCAACGGGCATAGGTCAGGGATTCCGATTCACGTGGGCCGATTGTAGGCCGACCGTGTTGGAAGGCGGTAGGAATCCTGCGGACTTCTCTCCCTGCCTGCCGAGGATGCGAAAGGCCTCGGGCGTGCCGCCTGCTGTCTCATCGGGCGCTCCGGCGTGGCCGAGCCGGTCCTTGATGGCCCGGGCCGCGTCGGCGGCCGAGGCCTCGAGGGCAAGTCCCAGGGAGGCCCGGGTCTCCGCGAGGGCCTCATGCATCTGCTCCTCCATGGCCGGGCGGTGACGTGACTCCTGGCTCTTGAGCAGGGCGTATTCGCCTCCGGCAATGGCGGCCAGGGTCGCCGCGCCGGTCAGCGTTCCCACCACCAGGGCGCCAGGGCCGGTTGGCGAGGTCGCCATCGCCGCCACCCCGCCGCTGGCCAGGGATCTGGCCGTGCCTGCGCCCAGACGCACCACCAGACCACGCAGCGCCATCCGGCTGGCCTGTACGGCCGCTCCTGCCCCCAGGCGACCCACCAGGGTGCGGCTCGCCATCAACCCCACACCGGCCCCACCCAGGGCCGCCGCGCTCCAGCGCGAGCGATCCAGGCCGTCGTTGAGGGAGCTCAGCAACACGGCGTCCAGATCGAGCATGGCCGTCATCTCCACCTCCTCACTCGTCGCCGATGCTACCTGACGCAGGGCATAGCGCTCATGCAGGGTGGCGGCCAGGCCGTCGGCCAGCGCTCGCTGCTCTCGAGCCAGGCGCTCCGGGTAGTCTGCCAGAAGCTCGGCCAGCGCATCCTCGATGCCGCTGGGGGCGATCAAGCGCTCATGGAGCTGTTCATCCAGCCACTCATCCAGGTCGCCGACCATCGCAACGCCGAGCCGCATATAGCTGCCCGGCGCGGAAAAGTACCAGTCCAGGTAGCCCGGCACCGCCGCGGCCAGAGGTTCGAAGGCCGAGTCGAGACGCGCGTCCATCCAGGGTGTCATGCGCGCCGCAAGCTGAGCCTGGATCTCGGCGGTGAGCGCCGTCAGATCGCGTGAGAAGTCGGCGTGGGTCTCGTCATCCAGGGTCAGCGACTCCCCCGCCACAATCACCCGGAACAGAGGCGCCTGGCTGCGCGACTCGAGCCAGCGATAGCCGCCCTCGAGGAGCACCAGCAGCAGCGCGACCACCAGCAGCGACAGCGCCCAGCCGCGCCAGCCACCCGGTCGGGCCGCCCTTTCGAGCCGGAACAATGCGCGACGGGACAATGCCGACTCGCTCATGATACCTCCTCACCGCGCAGCGCATCCGCGCCGACCAGCAATCGCACGAAGGCCCAGGCGACGGCCCCCTGGGTCAGCAGCATCAGGAGCCAGCCCAGCAGGATCTGGGGGGCACCGAATCCCAGCTGCGCCTCGGCGTTCTGCATGGCCCAGGCGCGAGTGATGTCGGCGGCGGCCGCCAGACGTTCGAAGAAGCCAAGCAGCGAACCGCCCTCGCCGCTCGGCAGGTGGCGCATCAGGGCCGCCTCCCAGTCCAGGCCGATGAGCCACGGCTGGGGGCTCAAGAGCACCATACCGACCAGCGCCAGGGCCAGCGGGCCGGCGACCGGGACCACCAGCAGGCGCCGTGTGATGGCCATCAGCCGCGCCTCGACCACATGCGGGGCCAGGCGTCGACGCAGCCAGCCCCGCACAAGCACCAGGCCGACAGCTCCCGCCAGCAGCAGCAACCAGGTGACCGGCGGCAGCAACCTCAGCTTTACCAGCAGCACCAGCGCCAGCAGAGCTGCGAGGAGCTGGTGCCTGACCACCATCACCGCTCCGCCACGCAGCCGCCGATGCCAGGGCGAGTCGTCTCGCAGGTACTGCCCCAGCCAGGCGCGGCGACGCAGGCGGGCCGCCTCCAGGCTTCCGGCCGCAATCATCTGAGTGGCCAGCACCCAGACCGGGAGAAATAGCCACCCGGCCAAGGCACTGCCCGCCAACGACCAGAGCATAAGTGCCAGGACCGGGACGGCGAGGTGCCACAAGGGAACCGGCCAATGACGGTGCGCGGGGCCACTCGTCATGGGGCCTAGCGAGCCAGCGCCTGCTGCACGAAGGCCTGGCAGCGCTGATGAGCCGGGCGTTCGCACAGCCCTGCCCAGTAGGCCTCGAACTCAGGGCGGCGCGGCAGGGTGCCAAACTGCATGCCCCAGCCGATGTGCGAGCCCACGTAGACGTCCGCCGCACTGAAGGTGTCGCCGGCGATATAGCGCCGCCCGGCCAGGGCGCCTGCCAGGGTGTCCACCAGTGCCCAATAGTCGCCGCAGCCGAGGCGCATCTGCTGCTCGGGCGTGGGCTGCACGCCCAGATCATTGAGGGCGATGGCACTCTCCAGGGGACCGGCGGCGAGGAACAGCCAGCGGTAGTAATCGCCTCTGGCGGCGGGCGGTGGCGCCAGGCCGGCCTCCGGGAAGGCATCCGCCAGGTAGGCACAAATGGCGGCGGCCTCGGTCACTACCGTATCGCCGTGGCGAATGGCCGGCACCTTGCCCAGCGGGTTGATGGCCAGGTAATCCGGCGCCTTCATGGTCTCACCGAACTCCAGGGGAACCATGTGGTAGCTGGCGCCGAGTTCCTCGAGCATCCAGTGGACGATGCCGCCCCGGGAGAGCGGGTGTGTGTAGAAGACAATCCCAACCGGGTCCTTGAGGGTAGCTTCTGCTCGAGCCTCCTCGGCTGAGGCGGGCTCGGCCAGTGCCGCGGGGGGCAGCCTGACCTCCGGCGGCAACACGTAGCCCTGGCCGGGTTCGTTGATCACCTCGACACCCACCGCACGGAGCACGGCGATATCCTGGTAGAGGCTGCGCAGGGTAACGCCCAGCGACGCGGCAAGGTCGGGCCCGCCGATCGGGCCCTGGTGGTGGCGCAGAACCCGGATCAGGTCCTGCAGGCGAGTCGTTCGGGACATGCCGTTTCCTCACGTGAGTGGCCAAGGGGGGCGACTCGCGGCCGGCATCCCCTGTGGAGTGTGTTGCCATAGTTAAAGACCCTGGGCGCCCCTGCGCAGCCAGTCATGCATGAAGACAAGCTTGCGACGCACCTGGTCGGAAATCACGAAGGGATACAGATCCGGCAATCCCATCGCGCGATTGATGTGGTTGACCGCCATGACCTGATGCGCTGCCACGTGGATCAAGTTCTCGGCATCGGCCTCCATGTAGGGGTCCCACCCGAGGTGCGGCAGATCGGCAGAAGACAGGCCGGCGGCAACGAAGCTGTCGGCGATATCCGTGAGATGCAGCAGATGGGAAGCGGTTTCGGCCCAGTCCTCGTGGGGGTGGGCAGAGGCATAGGTGCTGACGAATCTCAAACGCCAGTCAGGCGGCGGCCCATTGTGGTAGTGATGCTGGAGCGCGGCGGGATAGTCCTGCCGCTCATCGCCGAACATGGCGCGAAAGGCGTCGAGAAAATCCTCCCGCAGGCTGAGGCGCCACCAGAGCATGTGCGCGATCTCGTGTCGCATGTGGCCGATCATGGTGCGGTAGGGCTCTTCAAGGGCCTCGCGACGGGTGGTGCTCAGAACCGGATCGGCCTCCGCCACACTGATCGTCACCACGCCGCCGACATGCCCCATGGGTACCGGAGTGTGGCCCTCGGCCAGCATGTGAAACACGGGGCGAGCGCCGGGATCCTCGGGCCGAAACCAGTTCCAGCGGCCCAGGTTATCGAGCACCCACCGCTTGGCGGCCTCGGTCTTGTTCCAATGGGGGATGGCGTTCGGGATGGAGGTATCCGGGGCCAGCTCGGTCATGGCGCAGGCGCGACAGAAATCGCCCTGCTTTGGGGCGATCCAGTTGCAGCCGATCACGTCGCGATTGGCGCAGAACGGCGGCATGGTGATGAACGCCCTGGCCTGAGGATCGTAGGCGATCGGCGTGCCGGTGGCAGTGGCGAGGTTGTCGAACCACAGAGACCCGTGGCCGACAGGGTTGGCGAAGACTCGCATGGGCATTAGCTCCTTAACAACGCTGGGTCGCAGTGCCCTAAAAAGATAGCGGCTGAAGGCTGCGCCCTGAGTGGCAGCTTATCACCGGATCGCCGGGGGCCCCGATACCTATCGAACACACGCGAGAGTTCCCGGATGGTGATCGGTGAGGCGGATCTGAGTATCCGATCACCTCTGCCGAACGCTTCCTGGACGCCGCTTGCCGCCGTGTCGCCCCACCGGAAAGAAGAGCCTGAAAGGGTTGGCGAGCAACTCATCCTTGACGCCGGCCAGCAGGACACCCGGCTCGACTCGCGATGCCCGGGAACGCAGCGCCACCATCAGGGCCAGAGCGAAGCTGACCCACAGGTTGATGAAGCCGATCATCAGCACAAACAGCAGCCCGACCAGCAAGCTCCCCCATCCCTGAAAGCTGCTGAAGCTGGCCAGGCCCAGGTTGGCCGATGAGAAGGCCACGTGCCGAATGTCCAGCGGCAGGCCCAGGAGATGACCCACATAGCCGGTCATGCCCAGCAGTACGCCGAACAGGAAGTTGCCGGCCAGGGCGCCGTAGTTCTCGTGAAGGTAGTGGGCCAGCCTCCGCCGTCGCTCGAGCGGAATGCGCTGCAGGGCAGGATGCCCGACGAGCCGTCTGGAGAGCTGGATGTGATCGGCGCGGTTATCGAAGAACCCGGCGATGATCCCGGAGCAGAACAACCAGACCCCGGCAATGGCCGCGTAAAGAAGGGCCAGGCTTTCGACCGGCGAGATGGCCCTCAGCTGGTAGGCGATCTGATCACCTGAGAGCAGGGCCTGGCCACCGAACTCCGTTGCGATCGCCGTGATGACAAACGCCGTCGCCAGGGCCGCGACGACGTTGCCCCATACGGCAGCCCACTGGGAGCGATTCACGTCCAGCAGCAACCTGGCCAGGCCTCGACTGACCGCCCTGCCCCGGCGCTTGCGCTCGACCTCGGCGGCAAAGCTGGCGGCCGTCATGGCCGGCTGCTTGGTGGCGATGGTGAAGTGCATCAGGTGAACCAGCACGAAGCCCAGGCCATAGTTGAGGCTGACCAGCACGGCCTGGGACAGCGGCGCCAGCCCCCAAGCCTCGATCCAGATCTTGAACAGCGCCATCACGGCGATGATGACGCCGGCACCGGCGGCGGTGCCGATCAGCCCCAGGTGGCTTGGCAGATCACGGGAGATATAAAGCTCACCGTGATCGCTCTTGTTCTGGGTAATGCTGCGCGACACCATGCGGGTGCTCTTCTTCCAGATAGCCCCGATACTGCCCTTCTCCGCCGTCGCCATCAGCAGTTCCTGCCAGAGCGCCAGCCCGCTCCGGGTGCAGGTGATCCTGGACTGTGAACTGGTCAGAAAGATCAGGCGCTCGATGCGCTTGAGCGTATCTTCCAGGCGCTCGATCAGGTGGGACGCATTGACCGACGACCCCAGGCTGCCGCCGCCTCGTCGGCGAAAACGGGCCACCTGCTCGTTGCACTGTTCCAGCATCACCCAGAGGTGGTCGATGGCGACATCGTCATCGCTTCGCCTCCCCCCCTCAAGCGTGGAACTGTGTTCCACGAAGGCGTGAACCTCCCGCTGGAGTGCGATGAAGGGAGAGTCGATGCGAGTCAGTCGCTCATCGATGCGCATCAGCTCGGGGTCGAGCTCCTCGGCCGCCACCCAGATTGCCAACATCTCCAGGGCATAGAGACACTCTTCATGCTGGTGTACCCGGACCTTCTTGCGGCTGGCGGGGTCCAGGGCCGCCAGCAGCACGCGACCGAGCCGCAGCCAGCCATGGGGCGGAAGGGCCTCGATCCAGGGTTTATCGTGTCGAGTGATCAGGCTGGCCAGCAGGTCGCTGGAGTCCGTCTTGTCCAGGGGCGGCGGATTCAGGCGATCGTAGAGTCGCGTGGTGATCTCATGGACCAGGCCATCGCGGGAAAGAATCCCCAGCCGCACCAGGGCCGGATAGATCTCCAGCTGGGAAAAGCGACCGAGAATGCCCTCGGCCAGGAGCCGGGCCCTGTCCGGATGGTCGCGAAGATACACGACAAGATCGTCGAGTCGCTCCGCAGCCAGTTCGGGGCTGCCGGCGCGCAGCCAGCCGAACAGCACCTCGAGGCAGGCCTCGAGGCTGTTATCACCTGCCAGGGAGGCCAGGGCATTATCCAGGTAGGTCGTGGCAATCATGCTGGCGGGAAATCCTTGGCGAGTCAGGATAAGGGCAGGAATGATGCCCGCCACTGGCCGGCGATGCCAGAGGATTCCCCGAGCAAAAAAGTACTTCGCGAACCAACGCGAATGCCATGTCGTCGAGCAATTGGCCTGATGTGCTGAATGTTAAATTGGATCTCGATTCCCAGGCCGATGTCCTCGGCGCACATTAGCCCCCCGCGGTGTGGCTCAGGGCAGTATGACGGTGAGACCCGGCACCACCCGATCCGGATTCTCGATGACGTGCTGGTTGGCCTGGTAAATGGCCGGCCAGCGGTTGGCATCACCGTAGTAGCGTCGAGCCACATCACCCAGGGTCTCTCCGGATTGGAGGGTATAGAGCGTTCCCCCCTGCACCCGTGTCACCAGAGACTGCTCACGGTGCAGGTCTGCCACCATGGCCTCGTACTCGGCTTGCGGATCGTCGGCGTCGCTGCGGCCGCGGCGTAACGTTTCATGAGCCGTGCGAAGTCGAGCGGCCTGTTCAGACGCAGCCTGCCGGGCACTGTCGAGATCAAGCTCCCCCCCTTCCGCAGAAGGAAGCAGAGAGCGAAGCCGCTCGACCTCGGCCTGAAGTGGAGTCACGGTGTCTCGATAGAGAACATCTCGTTCAGATCGAGCCTCGGCCAGCTCTACATCCCGTTCATCGCGCTCGGCGCGAACCTCCGCCAGCTCGGCATCCCGCTCGTCGCGCTCGGTGCGTACCTCCGCCAGCTCGGCATCCCGCTCGGCGCGCTCGGCGCGGACCTCCGCCAGCTCGGCTTCCCGTTCGTCGCGCTCAGCGCGAACCTCCGCCAGCTCGGCATCCCGCTCGTCGCGCTCGGTGCGAACCTCCGCCAACTCGGCATCCCTCTCGTCGCGCTCGGCGCGGACCTCCGCCAACTCGGCATCCCTCTCGTCGCGCTCGGCGCGGACCTCCGCCAGCTCGGCGTCTCTCTCGTCGCGCTCGGTGCGAACCTCCGCCAGCTCGGCGTCCCTCTCGTCGCGCTCGGTGCGAACCTCCGCCAGCTCGGCGTCCCGTTCGTCGCGCTCGGCGCGGACCTCCGCCAGCTCGGCATCCCTCTCGTCGCGCTCGGTGCGAACCTCTGCCAGCTCGGTTTCCAGGCTGTCGGCGCGTTCTTCCATGCTCGCGATATCAGACTCGAGGGTCTGTCTTGCCTGCTCGCTTGCCTCCAGCTCATCACGGACTTCCATGAGCTCCTGCTGGAGGCTATCGCGCTCGGACTCCAGGGATTGACGCTGCGCGTGAACATCGTCCAGCTCTGCCCGCGCCTGCACCGCCTCGGACGTTGTGGCTGCAAGGGCTTCTTCGGCCTGCAGACGCTGCTGTTGAACTTCCGACACCCGGGCTTCGAGTGTTTCCCGTTCAGATTCGCTGTCAGCGAGTCGCTCCTCCAGGGCCTCACGTTCCGACTCCGCTCGTTCAAGCTCTTCCTCTAGGTGCGCATGGCGTTCCTCGAGGTTGCGATACTCGTTCATCAGCTCCTGCAATCGGATATCGGGCTCGGCCACATCGGTGGGCCCGTTGGTATCCTGCTCGGGTTCGGCGAGCAGGATACCGGGCAGGACAGCAAGCGAGATCGCCGATGCCATGGCGATCGCCAGAGGGGTTCGGCGAAACTTGCGGCGGCATGTCTGGGGCAGGGTGTCGCGCATAGGGATCTCCTGATTCTGACTGAGGGGTATCCGACGAGAGCTGCCGACGACCATCGGCAAGAGGTGCGGGATCTGCTTCGTCGATCAGTCGAGTCTAGACAAGAGCCACCGCCTACGCTGGATGAGCAGATCACGCTCCTCGCCCCCGGATCTTCCGCGTCATCGTGTCAGCAGAAAAAAAGCGGCGGACCAGAGTCCGCCGCCAAGCCACCGATCGTCCCCGATCGAGAGAGTGCTGAGTGCTGAATCAGATCTCGAAGCCCAGACCGAAGTCCTCGGCGCTGATCGCCATCAGCGATTCTGCACCGGCCTCGATGGCCTGCTTGTGGGCGCGGGTGCGCGGCATCAGGCGCTGATAATAGAAGCGCGCTGTGTCGAGCTTGGCCCGATAGAAGGCGGCCTCATCGGTCCCTTCGGCCAGGGCGGCGCGAGCCTGTTTCGCGGCGCGGGCGAAGAGGTAGGCAAGGGTCACGTAGCCGGCGTACATCAGGTAGTCGACGCTAGCCGCGCCCACCTCCTCTCGGTCGGCCATGGCCTTCATGCCGATGCTCATGGTCAGCTCGCCCCACTCTTGATTGAGCTTGGCCAGCGGGCGCACGAACTCGGCGAGTTCCGGGTTGCCCTCCTCGGCCTGGCAGAACTTGTGGATCTCCCTGGTGAAGACCTTGAGGCTCTCGCCCTGGCTCATCAGCACCTTGCGGCCCAGCAGGTCGAGGGCCTGGATGCCGGTGGTGCCCTCGTAGAGTCGTGTGATGCGCGCGTCGCGCACCAGCTGCTCCATGCCCCACTCCTGGATGAAACCGTGGCCACCAAACACCTGAACGCCCTCGTTGGTCGCCTCGAAGCCCACCTCGGTGAGGAACGCCTTGACGATGGGGGTCAGCAGGCCCAGCAGGGTGTCGGCCCTCTCCTTCTCGGCAACGTCGGTCACGTGCTCGACGATGTCGATCATCTGCGCGGTGTAGAGCACCAGCATCCGGCCGCCCTCGGCGAAGGCCTTCTGGGTCAGCAGCATGCGGCGAACGTCCGGATGGACGATGATCGGATCGGCGACCTTCTCGGGCGCCTTGGCACCGGAGAGCGCGCGCATCTGCAGGCGATCGCGAGCATAGGCCAGGGCGTTCTGGAAGCTGGCCTCGATGAGGCCCAGGCCCTGGATGCCGACACCGATACGCGCGGCATTCATCATGGTGAACATGCAGGCCAGGCCCTTGTTGGGCGCGCCCACCAGGAAGCCTTTCGATGCGTCGAAGTTCATCACGCAGGTGGCGTTGCCGTGGATGCCCATCTTGTGCTCGAGCGACCCGCACACCACACCGTTACGCTCGCCGGGCTCCCCCTGCTCGTTCGGCAAGAACTTGGGCACCACAAATAGCGAGATGCCTTTCGAACCCTCCGGGGCGTCGGGCAGTTTGGCCAGCACCAGGTGGACAATGTTCTCGGCCAGGTCGTGGTCCCCGGCGGAGATAAAGATCTTGGTGCCGGTGATCGCGAAGGCGCCGTCATCGGTGGGCACGGCACGGGTCTTGATCAGGCCCAGGTCCGTGCCACAGTGCGGCTCGGTGAGGCACATGGTACCGGTCCAGGTGCCCTCGACCAGCTTGGTCAGGTAGGTGGCCTTCTGCTCGTCGGTGCCATGGTGGCGCAGGGCATCGGCGGCGCCGTGGGAGAGCCCCGGATACATGCCCCAGGCCAGATTGGTGGAGCAGATCATCTCGTTGAGCACCATGGCAAGGGAGTGCGGCAGTCCCTGGCCGCCGTGCTCGGGGTCGGCGGCCAGGCTCGGCCAGCCGCCCTCGACGAACTGGGCATAGGCGGCCTTGAAGCCACTGGGGGCCTTCACGTCACCGCCCTCCAGCCGGCAGCCCTCACGATCACCGCTCTGGTTCAGCGGCAGCAGCACCTCGCGGGCGAAGCGTGCCCCCTCCTCCAGGATGGCGCCGACCACGTCGGGGCTGGCGTCCTCACCGCCGGGCAGGCGGGTGTAGTGGGTCGGATAGTCCAGCATCTCGTCCATGACGAAACGGATATCGCGCAGGGGGGCCTGATAGTCGGGCATCTCAACTCTCCATTTTCTTGGCTGCCAGTTCCACAGCCGGGCGCCGCCAGATCAGGACGCGAAAGCGGCGGCGGCCGATTTCAAACATGCGTTTGAAATTAGCCGCCGCCGCTCGAAGAGTCAAGCGATCGTTTGATTTTCGATCTACTGCATGCGGATCCCACCATCGAGGCGGATCACCTCGCCGTTGAGCATGGCGTTGGTGATGATCTGTTCGGCGAGTCGAGCGAATTCGTCGGGCTTGCCGAGCCGCTTGGGGAAAGGCACCGCGGCGGCCAGAGCCTGGGCGGCCTCGTCGGGGATCTCGCTCATCATCGGCGTCTCGAACACGCCGGGAGCGATGGCCATCACCCGCACGCCGTGGCGCGAGAGCTCCCGGGCCGCAGGCAGGCTCATTCCCACCACGCCGGCCTTGGAGGCGCTGTAGGCGCACTGCCCCACCTGCCCATCGAAGGCGGCGATGGAGGCGGTATTGATGATCACCCCGCGCTCGCCGTCCTCGCCCGGCGCGTTCTTCGCCATGGCCGCAGCGGCCAGGCGCATGACGTTGAAGGTGCCTACCAGGTTGATATTGATCGTCTGCATATAGGCATCAAGATCGGCAGGGTTGCCCTCACGGTCGACCAGTTTGGCCACGCTGACCACGCCGGCGCAGTGCACGACGCCAGCTAGACCCCGACCGTCGCCGAGGGCGACGGCGGCGTCCACGGCGGCCTGGATGTCGTCGCCCGAGGTGACGTCGCCGCGCACCGCCCGGGCGGCATCGCCCAGGCGCTCGGCGTGGGCCTCAACGGCATCGCTCAGGTCGCAGAGCACCACCCTGCCGCCCCCGGCCACCAGGCGCTCGGCGGTGGCCGCCCCCAGCCCGGAGGCGGCACCGGTAATCAGAAAGGTATTGTCCTTCACTTGCATGTTGTTTTCCTCGGGGTCGTCATTTCACCGGCGCCTTGTCGACGGCATCGGCACGCAGCTTGAAGCGCTGGATCTTGCCGCTCGGCGTCTTGGGCAGTTCCTCGACGAACTCGATCACCCGCGGGAAGGCGTGGGTGGAGAGCCGCTCGCGGACCTGCTTGCGAATCTCGTCGGCCAGCTCGTCGCTTGCTTCGAAGCCCTCGCGCAGCACCACGTAGGACTTGATGATCTCGCCGCGGATCTCGTCGGGCTGGCCCACGGCGGCCGACTCGGCCACCGCCGGGTGGGTCATCACGCTGTTCTCCACGTCGGTGGGCCCCACCCGGTAGCCGGCGGTGGTGATGATGTCGTCGTCCCGGCCGGCGAACTGGAAGGTGCCATCCTCGTTCTTGATGACCACGTCGCCGGTCAGGTAGTAGCCCTCGGCGAAGGGGTGCTTCTCCTGCCAGGTGTAGCCTGGGAAGAAGTGCGCCGGGGAGTTCTCGATGTCCACGGCCAGCACGCCGGGCTCGCCTGCGGGAAGCTCATTGTACTCGGCGTCGAGGATCGCCAGGCGGTAACCGGGCATCGGCACGCCCATGGCGCCGACGTGCTTGGGATGGTCGAGGGCATGGTGGTTGTTGCAGGTCATGCCGGTTTCGGTCTGGCCGTAGTGGTCCATGACCGGGCAGCCCAGGGAGCGCTCCACCCAGGTCACCACCTCGGTATTGAGCGGCTCGCCGGCGGAGCTCGCCGCGCGCAGCTCCAGGGTCTCGTGGGCATTATCGAACAGCCCCGAGGCCTTCATCAGGCGATAGGCGGTGGGCGCGGCGGCGAAATTGGTGATGCGGTGGCGCTTCATGAACGCCAGGGCCCCCTCGGCGCTGAAGCCCGCCTCGCAGAAGTGGGTAGTCACACCCAGCAGCAGCGGCCCCGCGATGGCGTAGTAGAGGCCGTAGGCCCAGCCCGGGTCGGCCATGTTCCAGAAGCTATCGGTCTCGCGAAGGTCGACGGCCAGTTCCATGTAGAGGGCGAAGGCGGTCATGGCGGACAGCGGCACCGCCACCCCCTTGGGCTTGCCCACGGTGCCGGAGGTAAACATCTGCAGGAAGGGCGCATCGCGGGAGAGGCGCGGCGGAGTGGCCTGAATAGGCGAATGGGCAAGGGCATCGGCCCAGTCCTGATCGTCGCCGTGCTCGGCGTCCGGGCCGCCCACGGCCAGCACCGGCGGGCACTGGGTCAGGCCGTCGAACTTGAAGCGGTTGGCATGATCGGTGATCACCAGGCGAGTGTCGGCGCGCCCCAGGCGGTAGTCCACGGCGTCCGGGCCGAAGGCGGTGAACAGCGGCTGATAGACGGCACCGATGCGCCAGGTGGCCAGCACCGCCACCAGCAGCTGCGGCGAACGCGGCAGCATGCAGGCGATGCGGTCGCCCACGCCCAGGCCGCGCTCGGCGAACCATCCCGCCAGTTTGGCGCTTTCGGCTTCCAGTTCGGCGTAGGTCAGGGTGTTGACCTCGCCCTGAGCGTCCTCCTGGACCAGCGCCAGCACCTCGCCGCGGCCGGCGCGCAGATGACGGCCACAGGTGGATTCGAAGGCGTTGGCCTTGCCATCGTGGTTGTCGTCCAGGCGGGCGATCATGTCATCGACGGAGAAGGTCTCGAGGTAGGCGCGATAATCGGGAAGGCTCGCTTGCGTGCTCATGGCAGTCCTCATCTGGCAAATTGTGGTTGTTGTAGGCTCTCTGGATAGATTCAGTTAACGTAAGCGTCAACCTATCAAGCGCTAGGTCCAAGCTAGCGACTCAACGCGAACAGGGCAAGGCCGGGATCAGCACAAGCGACTAGACCATGGTCGAGCAAGCCACCGGCAGGTGGCTCGGGCAACGTCTCAAAGGCGATTCTCGACAGACAGGCGGAGTGCAGGCGGATGGCGGGAAGTCAGGCGGGACGGCGGGTAATCATGGCCACCAGTTCGTCGGCGAGATCGTCGGGGGTTCGCGGCCCTTCGGGATCGTACCAGCGCACCGTCCAGTTGAGCGCCCCCATCACGAAGCGCGACACCAGGAAGCGATCACCGTGGATCAGCCCCTCGGCCAGGGCCTCGTCGATCACCTGCTCCCACAGGGTTTCGTAGGCGTCACGCAGGTGGCTGAGGTGCGCACGGGCCTCGGAATCGAGGCGGCGCCATTCGTAGAGGGCGACCACGTGGGCGTTGCGGTCGGTGAGCAGGGTTTCCAGATGGGCGCGCGCCATGGCGTGCAGACGGGCGTCCGCGCTGGTGTCGCAGCGAGCCAGGGCGTCGCGGGCCATCACCAGGGCGTTCTGGGTACCCTCCTCGATCACCGCCGCGAGAATTTCCTGCTTGTCGCGAAAGTGATGGAACAGGCTGCCGGACTTGATGCCCATCTCCTGGGCCAGCATGCGCACCGTGGTGCGGTCGAAGCCCTCCTGAACGAACAGTTGGGCGGCCTGCCGGGTCAACTCCTTGCGGCGCGGGGACTCATTCATTACATTCATCGACGTTTACACTAGCGCTTGCTTGGTTGACCCTGAGAAAAGCACAGCCCCGCGAACGGGTCAACGCGCCGCGTGCCAACCTACAATCACAATGCGGCCCCGCCGAGGGCCATAACGCCACACCCGGAGAACCGCCATGAGTCAGTCCAACGATATTTTCTTCCTCTCCGCTGCCCGTACTCCCATGGGAGGCATGCTGGGCAGCCTTGCCAGCATGACCGCCCCGCAGCTCGGCGCGGTGGCCATTCGGGCCGCCATCGAGCGCGCCGGCATCGAGGCTTCCGCCATCGACGAGGGTATCCTGGGCTGCGTGCTCCCCGGCGGCGTCAAGCAGGGCCCGGCCCGCCAGGCCATGCGCCAGGCCGGCATCCCCGACGCCATCGGCGCCACCACCATCAACAAGCTGTGCGGCTCGGGCATGAAGGCGACCATGCTGGCCCACGACCTGATCCGCGCCGGCAGCGCCGAGGTGATGCTGGCCGGCGGCATGGAGTCCATGTCCAACGCGCCCCACGTGCTGACCAAGGCGCGCACCGGCTACCGGCTCGGCCACGGCGAGCTCAAGGACCATATGTTCCTTGACGGGCTGGAGGATGCCGAGACCGGCAAGCTGATGGGCGTCTTCGCACAGGATGTCGCCAGTGCCCGCGACTACAGCCGCGAACGCCTTGACGATTTCGCCATTGCCTCGCTGGAGCGAGCCATGGCGGCCACCAACGACGGCCACCTCAGCGCCGAGATGGCACCGGTCACCGTCACCACCCGCCAGGGTGAGAGCGTGGTGGATCACGACGAGCAGCCCTTCCAGGCCAAGCTGGACAAGATCCGTTCGCTGCGACCCGCCTTTGCCAAGGAGGGCACCATCACCGCGGCCAACTCGAGCTCCATCTCCGACGGCGCCTCGGCGCTGATACTCGCGAGCGCGTCCGCCGCCGAACGCCTGGGTGCCAAGCCATTGGCACGCATGCTGGGCCACAGCACCCATTCCCAGCATCCCAGCGAGTTCACCATCGCCCCGGTGGGCGCCATCGACAAGCTGATGAAGACACTCGGCTGGAGCGTGAGCGACGTCGATCTCTTCGAGATCAATGAGGCCTTCGCTGTCGTCACCCTGCTGGCCATGGACGGGCTCGACATCCCCCACGACAAGGTCAACGTCTTCGGCGGCGCCTGTGCCCAGGGCCACCCCATCGGCTCCACCGGCTCGCGGATCATCGCCACCCTGATCCATGCTCTGCGCACACGGGGCGGCAAGCGCGGCATCGCCAGCCTGTGCATCGGTGGCGGCGAGGCCACCGCAGTGGCCGTCGAACTGGTCGATTGATGGAGGCCTTTACCCTCGACACCCCGGTGGGCGGCATCCATGTCGCCCGCTGGCGGCCGGCACGGGCAGCGGACCTGCATGACCCCATCGTATTGCTCCACGATTCGCTGGGCTGCGTGGCGCTGTGGCGCGGCTTTCCCGAGCAATTGGCCAAGGCTACCGGTCGCGAAGTGATCGCCTATGACCGCCTGGGTTTCGGCCATTCCACGCCCTACCCCGGGACGCTGACCCCCACCTTCGTCGCCGATGAGGCCCGGAGCACCTTCGCCGCGCTGCGTGAAGGACTGGGGCTCACGCGATTCGTACTGCTCGGACACAGCGTGGGCGGCAGCATGGCCATCGAGGCGGCGGGACAGCACGCCGAGGCCTGCCAGGCGCTGATCACGGTGGCGGCTCAGGCGTTCATCGAGACACGCACCCTGGCAGGCATCCGCGAAGCGGAACGGGCCTTCGGCGATCCGGAACAGATGGCGCGACTGGCCCGCTATCATGGCGACAAGGCCGAGTGGGTGCTGCGCGCCTGGGTCGACGCCTGGCACTCCGAGGCCTTTCGCGACTGGCACCTGAACGATGCCCTGCCCCGAGTGAGCTGCCCCACCCTGGCCATTCACGGCGAGCGGGACGAATTCGGCTCCACGGACCAGGCCCGTCGCATCGCCGAGCTCACCACAGGCCCCGCCGAGGCGCGGATTCTTGCCTGCGGCCACGTGCCCCACCGCGAGTGCCCCGAGGAGCTCGCCGCCATTGTCGCGGGTTTCCTGGCCGAGTCGGCGTAGCCTCGCTGCTGCTTTCCCATCCCGTATATCCAGGGGCCCGCGAGGCCCCTGACTGTGTTCAGCTTGCTTGTGCGACGCTGCTCACGCCCTGTCCCTGTCTGCTAGGCTGATTTTCTTGTCACCCATCAAGGAGATCTTCATGGCTCACTTCCTGGTCTTCCTGGGCACGGCCCGAGACAGCACCCCACCGGCACCCGCCCGCCTCGGTCTGCGGGTGGCCCGTGCCTGCGTGCAGCTGCTCGAGGCGGATGGCGCCAAGGTGGAGCTGATCGACCCGCTGGACATCGAGCTCGGGAACGTCTTCAAGCCCCACTTCGCCTATTCGACATCCCGGGTGCCCGAGGCGCTGGATAGCCTGGCCGAAAAGATCGAGGCCGCCGATGGCTATGTGATGGTCAGCCCCGAGTACAACCACTCCATGAGCCCGGCGCTCTCACACCTGCTGAATCACTTCGGCAGCTCGCTGTTCGCCTTCAAGCCCAGCGCCATCGTGACCTACTCGGCCGGTCAGTGGGGCGGCGCCCGGGCAGCGGTGTCCATGCGCACCTTCCTCTCGGAGCTCGGCTGCCTGCCGGTCTCGGCGATGATCCACGTGCCCAGGGCCCAGGAGGCGCTGGACGAGGACGGCGGTTTCCAGGACGACCCGGACCGCTGGGTCGGCTACTTCGGCCGCACCCTGGGCCAGCTCGGCTGGTGGGCCGAGGCCGCCGCGAGCCATCGCGAGAAACGGGACCCGACCGAGGTCTCGCCGGCCTTCCAGCGCGCCCCGGACCA
>Ga0207421_10002834_pt1 | contig 21132 bp, 16 predicted proteins | sample SodLakKL_010_SED_4_FD_187542 | JGI IMG/M metagenome (GOLD analysis project Ga0207421, IMG submission 187542) | Alkaline sediment microbial communities from Lake Tanatar, Kulunda Steppe, Russia - 8KL_010_SED (SPAdes) (version 2) | ecosystem: Environmental > Aquatic > Non-marine Saline and...
TTCAAGGAGTAAAATATAACTCGATATGCGGATAAAGAGCCGTATTTTTATTTGCGATATAGACCTGAACAGCGCCTCTTGCTTGGTAGTATTCTTTTTGAGCCCGGATAGCATCTGAAACGGTGTATTTTTTTGCTCCCCGGTCATTGAGCATCATAATCTTTGATTCGTTTTTTTTCTCTAAAGCATATCTTTCTCTAACCGTTTTATACTTTTCAGCATCCCAGAAATGACCGGGGGTTTTCATGTCTATACCACATAAGACTATTTTTTTGTAACCCATTATATAACATAAATTCATAATCATCGGTATAGAGGCATAAAGCTTGGGAATGCCGGGTTTGATCTTGTTTCTCCCAAATAATTTAAGCAGCTCAAAAAACTTTATTAATTGAGCAGGATCAACCTCACATTCGCTATGGATGGGAATTTCATTTACATAATAGACCTGGTCGTTTCTAAATAGACCTAAAAAGGAGGGATCTAAATCGGGCTGGATCAACCGGTTGCCTCGAATAATGAAAGGCACATTTTTATATAAATCCAGCTTATCCTGCAGTAATTTAAGCATGCGCTGATCTTCATTTATGTTGCTTATATTTTGCAGTATGTAATAAGTAGGCACGAAATCATGTGCCAACCAGTAGTTAAAGCCCATCGAGTCGCATTGACAAATATGTTCCCACTGCTTTTGGGTTATGTCATTAATACTGGGGCCGCTGCCTAAAATAAAGATGGTATCAGCGGTTTTATACTTTAAAATATCGTTGGATAACAACCGCCCCTTTATTTTTAGCAATCGCTTTAAAGTGCCTCTGGTTAAAAGAATGTTCGTGACAGTAAAGCCAAACTTATAGGGGTCATAAGATTTGCCCCTTAAAAATATACATTGATATAAACGCTTTAATGTAGCTTTTAGCCGGCCATTATGAATAATTTTGTTCAGCATGTATAATCAATCCTGCTAAAAAATGTTATTGTCCATCTCTTCTTTGTTGATCGTGATCCAGTTCTTTGTTTCATAATATTCAATATGTTTTTTAGGCAGCACCAGCACCGCTATCGATTTTCTAAATTTATAATAAGCTATGGTTAAGATTCTTTTTATCAGGGTTACCGTTTTATTTTTGCCAAGCAGTTCTTTTTTTATATAGTAACCCTCCAATGCGCCCTTTAGGCTGCCGCTGCTTGCGCCACCTATTCGCATATAGGTAAAGTAATAATCGATATACTTAAACTTTGCCCCGGATAAATATGAATCCAGGATAAACTTATAATCAGCAGATATCTTAAATTTATGATCATACATTTTTTTGTCATACCATCTGCGGTGCACGAAACAGGTAGGATGATTAATGCTCATCACTTCAGTTATCAGAGACAAATCATTTATAAAGTCATTTTTTTTATAATAAATATCGCCTATTTTTCGCACATGGTACATTTTGCCATGATAAATATCTATATCCTCTTCAAAATTGTTAACAACAACCTCAATCGCTTTCCGGGAATACCAGTCATCGCTATTTAAAATCCCGATTAGTACGCCTCTAGATAATTTTATACCTTTGTTAAAGGCATCATAAATACCTTCATCCTTTTCTGATATCAGTTTCATTCTGCCCTTGTACTCAGGTTCAAATTCTTTTATAATTCCCAGGGTATTATCAGTTGACTGCCCATCAACAATTATATGTTCGATATGAGGATAAGTCTGATTTAAAATTGAGGCAATAGCATCTTTTATATGCTTTTCACTGTTAAAACATACGGTAATAATAGAAACTAGCGGTTTTTCTTCCAATCCAGTCAAACCCTTCTCCTGGTAATCGCAGCTTTCAATTGCAGACCCAAAAAATCAATCAAAAATATAAAAAGTGATGGCTATACTTTAATGGCTTGTCGGTTTTAAAGCCAAAAACCTGCAATATTTTCAGGTATAATAATTGCCTGTGAACCACTGATAAGTCTTGACCAGGGCAGAGAAAAAATCATGCCCGGGTTTCCAGCCCAGGTTTGTTAATTTACTCACATCAAGCATTTTTTGGGGCACACCGTCCGGTTTAGACCGATCAAGTTTTATCTCCCCTTCATAACCGGCAATCTCTTTTGTTTTTTCAGCCAGCTCCAAAATTGTCATATCTTTGCCGGTGCCGATATTTATGATTTCACTGCAATTATAATTTTGCATGAGAAACAGGCAGGCATCGGCTAAATCTTCGACATACAAAAACTCTCTTCTCGGCTCGCCGCTGCCCCATACTTCAACACAGGGTTTACCTTCCACCCGGGCCTCGTGGAATTTTCTGATCAAGGCCGCCAGGACATGTGCGGTCTCCAGGTCAAAATTGTCGCCCGGTCCGTACAGGTTGGTCGGCATTACGGAGATAAAGTTAGCCTTATACTGCCGATTGTAAGCCTGGCACATCTTAATCCCGGCGATTTTTGCCACAGCATAAGCCTCATTGGTCGGCTCCAGTTCACCGGTCAGCAAGTATTCTTCTTTCATCGGTTGGGGGGCATTCCTGGGGTAAATGCAGGAGCTGCCCAGGAATAAAAGTTTTTTTACTCCATGCCTGTACGCCTGGTGAATAATATTGGTTTGGATGGCCAGGTTTTCGTAAATAAATTCAGCCGGGTACTTTGAATTGGCCAAAATACCGCCCACTTTTGCGGCGGCCAGAAATACATACTCGGGTTTTTCCTGATTGAAAAACTCTTCTACCTGCCTTTGGTTGGTTGCATCCAGTTCCTGCCTGGTCCTGGTGATCAGGTTGCGATAACCTTCCTGCTTCAACCTGCTCGTTATTGCAGAACCGACCATGCCCCTATGACCGGCTATATAAATTTTGCTGTCGGCATCCATTATAGGAAAAGCCCTCCTTAAGGCACATGGCCTCGTGCGCCGCTTCTTCGATATCGTTTTTTATCATCATTTTAACCAGTTCTTTTAAACCCACTTTCGGCTGCCACCCTAACTTATCGCGCGCTTTAGCGGCATCACCCTGCAATATTTCCACCTCGGTCGGCCTAAAATACTGCTGATCGATCTCCACTAAGATGTTCCCCGTTTCCCGGTCAATGCCTTTTTCTTCGGCTCCATCACCCTGCCATCTGAGGTTGAAACCGGCTTCTCCAAAAGCCAGCTCACAAAACTCACGCACAGTACTGGTTTTACCGGTAGCGATAACATAATCATCAGGTTCGTCCTGCTGAAGCATCAGCCACATCGCCTCTGCGTAATCCCCGGCAAACCCCCAATCACGCCGGGCATTTAAGTTGCCCAGGTATAATTTCTTTTGCAGTCCCAGCTTTATTCTGGCCACCGCCCGGGTAATCTTACGAGTAACAAAAGTCTCGCCCCTGATCGGTGATTCATGGTTGAACAAAATACCGTTGCTGGCATGAATGCCGTACGCTTCCCGGTAATTGACGGTAATCCAGTAGCTGTAGAGTTTTGCCGCCCCGTAAGGGCTGCGTGGATAAAAAGGAGTGGTTTCTTTTTGGGGCACTTCCTGAGCTTTGCCGAACAGTTCACTGGTTGAGGCCTGGTAAAAACGGACTTTATCTTCCATTTTCAAAATGCGTAAAGCTTCCAACAACCTTAACGTGCCCAGGGCATCGGCATTAGCGGTATACTCGGCCGTTTCAAATGATACCTGGACATGGCTCTGGGCCGCCATGTTATAGATCTCGTCGGGTTGGGTTTCCTGCAAAATACGGATGATATTTGTAGCATCGGTAAGATCGCCGTAGTGCAGGTAGAAATTTGTCTCGGCTTCGTGCGGATCTTTATAAAGATGGTCGACCCGCTGGGTGTTAAAAAGAGAAGACCGCCTCTTAATACCGTGAACTAGATAACCCTTATCGAGCAAATACTCCGATAAATAAGCTCCATCCTGTCCGGTTACACCGGTAATTAACGATACTTTTTTATTCATTGATCTCCCTCTTTTTTAATCTTTCCGCTTTTTTAACGCCAGGCCTTTGCTTTAAAAAAACCAGGCGCTTAAATAATTTTACAGGCAATAACACTCTCAAACTATTAACTGCGACAACCTTCGCTAAAATTGCAGCATTGTACTTGTATTGCTTGCTAAATTTAAAAATAGATTTTGAAGCTCGATATGCCTCCGCTATATTCCGCTCCATTATTTTGTCGCCGGCCAGTAAAGCTATTACTTTTGCGAAATAACGCTGACCATAAATCTTTCCTTCTCGTTTGCCAAACCATTCCTGGTAAATTGGCATCCACTTTTCTACATACATTTGAACCCCGGATATCCGTCTGCAAGTATCCTTCATCATGGTTTTTTGATTTGGTTTGTTATAGACAATCACCAGCGGTTCATAAACATTATAGGCATAAAAACCTCCCGTGGCCAGCGACATCCAGATATCGTGATCTATTGAAGACGGAAGGTTCTCGTCAAAACCGCCTATTTTTTCTAATGCCTTCTTGTCAAAAAGAAAAACAGAGTTTAATGTACTCGCGCCTTCACGCTTAATAGACTCCTTTAGTTTGCCCCTGTTTTTTGGGTAATTAAATACTACTTCATCCCCCTCGATAAAGCGGGTCTCGGTGCCGCAGCATACCACCCCAAGCCTATTTTTTTCTTCACCACTCAAAGTGTTTATGAGGTGAACCTGTTTTTCAACTCTTGTTGGCTTCCATTCATCGTCATCATCTAAATAGGCGATGTAATCGCCGTTGGCCAATCTTAATCCCGTGTTACGAGCCGCCGCCAATCCTTTATTTCTCGGGTGACAGCTGTATATAATATCCCCGTAGCCTTCTTGTTTTATCCACCCGTCAAGGCCGCTGCTTGAACCATCTTCGACAACAATTATCTCCATATGATCGTATGTTTGATTTAAAACACTGGTTATTGCTCGTTTTGCCGTTTCCGGTCGATTATAAGTCGTAATTACAGCCGAGACCAGGTAAGAATCGCCTTTACTTGTCGCTTCTTTTTGCATTTTAGTACTGTTCTCCCGGTGACATGCTCCAGCATGCAAATATAAGAGGGAATAAAACTCGATAATTAATCCATGCTTAATGCGGCCTTCGGTTCTTCTCCCTGGCCTTAAGGGTATATTTTTTGAAAAAGCTAATGCCGATGGGGAAAGCAATCAACAAGTACTTAATGCCACTCTTTAAACGAAATGGGTTTAAGACAAATGCTTTCAAAAAGCAATCTCTGGCCCGGGTCAACCTTTTTTTGTCATTTGTTAATAAATATGAATCCCAATAAGAAAAACCGATCGTTTCATAGTACCTGCTTAGCGCCCTGGGATACCTGCTGTAATACTCCTGTAATTTTTCAATATTATATCTCATCGTTTCAATATGGTTGTCCAGGGCTTTGATGTTGTCAATTGGGCTCATCCTAGCCAGCCCGTGGGCGCTGTAAACCCGGGTTGTAATCGATTCAATAATAATTGCTTTATACCCGGCTAAAACAATACGGCGAAACAAATCTGAATCTGTTCCTCTTTTTTGTTTTTGATCAAAACCGTTAACGGCCAGCCAGGCTTTCCGGTCAATTAAAACTGCCGAACCGCAAATAATTCCCCCGCCCATAAGAACCCTCTCAGGCCAATTCTGGGGATTCATTGGGCATTTTTTTATATTCTCTTCACCATTGTACTCTTCCCACCAGGTTGTAACCAGGCCTAAATTGCCTGATTCGGCCTGCTCGAAACAATTAACCTGTTTACTGATCTTATTTTTGTCTATCCACTGATCATCATCGCCCAGCAAAGCGATGTAATCGCCGGCAGAAAAAGAAAAACCTGTATTAGAAACCATCGCTATTCCTTGATTCATTTCATTGCGCACATATTTAATACGCGGATCATTATACTGCTTTACTACTTCCCCGGTATTATCAGTTGAAGCATCATCAACAACAATAACCTCCAGGTTACTGTAATCCTGCTCTAAAACACTGTTTAGAGCATTAGGCAACAGTGTTGAACGATTGTAGGTTCCAATTATTACACTTACCAGCGCCATGAAAGGCTTTCAACTCCTATTGTTACAATACTTACCATCAAATAAATGCATATATTTACCATGCTTTCATTTATTCCGGCAACGCTGACCATTGCGGTTCTCTATTGCCGCAAGATGCTTGTAAAATAATCACAACTGCTTCTTTCGTCCATTAGAACTGCTTGGCCCCAAACTAAAGCATGGCTGCAATATCAGTCCGCAAACATAAGTGGAAAATTATACATGGACAATCTTGATTCAACCAGGAGTGCAATTGTAAACTCCCCGTTTTTTGCCGGTCCATGACAGGAAGGGGGGAATGATTGCAGAGCATAAATCATAAATGAACAGCCAATAAACAACTATTTATGGTCCATGTCACCTTGATGATATTACTTTGGCCATCTTTTTAAATTGCTCGTTTCTGCCAATCAGCTCATCATAGGTTCCGCTGGCCACAATTTTTCCTTCTGCCATCATGTAGACCACGTCACAATTTTTTATTGTGGTCAGGCGGTGGGCGATAATTAACAAGGTTTTCAACCTGGAAGCATTTTCCAGGGCTCCCAGGACTGCATCTTCGGTTACCCCGTCCAGGGCGCTGGTGGCCTCATCAAATACCAGAACTTCGGGATCGTGGTAGAGGGCACGGGCGATGCCGATACGCTGACGTTCTCCGCCGCTAAAACGAATACCGCATTCACCTACCGTTGTATGATAACCTTTAGGCAAATCCTTGGCAATAAAGTCATGGATATTAGCCACCCGGGCAGCCCGTTCCACGGCAGACATATCTATCTCCGAATCTGGAACTCCGTAAGCAATATTGCGGGCCAGTGAATTATCGCTTAAGTATATATGCTGCGGCACGTAACCGATATTTCTCTGCCAGTTGGCCAGATTTTTACGATCAATAATCACTCCGTCCACAGTCATCGCACCCTGTTGGGGAGTTAGCAAGCCCAAAATAATATCTACCAGGGTGGTTTTGCCGGCCCCGGTAGGGCCGACAAAGGCAACCATGGTATTGCGTTTAATCGTCAAGTTGATATTCCTGATTACCGGGTAAGCGGTCTCAGGATAGCTATATGTAATATTTTTTAACTTAATGTCCTGTAAAAATGGCAAAGGCTCTGGAAGTTCTTTTTTGGAAACAACAGGCTCAGCCGCTTCTTTTTCATCACCCATAATATCCCGATGGACGCGATCTAAAACAGCCTGGTTAAACTGCATCTTTGTATAAGAAGTAAAGATGGACTTCAATGAAGGCATCAGGCGGGAACCGGCAACTACAAACAGGCCAGCCAGAGGAACTACCTGGTAAGCATCGCCCCTGGTCAATAGCAAAATCAGCACAAAGATAATAATGCCCCCGTAAGCCATCGCTTCTAAAGCGTAGTGGGGCATGCTCCCCACAACTGCGTTCCAGCTTTCAAAACGGGCAGTTTTCAAAGACGATTTTGAATACCCTTTTAAGAAATAGGGCTCGCGATTAAGAACCTTGATCTCCTTGATCCCGCCGAAAGCCTCTTTTACTGTCTTATAGCGCATCTTGTTCGCTTCTAACCGCTTTGCCCCGTAGCTTTCCAACTTTTTATTGATGCGCCAATAAATCACCGCGTATGCTCCACCGATAACAAAAAAAGCGACCATGGAAACTACGACATCGACCCAGAATAGAATTATCAGCACAAACAAAGCAGTAAGACCGTCTTTGATGATCGTCAGTATTTTTAACAGGTAGCTGTTGGTCAGGTGTCTAACTTCAGAGAGCACATTTTTGCTTAAATCAGCGCTGTTCTGGTTTAAAAAATAAGCATAAGGCATGGAGAGATACTTTTCCAGCAGACGTCTCGACAGGCGGTGGTTGTTCATCCAGACAAACCTTATTTTGAGCCAGGTGGTAAAAGCCGAGACACCATTAGAAGCAACTATAATTACAAACATAAGCATACCGACGAAAATGATAAAAGAATTAACCTCGGTAAAGTTTAGCGTGTCGTAAACCAAAAAAAGCCACCTGTTTTGAAATGCTATTGACGAATCCATTACCAGCCTGATGAAAGGCAAGACCGAGAAAGTCCCCGCTGCCTGCAAAACAGCATTGACCAAAATCGCGACCAGCAAAACGCCGACCTGCAGCATTTCCCCCCTAGTAAGGATTTGTTTTATTTTCCTTATCCTGTCAAGCATGTATTAGTCCTCTCCTTCTGCGTTTCCTTGCATCACTTTTCTGGGCTGTTTATATATTGTTCACAATATGAACCATTGCCATGCCTACTATACCTGCTATTTAAATGCTTGTCAAACATAGAGCTGAAAGATAGCTGTCACTTTTTTGCCCGGCCTCATATTACTACTGATGAAAACCGAAAACAAGAGTCTGAAACAATTTTACTACCCTGAACAAAAAACAGGTTGCTTTATAAAATATGCACTTATTTAAGGTGATTTTTTAGGATATAAAACTTCTTCGTACAGCTCAACTTGTTTTTTTGTAATATAGTTCCAATCAAATTTAAAGGCCCGTTTCCTTAATTGTTCTCCGGGGATAGGATTTTTAAGCATATCGACTACTGCCTGGCCAAACCTTTGCTCAAAATCTATGCCTTCATCAACAACAATTCCACCCTCGCCGATCGCTTCCGGAATACCACCTGTATTGCTCCCCACTACCGGACAACCACATGATTGACCCTCCAAAACAACATTACCGAAACCTTCTTCTCTGCTGGGTAAAATCAGTACATCAAGCGCACTCATCCATAATGCAATTTCTTCAGGCCTGATACGGCCTGTAAATATGACTGGAAGGTTGTGTGAAGAACATATATTTTCTACCTGGGTTTTTAATTCGCCGTCACCGATCACTATAAAGTTTGCCTGCTCATAGTTTTGTGCTACAGCATTAAATATTTCTGCTAATTTGTCAGCCCGTTTGACCCAGCTTATATTGCCGACATAACCAATATACTTTATTTTGCCGCCCAACAAACCAAGCTTTTTCCTGGCCAGCTCCCTGTCCAATGGTAGGAAGCTATCCGTATCAACACATTCTGGAATAATGAGATGATTATTACCGCTATAGCCGGTTTTTTTTGCCCCTTCAAATAAATTATTGCTGTTGAAAATGACCTTATCGGCACTGTTTAAAGCATTTTTAATCGCCAACCTGGTTGGTGGATTTTTCCATGGGTTGGTGTGAATATCGCTTCCATGGGCGGTAATAATACAGGGCATACCCGTTTCTGCTTTTATTAACGAGGCCATGTACCCCTGCGGGTAGACCCAGTGGGCATGGACTATGTCAAACTCACTTAAATCAATAAATTGTTTTAACGCCTTAACTCCTATTTTGCCAATCCTTTTATGATGAAAGTTTTGGTAAAAAATTTTGTCCATAATTCCAAGTTCAAGGGGGAAAAAATCATATTTAACGCCCTCAAGTTCCAGCGGCCTGACCGCTTTATTCAGTGGTCTTCTTAAAAACTTTTTCATCACCCGTATATACTGTTTTTCGCTTTTATAATAATTTATTACTTTTACCTGAATTCCAAACTCCTGCAGCTTTTTAATTCTCCTGGTGACAAATATACCGGACATAGGATTAAACTCCGTAGGGTGCACTCCCGTTATGATTAAAACTTTCATCCGCACTTCCTCGCTTTTCAATAATCGGCCAAAGCTTGATTAACCAATCAGTTTTATCAAGAACCCCTGACCAGTGAGCCCTGTAAAGTAAAATTTAAAAGCCTGGGACCTCAGCTAACTTCAGGTTCCCTGTATTGCTTGTTTGGGGCCCGGATAAGACATTTTACCACTAGTTTAAATAAAATATTTTTGGGCATGTAGAGATAATATCTCTTCCCGGAGAAAAATATCTTTAAGAACAAGCCCGGTTCCAACCTTTTTTTGTTACGGATTTCGTGTCTAAAACAACGTAGATACATTGCTCTCTTAGTCTTATCAAGGGTGTCGCTAAACATTGGTTCTTTATATGCTTTCGTGGTGGAATTATGGTTTTTAAGGAAGTCAACCCATTCGTCAACATCTTTCATGATCTTTAAATCATGATGGGGGGTAAAAAAATGCAGCGCTTCCTGACATTTTTTTTCATGCTCGGTAAGGGGCCTGCCCAAAAAACCTTCGACAAGCATATTTATAATTCCCATTCTATTCTTCGGTAATTTTGATACCTGGGCACCGTGTTGGCGATATAAATACAAGATAATGGGTATATTTGCTAATTTTGAAACCTTTGCCATATCAAACCATAGTTTATAATCTTCACAATGAAGATAATTAAGATCGTAAAAAAGGTTGTTTTTATCTAAAACTTCTTTACGAATCGTTACTGATGCATGACAGATGGAACTTATACAAAACATCCTTGCGCAAATATCATCATGGTTTAACGGTGTTTTCTTAATCTCGTTGTTTTCTTGGCCAATTATTTTAAACCAGGTCCCGCACACGCCAATTTCATGATGATCCTCCATAAAAGCAACCTGCTTTTCCAGCCTGGAGGGTAAGCTAATATCATCAGCATCCATTCGGGCGATATATTTTCCCTGAGCTAAGCCCAGGCCTTTGTTTAAAGTTTTTATTAACCCGAGATTTTTTTCATTGCTGACAAAACGGATCCTGTAATCATCATAGGATTTTATAATATCCGCCGAAGAATCTCTAGAGCCATCGTCGATAATGATAAACTCAAAATCGGTAAAAGTCTGGTTCAAGATACTATCAACAGCTTCCCTTAAGAACTCCTCCCCGTTATATACCGGCAGAATAACAGAAACCTTAGGCTTGGAAGTAACCAATTGATCCGGTTTTATAATAATCAACCTCCTGGTTCACAATTGAGGTCAAGAGCTGACTTGTTCAAGTCTTGTAAAACTTAATTTCATTTTTCCCCCAATATTTTTCTACAATATGAATTTGGTCGGTGGTAATTATTTTTGTATCTTTGCTAAATGCAACTTTTATTTCCTGGCGCTCCTTTAGTTCATTTTCATAGTATAATTGGTTTTGCCTTTCCGCAAACTCTGTATCAACGTTTTCTCCATAACATTTTTTTTCCTGGTTTATGTAATAATGAGGCTTGCCCAGGCAAATACAGTAACCGAGATGTGTACCAATTTCATTGGACATGGTCGCATCGGAAACAGCAATAATGTCCTTGAGCCTTCTTAAGAAATATGGATCATTTCGATGCCCCGCGGTAACAACATGATATCCTTCATCTAAAAATGCTAAATGCTTGTTGTTTTGGATGTCCTGCCAATACATGCAAACAAAAACAGAATCATAATCACTTGCTTTTTCCTTGATTGTATTTATAAACTCCTTGAGATCATAATCATAGTTAACTCCTTCAATAGAATGCGTGGGAAAAACTAGTAATATTTTGCCATATTCTTTTACGACTTTCTTTCTTTCTTTTTCCGGCATAAGATGGTCGGCATATTTTATATAGGGGCCTACGGTTATAATATTCCTGGCAAAATAATTGTTGCCCTTATTATGTTTATTTTTTATTTCAATTGCCCGCTTATGACTGAACGTAATTATTGAATGCTTCTGGTCAATGTGATCCAGTCTGTCTGGGACATAACCACCAAAAACAATACCATGCTCTATAACCCCATTTAGCGGTCCGTTGATACCCAAAGCCTTTTTTATAACCCCATTATGACCGTAGAGATAATTTTCCTTGTAATATTCACCCGAGCTATCTAATTGAAGATTTCTGCTTAATGCTTTATATTGAAAAAAATTGAGTTTTTCTCTTCGTTTTTTTTCTATGAGTCGCCTGATAACCGTAGCACTACTTACCAGCCGCTTAAATATTCGATCAGGCAATGACCCATGCCTAATTGTCAGGCGATATATTTGTTTTAAACCCATCAATTACTCACCCACGCAAAGCTATGTTTACCGCCAGCTTCAGTACAGAAAAAAGCGGCGGCGATAATTTTTAAGTTTGATCGATGTTCCTTACTTCACCGGTCACTGCTTCTATTACCCGCTCCCGGTCATTACTGCTCATAGCCGGGTAGAGGGGAATGGTAAAAGCTCTTTTGTAGTAGTCTTCAGCCTGAGGACAAAGCCCCGGCCGGTAACCCAACTTACGGTAAAAAGGATGCAGATAAACCGGAATATAATGGACCTGGGTCCCGATACCCCTTGCAAGCAGTTTTTCCAGCAACCGGCGGCGCGGCGGTGTTTTGCCGGCAAGGCGTAAAATATATAAATGCCAGGCCGATTCTTCTACACTGCGCCGCCCGGCAGTTTCCGGGGGCACAAGCAAAGCAGAATTATTTACAAAAGCCTCGTTATAGCAAGCAGCAATTTCCCGGCGCCGCTGAACGAATTGATCAAGGCGCTTGAGCTGGCTTAAACCCAGTGCGCAGTTAATGTCCGGCAGACGGTAGTTATAACCGAGCTCCTGCTGTTCATAATACCAGGGGCCGTGATCTTGATCACCGGCGGCTGGAACTGCTGTAAAGTTTGCGGGCTCACGGATGATGCCGTGGCTGCGAAATGTTTGCAAGCGCCGGTAAAAATCCTCGCTGTCAGTTGTAACCGCTCCTCCCTCACCGGTGGTAATCTGCTTGACCGGGTGAAAACTAAACACGCTCATATCGGCAATCGAACCAACCGGGCGGCCTTTACAGCTGGCGCCCAGGGCATGACAGGCATCCTCGATAACGACCAGGTTATGGCGCCCGGCCAGCTCCATGATCTGGTCGATCGGGGCGGGAATACCGGCCAAATCCACCGGCGCGATTACCCTGCTTCGGGCGCCAATTGCCGCCTCGATTCTTTCCGGATCAATATGAAACGAGCCGGCGGTGATATCGGCAAATACAGGTTTGGCGCCCAGGTACAGAGCGGCATTAGCTGTGGCTGCAAAGGTAATCGGGGAGGTAATCACCTCGTCCCCTTTGCTCACCCCGGCGGCAAAATAAGCCGCGTGCAGGGCAGCGGTGCCGCTGTTAAAAACAACGCAGTAACGGGCATCCACTTTAGCCGCCAGTTCCTGTTCAAAATTCTCGACCAGCGGTCCCGTCGTCAGCCAGCCTGACCGGAGAACCTCATTCACCGCTTCGATATCCGCTTCGTCAACCGATTGCTTCCCATATGGTATAAAGCTATTATTCATATTCCCTCCACCCGAGAACAAGTGTTGTTGATTCGCTCCGGCCTTTATTATTCTCGCCGAAAGAACAGGTATCATCCATTTCTCCGGCAGAAAAAGAAAGGCGGTAAAAATATTTTTCTCCCGCCTCTTGATAATTTATCAACCCCAACATTGCTGAAGCACTTTTATCGATATCGACCCGTAAAACAAAGTTTGCGTCTCCGATCTCGACCCAGCCCCCGGTAATCCCTAACCCGCCGGATGCTGAGACCAGGAAAGAAACAGCGCTGCCATGGTTGATATTCTTCCCGGCCAGATTATATTTTTCGGGTTGCCTGCCCCCGTTACAGGTTCGGTAAAAGAGTGTGTTACGATCAAACGCATCCGGATTAAGGGTTAAATGACCGAGGCGAATAGAGCCAAACGGCAGGCGATCCCACTCAAAAACATACTGCAAGGTAAGCCTGGGCTTTTCAGCAGCCACTGTTATATTTTTTTTAATCGTTCCAAAGGCAGTGGGCATTGATGTGCCGATTTTTAATTCATTGGTATCCTGATCATGCTCTAAAGCAGGTTCAACAGCTTCCAGGTCGGTTATTTTCGGATGACCCATGAGCTCCAAAACCACGTGCCCGGAAAACCAGTCCGCACCCAGGGCAATATCATCATAAAATCCATGGTCCAGGGTGCCCAGGCAATAAGCGCTGTCTTTATCACCAAGCCATAAACCATCTATAGCAAGGCCTTTTTTACAGTTCAGTTTTAACTTGAGCAGGCCGGTTTCGACATATAAAAATCGGCCCTGCCTGCTGACAACAGGTTTATCACCTTTGCTTGCCTTTGGGGAGTTCAAACACCCGCTTTCTTGGGTCCCGGAGGGATCTATAGATACACCGACCGCTTGTTGAAAAGCTTCCAACCGCTTGAGATATGCTTTCCACCGTCTTTCTGTAATATGTGTTCTATAATCGCTGCTCCAAAGAAAACAAAGCTCGCGCCAGTAATCATCCGGTGCCGCCGGGTTGTTCTTAATTGCTTCGTAAAGTTGCCGGCAGGCGGTGTTGATTCCTAAATCATTTCGGCCGGTGACAGCCCAGCGTGATATATTATATTTGCCCTGTTTTTTAACCGGAACCGGTTGTTCCGCAGATTCCAGGTGCAAAAGATTGCCGGCGCCGGGCTCATTGAGGAAACCCAGTGCCTCTTTGGGGCGAATAAAGGCAAAAGATTTGTTGTTCAAGAGCTCTTCCAGCAAAACCCTGATTCGATTCCATTCTCCTTCCTTGCTCAGGACAGCTTCAGTATGATACCTGCCCGGCCGGTAATCAAATATTTCTACATCATTCCCGTAAAGCGAAAAGACCCGGCTGTGGCTGCCAAGGTGAGATTTCAGGTACTCCATCTGTTCTGTTAATTCTATATCTCCGTGCGCATAGCGCTGAAATTTTTGAAAAGCGATGGAATCATTCCAGAGGAGCGGTATTTTCTGCCCGTATTGATCACAGGCATATTGAGGCAGGTAGCGCCACTTCTGCTCCCATTCGGAATGAAAGCGCGCCGGGTTATTCCACTCCATAACAATTGCCCTGTATCCGGCATCAAGATAATGCTGCACCAGCCCTGCAGAATAGGCCTGTTCGTTAACCAGTCCAACCTCCGGACGAAGGCCCAGCAGTCTTTCATATACTTCATTGCCTAACCGCAGGTTGGCCGCATTGACCCGCGCCGGAACCAGGGGACCGATAAGCTGGGCATAGCCGCTTCCAACAAATTCACAGGGCCCGTTAGTGACAAGATCCTGCAGCGCGTTTACCCAGACCGGGTCAATTTCGGCAGCTGTTTCCAGGGTATAACCGGAAGCCTCAAGACCAAAAGGAATTTTTAATGCCCCGGCCAATTGCAAAAGGGGCCAGTAACATGAATTTAACACTTCCCGGCGCTGGTCTTCTTCAATGGAAGAGTAAGCCAGGTTAAAATGAAAAACCGTATAGAGATAGTTCATATGTTCTCCCAAAATATTTAAAATAAGCTCGGCGTTTTAGCAGTCAAGGAGGATGTAGTTGTCCCCACGTTTTTCTATTGTAACTACTTTAGAATCAGAATCAAGGCTCCTGTCCGCCGCTTCCAAAATCGCGGTAACCGCTTTTGACTCTTTTAAGGAGGGCAAAGTTTTGTTCAGCTCTTCAAGGGTTACTTTGCCCTTCTCGTAATCTAAACAACTCTCCACAAAGGTTCTGACACTCAAAAAGCCGTACTTAGTTTCTAAACCCACGAACCCCCGGGGATTTTTATGCAAATTAAAGAAATGTGGATTGGAAACTGTGGAACCTTCACCGGCGATCACTTTTTTAAAACCGCGGTAGCGCTGGTCGGATTCAACATGTCCTTTCTCACAGATAAGTTGCAGTTCTTGATAAGTCATGGCCTCCGTTTCGGGGGGATCACTCCAGCCGGAAACATGGTAGCTGGCAAAAAGGCCTCCTCCCGGCTCTCGCCAGCGAATTTGGGTTTCGATAAGATCTGCAATATCTGATTTGCCGGTTATATTTGCGGCAATGCCGTACTGTGCGGTTGCCCGAACATTAACTGGTTCCGCCGCGGTTATAAACCCGACCATATGAATGTAGTGAGAACCTAGGTAATGATTGATATTCGGAGGAAAGTTCGTTTTAAACCATCTAGAATATATTTCCAGCATGTCCCGTCGCTGAGTCATTAACGAAGCGGCATGCTGCAACCGCCCATATTCACCGCCTTGATATTCTTCCTTTAAAAGTATATTGGCTTCATCAAACACCTTATGGTAGTCGACCATGGCAAACAGCGGTCTATTTTCCAGGGCGGCCAAGACTCTTTCCAGTTCCTCAAGCCGGGTTACCGCCGGTTTAACCACTAAAAAATGTATCCCTTTTTCTATACACGCCTCCATGATTTCCAGATGTAAATGATCCGGAACCGCTATAAGCGCCGCACACGGTTTGGGCATGGTTTCCAGCACCTTTTTATAGGCTCCGGGATCGACAACCCCCGGGCCGGGATAACAATTGAAATCTGCATTCCAACCTAATTGAGGGGCCCGTTTTTCCCACTCAGCTTTTATTTGAGAAACCTTATCGCCTTTTGTGGCCACAAGAGCGACATCTTTTACTATCCCGGCTGCTTTAAGAGCAAGCACGGAGGGCAAAAAGACACCGGTATCCTTGTCAGTCCTGCGAACAGCGGATAAAACCGTAGTTCCCGTTGCATAGTGACCGGCACCAATTATTACGATATTAATCATTATCTCCACCTTCATCGGCCAGGTTGATCTTTATCTTACCAATAGCCTTCTCGGCGCATTTAATGGCTTCTTCCCTCGTTGCAGCAGTACAAATAACCTGGCCATAGCGATCGACATGGTTTTGCGCCTTTCTGATATAGTCTCCGGGCCGGGGAAGAAACATCGTTGACATGACAACACCGGGCGTTGACTGAGCTTCCTCTACCCCGCTAATTGAATGAACAACCCCGCTTCTTTTAGCGATTACATAACGCTGCGCGCAACCGAGTTTTCGGACCGGTTTTAATGCATCCAAATCCGGTTCATCACCCACGGCCATTTGCAACAGGGGTTTAAACATGTTAGACCCGGTCGCGGCCGGAATGCTGCCGGCTCCAAACCAGCCCCCGGATGTGCGAGCCGCCATTTCGATAATTTTAGGCTCTCCGTTATCGATAATTATATCACCTTTCGCCGCCCCAAAGTTTAAGCCCAGGGTACGGATTGTCTTTTCGACCAAATCAATAACTGCCTGCTGCACCTTTTCCGGTAATAGGGAAGGAAAATTGATTCCGTCTTCAACAAAGTAAGGAAAGAAATAATCTGTGTTAGCATAATTACGGTCGGCGAAAGCAAAGGTATAAATCTGGTCACCATAAACAACTGATTCTGTGCTTATTTCCGGCCCGCTTAGTTTCTCCTCCAGCAAGGCCTGGGGTAAGTTTGAATATTTTAGAGCATCCCCGTACGCCGGTTTCAACTCATCGGCTGAAGAAACTATTCGCACCCCGCGCGAGGCTGCATTATCAACCGGTTTTATCACTAAAGGATAGCCAATTAAAGCTGCTTTTTCAACTAATTCGTTTTCGGTTTCCACTACTTCGAACCTGGCACAGGGAATATTGTTTTTTTTCAAATGGGAAATCCGCAGCAGCTTATTCGTAGCCCGCCAGGCAATATCAGTCGATAAAGACAGCAGACCCAGCTTTTCCGCCACGGTCGAAACAATATGCGGTATTTCAATGGCATGAGCAAATATTCCGTCCACGTTATGCCTGCTTGCAACCTCCACAATCACAGAAGGGTTTTTAATATCCAGTGCAATGCCGGCATCGGCATCTTTAAAACCCACTGCTTCGGGATTGCCGTCACAGGCAAAAACATAATAACCCAGTGCCTTGGCTTCCCGGATGGCCAGTGTCTGCTCCAGACCCGCACCCAGGAATAATATCTTTTTTTGTTTCATCATATGCCCCTCAATCTCATTCAGGCCGCTTCCGTTACCGCTTTATTTTTTCAAGCCCGATGACCCTGATAAAAGCAGGCTGGGCACTCTTTTAAACCATGTTTTTACCGGCTTTCTCCTTATTCAAACGCATAAAGAACTGTATCCCAGCATCCACCCCTGTGATGGCCCAGGTAAAAACGATAACCGGGATTGGCCTTGCGAATAAGTTGCGGAATATTAATAAAATGATCAGGGTGGTGATATAATGCGATTTGCAGCTTGGGTTTATAATAAGCAATAGACTCCATCGCCCCTCTTACCACCTTTTCATCATATCCCTCAACATCGACTTTAATCAAATCGGGAACGATCCCGGTGGTTTTCACAAAGTAATCGATAGACAGAAGGGGAACTTCCAGGCCTTTATGCTGTCCAGTTTTGTTATACTGGGGAGAAAACTGATCAAGCTCAAGAAGTGTGGTGCCGGTGACATCTCCAACCGCCTTTTGAATAATATTTATTTTATCTTGCCAGCCTTTTTTTTTGACTAAAGCAGAAATTTCTTCACAATTTGCAGCACTTGGTTCAAAAGCATAAATACTGCAATTATTATTGCTGTCGTTCATAAATAATTCAATGGAATCACCGTTAAAGGCGCCGACATCGAATATTTTGTCGCCGCTGTTTGCCTTTACCTCCGGATGAGAATACTGTACATAGGGAGATATCCTGGTTGAAAAGGGATCCCTGGTCAGGTAGAAATAAACCAAATTTAATAATATTTCCCGGGAGTCGGCATCGGCCAGAAACCGATTATATTCTTCAAAAACCCCTTTGTTCTTCACAACAAAATCCCGGTTAAACAAGCGTATATCGTTTAGAAAATCATCATAGGTTATGATTGCATAAAGGCCACTGTCCTTGATAACTGGCACTATTTCGTTTTGATACATACTGGATATAGCCACGACATCGCCCTGACAAAGTTCACCTGGTGAAAGTACAGGCAATTGATCCAGTTTGCCTCCCCACTTGGCAGGATCACTATCGACAAAACAAAAGATTTTTGCTCCCTTTTTTTCCAGTATATTTTTTACGTATTGACCACCTTTACTGGCCCCGTATATTTTCACCGGTTTATCCAGATTAACTAAAAACTCATCAAGCGAACCATGGCGAATCATCCACCATTTTTGCATAGCTTGATCTTTTAAGATGGAATCAATAAACTCTGTTATATTTACCGGGTTCTTACTTGTTTTTTCCATGCCTGCCATTCTAACCTCCACTTTCAAAGATAGCCGTTTTTACGCTTTGACCGGCTGGTCACCGGCTGTGGCGCAACCTGCTGACTATAACTTCTGCTATTCGCTGCACCCCTTTGCCATCGACCAAAGAACGAGCTTTCGCTGACATATTATCCCTTAGCTGACGGTTATTAATTAGATTTCTGACTGCTTGACCAATCCTTTCTGTCTCAATATCGTTGGACAGACCTAGGTTTAGACCAATTCCAGCGGCTTCAAAAGCAGACGCTGAAAGAACATGATCTTCAGAAATGCAAAGCAGTATTGAAGGCACACCGGAAGCCGCCAGTTCATAGGCTGTCACTCCGAATGAAGCCACGGCTAGATCAGCTTTAGCGAACAAACCGCTTACATCGTCATGGTTCCTGAAGACATTATATTGGCGACTGGATGTCCTTAGCAAAGATTGCAGGGCATTGTCGTAAGAAAATCCCGGACCCAGTAAAATTGAAGTATCAAAGTCTTCGCCCAAGACTTCAAGGGCTTCCACTGCCTTCAGGGTCAGGCCTTTTGGATCGCTCCCGCCCATGGTAACTACCACCAGGGTTTTATCTTTGCCTTGGCCTGGAGATCCATTGTAGCGGGCAAAAAACTCCCGCCTTAATATTACCCACTGCCAGCCTGAAAATAATTCCCCGCAAAACCCTCTCCAATTCATTTTATTTACCTGGGGCACCGGGGGATAAAATACCAGGTCTGCAGCAAGTCTTTTACTGGTGGGATCGTCAATAGCGACAATAATTATGCCCCTTTGCCGCCACCGATCAAGAACCTGGCGATCCAGTTCAATCAGGTTATCAAACACCACTGCATCCGGATTGATTTCAGCCACCAGTCTGCTTAGAAACTCTTCTTCACTTTCATTCCCGATAACTTCAATCCTGTATCCTGCCTTTCGAAGGATGGCCAGGCTTTCTTTTTCCGGCGCTATGGCAAAAATAATACCGCAGCCGTATCCAGCACGCATTTCGTCGGCCAAAGCCAGGCAGCGAATCAGGTGCCCGTATCCAAGCCGGGCGCTGCCATCACAGCGAAAAAGTACCTGGCGCGTACTGTCATCCGCTTTCTTTTGATAGACATGAGTGTTAAATTTTAAAAGGTCCGGTTCCTTTCTGAGCATGTTGACCACAGCACGAACATCTGCCTCTCCGGCAGGCACCTGCAAGCGCCGGTATAACTCTTCAATAAACCGGAGATCTGCCGGTGTATCGATTGATAAGCGGGCGCCTTCAAACCGGTATTCCGGTTCGGGAATAATCTCGGCAAATGAAATAAAGCCGGGGTTTTTTTTAAAATAGGCTGTGAGGTGTTCCCTGGCAACCGGATCCTCGCCAGCCTCTTTTACCAGTTTTTCAAGCGCGTGAAAAGTAAAAGGGGAGTAACCTTCATGTATACAGGGGATAGAAGGAGCACTCCCTACCCAGTCAACTTCCTGCTCCAGCAAGGTATTTACCAGCATGTCCAGCCATTCGGGATCTACCAGAGGCACATCCCCTGTCACCCTGACAATAACGTCTGCTCTGATTTCTTTGGCGGCCAGGTAGTATCGCGCCAGTACATTTTTTTCGGGACCGCGAATCACTTTAATGCCTTCGCTGAAAGCAAATTCCTTTAAGGGGTCATCGCTGGAATTTGTAGTAATTGCCAGGGCGATTGTATTAACCGTTTTGCACTGGCGAAGGCGGTGGACTATATGCCAGAGCACCGGTTTCCCAACCAGGGGCGCAAGTACTTTTCCGGGAAAACGGGTGGAAGTCATGCGGGCCTGAATGATCGCAGCCACATGCAAGTTTACTTCCACCACCTTTGGCGAATGGAGCAGAGGGGACGCAACCCGTCAGATGGATCAGCACGCCATTTTCGCTCGAAAGATTCATTTTCCATGGGTTTTTTTTCACTGCCGCCGTCGGCAATCAATCCTGTATTAATATTGGCGATAACCGGGGCAATTTTTTCGGGCAGCCAGCAGTGACCGGCAGCAAATTCTTCCCCTTTTCCTTCCAGGTCAAGATGAAACTCGACCATCACGGCGCCCCACCGGTGGACGGCGCGACAAATCACCCCGGGATGCACGCTGTGATCAGACCAGCCGACGGGCATCTTGAATCTCTTGTGCAAAGTTTCAATTGCTGCCAGGTTACAATGCTCCGGGGGTGCCGGATACCCGGAATTGCAATGTAAAAGGGACAGGTT
>Ga0207421_10002836_pt1 | contig 21122 bp, 13 predicted proteins | sample SodLakKL_010_SED_4_FD_187542 | JGI IMG/M metagenome (GOLD analysis project Ga0207421, IMG submission 187542) | Alkaline sediment microbial communities from Lake Tanatar, Kulunda Steppe, Russia - 8KL_010_SED (SPAdes) (version 2) | ecosystem: Environmental > Aquatic > Non-marine Saline and...
TGCATGGACCCGCGAATGATGCATGGACCCGCGAATGAGTTGTGACCAGGCAATCCATTTTCTGCCTCCGACATATCCTGTCGGCCGGAAAAAGGAGCTCATGAAAAGTCAAGAATGAATGTCTTATTATTTATGAGTAGTTTTTGATTTTCAACCCAATTCCGGACCTTTTATGTGCCAGTTTTCTCACCTGCATTGCCATTCCCAGTTCAGCCTGCTTGATGGTGCCGCCGCCATATCGGGGATGATCGCCAAAACGGCAGAGCAAGGCATGCCCGGGATCGCCATTACCGATCACGGGAATATGTTCGGAGTGCCTGCTTTCCTGAATGAGGCGAAAAAAAAGGGCGTGAAACCGATCATCGGTTGTGAATTTTACATCACGCCGACCACCATGTCCGACCGGGAAAACCGCGAACAGTATCACCAGGTGCTGCTGGCCAAAAACCGGAAGGGGTATTTCAACCTGGCCCGGCTCAGTTCACTGGGCTATGTGGACGGGTTCTACTACAAGCCGCGCATCGACAGAAAGATACTGGCCGAACACTCGGAAGGACTGATCGCCACCACCTGCTGCCTGCAGAGCGAGATAAACCAGGCCATCCTCAGAAAAGGGCAGGCCGAGGCGAAAAAGCTGTTTGAATGGTATCTGGAGCTGTTCGGGGAGGATTATTACATAGAGCTTCAGCGGCACGGACTGCGCGATCAGGATGTTTGCAATGAGGTATTGGTGCGGTGGAGCCGGGAGTATGGCGTCAAAATGATCGCAACCAACGATTCTCACTATGTAGAAAAGCAGGACTCCGAAGCGCACGACATCCTGCTCGCCCTGCAGACCAATGCGGATATCAACGATCCCAATCGCTTCCGCTTTACCGATGACCAGAACCGGCTCAACCCGGAGTTTTATCTCAAGACGCCGGACGAGATGAAGGAGCTTTTCAGTGACCTTCCGGAGTCCATCGAGAATACCCAGGAGATCGTCGATAAAACCGAAAACATCACGCTGAGCTCCGAACTGCTGCTGCCGCATTTCAACGTGCCGGAACCGTTCAGGGACATGGATGACTACCTGCGGCACCTTGCTTATGATGGAGCAAAGATCCGTTACGGTGAACTCACGGAGCAGGTCAGCAGCCGCATCGAGCAGGAACTTAAGATCATCCGGGATATGGGTTTTGCCGGGTATTTCCTGATCGTGGAGGGATTTACGACCGAAGCCCGCAACCGCGGTGTGTTCGTGGGACCGGGACGCGGGTCCGCTGCCGGAAGTATTGTTGCCTATTGTATCGGCATCATCAATATTGATCCGTTGCGCTATGACCTGCTTTTTGAGCGTTTCCTGAATCCCGAGCGGGTGAGTCCGCCGGATATCGATATCGATTTTGATGACTCCGGCCGGCAGGCGGTCATTGATTATGTGGTCGAGAAGTATGGACGCCAGAATGTAGCGCAGATCGTGACGTACGGCACCATGAAAGCCAAAACGGCGATCCGGGATGTGGGCCGTGTCCTGGGCGTGCCATTGAACGAAGTGAACCGCATATCCAAACTGTTTCCCGAGCGGCCGGGACTGGATACGTTCAAAAAAGTACTGGATCCGGCAATGAATCCGGATACAGCCGAGGAGATCACCTCACTCTTCGATCATCCGGACAACCAGGTCCGGAAAATGATGAGCTTTGCCCGGACACTGGAGGGCTGTCCGAGACAGACCGGCATCCACGCCGCCGGTGTGATCATTGCACCCGGTACCGTCTATGATTATGTGCCGGTCGCACTCTCCAAGGAGAAGGATGTCATCACACAGTACGACGGTCCCAGTTCCGAGATGTGCGGCCTGCTCAAAATGGATTTTCTGGGGCTGAAAACACTGTCCATCCTGAAGACCGCCATCCGGTTGGTTAAAGAGAGCTGGGACAAGGAATACCATCTGGATGATATCCCGCTGGACGACAAGAAAACCTATGAGCTTTATCAGCGGGCCGATACGGTAGGTACGTTCCAGTTTGAATCCGACGGCATGCGCAAGTACCTGCGTGAGCTCAAGCCTACCAGTATGGATGACCTGATCGCCATGAACGCGCTCTATCGGCCCGGGCCGATGCAGTTCATCCCGGAGTACATCGCCTGCAAGCACGGCCGCAAAAAGGTGCTCTATCCACATCCCATGCTGGAGGATGTGCTCAAGCCCACCTACGGCATCATGGTCTATCAGGAGCAGATCATGAAAGTGGCACAGGTGATGGGCGGGTTCACGCTCGGCGAAGCGGACATCCTGCGCAGGGCCATGGGCAAGAAGAAGGAAGACCAGATGGCCAAAATGAAGGTCGCGTTCATGGATGGTGCGCGTGAACGCGGTGTAGACGACAAGACGGCCAATGATGTGTTCGAGAAGATGGCGTACTTCGCCGGATACGGGTTCAACAAATCGCACTCTGCGGCCTATTCGGTGGTGGCCTACCATACCGCCTACTTCAAGGCCAACTATCCCGCTTCCTACATGGCTGCCGTGCTTACCCACAATATGAACGACATCAAGAAGGTCTCGCAGTTCATCGAGGAGTGCTACCATCTTGGCGTCCCCGTCGATCCGCCAAACGTCAATTCCGGCGAGGCGTTTTTCACCGCGAAGGACGGCCGGGTCCAGTACGGATTGAGTGCCATCAAGGGTGTTGGCTCTTCTGCGGTCGAGTATTTTGTGGATGAGCGCCGGAAAAACGGAACCTTCCAGAGTATTTTTGATTTCACTTCGCGGGTGGATATGCGGAGCTGCAACCGGAAAATGATGGAAAGCCTGATAGCCGCCGGAGCCTTTGACGAACTTCACGGAAACCGTGCACAGCTCATGGAGAGCCTTGATGATGCGCTCAGCTACGGAGTGCGGATGCAGGACGAGAAAAGCCGCAATCAGACGAGCCTGTTCGGAGGTGATGACAATGGCTCCAACCAGGAACAGGAACCCCGTCTAAGGGAAGTGACACCCTGGTCAAACATGGAGAAACTGAAACAGGAACGTGAACTGATCGGTTTTTTCCTTAGCGGACACCCGCTGGAAAAATTCCGCGATGACATCAGCCTCTTCTGCACTCACGGACTCGGTGAGGAAGGGCTACGTGACCTCAAGGAACGAACCCCCGTCACCTGCGCCGGCATCATCACAGCGGCCCGGCATACACGCGACAAAAAAGGCCGGCCCATCGCATTCCTGACCATGGAAGATGAAAACGGAAGCAACGAAGTGCTGGTCTTTTCCGATTGTTACGACAAATCCATGAACCTGTTGCAGCTGGACAATATTGTCGTGGTGGAAGGCAATGTATCGGTGCGCGACGGGACACCCAAAATCATAGCCCGATCCTTCGATCGCATTGAGAATCTGCGTGAAAAAAATCAGGGTGCCATCAGACTGTGCCTGAGTGTGGCTACCGGTGATGTGGAGAGCAAGGCTCTCGAAGAACTGGCCGGACTGTTCGACAAAAACCGGGGTCAGACCCACGTCCACATGATGGTGCAGAGCGGCGATGAAAAACCGGTCCGCATGAAAGTGCGAAAATTTGTTATTGATCCCAGCGATGACCTTCTCAAAAAGGCCCGGCAATTACTGGGCAAAAACAATGTGTGGATCGAGAGACGTCCGGAAGCATAACTTTCTCTTTTTTCTGATCAATTTTCCCTTTTCCGATCAACCTCAAATAAATGATTGGCCTGAACCGCCATGATGAATTGGCAAAACCCTGTTGCATATATATAAATAATTATATATATTCATATCAAATAAACATGATGAATGGATTTTGTCCTGTCTTTGTTATCTTGATTCCAGGATATTCCAATTGATTGTAATCAACTATAATTCAAAACTATCGATCTTATGGCAAAAGCAGTTGAATTAACGGACAGCAACTTCGATCAGGAAGTGCTCAAGGCGGAAACCCCTGTACTTGTGGATTTTTGGGCTGAGTGGTGCGGTCCGTGCCGAATGGTGGGTCCCGTAGTGGAAGAACTTGCCGGTGACTACGAAGGAAAAGTGAAGGTGGGTAAAGTGGATGTGGACAGCAATCCCCAGGTTTCCATGAAATATGGTATTCGCAGCATTCCTTCCCTGCTGATTTTCAAAGACGGTGAAGTTGTGGACCAGATCGTTGGTGCCGTGCCGAAGCCGCATCTGCAGAAGCAACTCGACGCCCAGCTTTGAACGGTGCGAAATCTTCCGGTTCGCTGATCGCCTGATGCAGTAGCGGTACATCAGGTCACAATGCCAGAAAATAACAAAGGCCTGACAAGCATGACTTGCCAGGCCTTTGTTCGTTCTACCTATCCTTCAGAAGTCGTTCTACCTATCCTTCAGGAATCGCCGCAGTACATACTGCAGGATGCCGCCATTCCTGTAATAGGCGATTTCCACTTCCGAGTTGAGCTGGGCAATCGCCTTGAAACGCACTTCGCTGCCGTCACTTTTGGCGGCCGTGACCTCAAGCTCCCTGTTCGGTGAAAGATCGTCGGCAATACCCTTAATGGTGAACACCTCGTCACCGGAAAGTCCAAGGCTCCGGCGTGAATCACCCGGCTCAAAACGAAGGGGCAGCACACCCATCCCGACAAGGTTGCTTCGGTGGATCCGTTCGAAGCTCTCGGCAATGACCGCTCTGATACCGAGCAGGTTGGTACCTTTGGCAGCCCAGTCCCGCGAAGAACCGCTGCCGTACTCCTTGCCTCCCAGCACGACCAGCGGAGTGCCCTCTTCCGCATACTTCAGTGCGGCCTCAAAAACAAACATCTCCTCGCCTGAGGGATGATGGACTGTCCATCCGCCTTCTTTCTCAACCAGCTGGTTTTTGATCCGGACATTCGCAAAGGTTCCCCGGATCATCACCTCATGGTTGCCCCGGCGCGATCCATAGGAGTTGAAATCGACAGGTTTGACACCTTTGCTGACAAGATACTGTCCCGCCGGGGTGTTCTCTCCGATTTTCCCGGCAGGGGAGATGTGGTCGGTAGTGATGGAATCACCGAGAACCAGCAGTGCCCGGGCGTTCGCAATATCCGAAACCGCCTCCGGAGTATCTGTGAGATCCTGGAAGAACGGGGCTTCCTTGATGTAGGTGGATTCCTCATCCCATTCGTACACCTGTCCGGTTGGAGCGTTAAGCGCTTTCCACACGTCATCACCTTCAAACAGGGTGGCGTAGTTGCTGCGGAAGTCCTCCGGTTCAATGACCTTTTCCATCAGGCCCCGAATCTCTTTCTCTGCTGGCCAGAGATCCTTCAGATAGACCGGTTCAAAATTGGGATCGAATCCCAGTGGTTCGTTGATCATGTCGATATCAACCCGTCCGGCCAGGGCATAGGCGACCACCAGCATCGGAGAGGCCAGAAAGTTCATTTTGATGCTCGGGTGGATGCGTGCCTCGAAATTCCGGTTTCCGGAGAGCACGGAGGAGACGATCATGTCGTTCTCCTCGACCGCCTTGGCGATATGGGGCGGAAGGTCGCCGCTGTTGCCGATACAGGTTGTGCAGCCGTATCCAACCACATGGAAACCAAGCGCTTCAAGGTAGGGGAGCAACTCGGATTTTTCGTAGTAGGTGGTTACTACCTTGGAACCGGGTGCCAGGCTGGTCTTGACCCAGGGCTTGACGTTCAGACCTTTTTCGACAGCTTTTTTGGCCACAAGGCCGGCGCCGAGCATCACGGAGGGGTTGGATGTGTTGGTGCAGCTTGTTATCGCGGCCATGACGATGGAACCGTCGCTGAGAAGGAATTCGGTATCACCGGTTTTAACTTCAACGGTTTTCAGGCCATCCACTGTTTGTGGTTGGGTTTCAACGGCAACATCGGCATCGCTGGGAATTCGCAAATTTGGATCATCCTGGGTGATGCTTTCGGCCGGTTGCCCGCCTTCGTCCAGCCAGCGCTCACGCTCGTCCACCTCAACATAATCACGGGCATAGGTGTCTTTCATGATCTTGATGAAAGAGTCCTTGACGTCGGTGAGCACGATTTTGTCCTGCGGGCGCTTCGGACCCGAGATGGCAGGAACCACATCCCCCAGATCCAGTTCCAGCTGGTTGGAGTACGTGATCATTTCCTCGTTTTCCCGCCACATCATGTTGTTTTTCGTATACATCTCTACGGTCCGGACATGGTCCTCATCGCGTGCCGTAAGCCGCATGTAGTCGAGGGTGCGGTCATCTATGGGAAAGAAAGTGACGGTGCAACCGAATTCGGGGGACATGTTGGAGATGGTGGCACGGTCGGGCACGGTCAGGTTGGCGAGTCCGTCTCCAAATACTTCCACAAACTTGCCTACTACACCGTGTTTGCGAAGCAGGTAGGTGACCGCCAGCACCAGGTCTGTTGACGTGGCACCCTCCGGCAGGGAACCGGTCAGCCTGAGTCCCACAACCTCCGGATTGAGCATGTAAATCGGCTGGCCGAGCATGACGGCCTCCGCTTCAATCCCGCCGACACCCCATCCAACAACGCCAATACCATTTACCATGGGGGTGTGGGAATCAGTCCCGACCAGGGTGTCCGGGAACGCATACCCGTCCCGGAGGTAGATGCCTTTGGCGAGGTATTCGAGGTTCACCTGGTGGCAGATTCCAAGTCCGGGAGGGAGCACGCTGTAATCGGCAAATGCCTGCTGTGCCCATTTGAGCAGGCTGTAGCGCTCTTCATTGCGCTCGTATTCCTTCTCAACATTGAGTCGGTAGGCATCGCGGGTGCCGAAATAATCGACCTGTACGGAGTGGTCGATGATCAGGTCGACCGGGACCTGCGGATTGATTTTGGATGCGTTTTCCTTCCCTTTTTGACGCCCTACCTCCGAACGGATCGAGGCAATATCCACCACGGACGGCACACCGGTAAAATCCTGCATGAGTACTCGGGCCGGCATGTAGGGGATATCGCTGGGCACTCCGTCCGGAGACCAGTTCAACAGGGTCTCGATGTGCTCCTTTTTGACGGCGAAATCGTCGTAGTTGCGAAGCGCATTTTCAAGGAGGATGCGGATGGTGAAGGGCAGCTTCTCGATGCCATGGCCCTGTTTCTGCAGTTCGCCCAGGCTGTAGTATTTATGAATGCCGGTGGGGGTTTTCAGCTCTTTTACAATTCCGAAAATATCGTTGCTCATAGTTCCTGTGTGTGGGTTTTCAAATGTTCACAATAACGCTTTAACAATAGCAAATTGATCATCAAAAATCTACGGGCAAGTTTGGCCTGAACAGTGTAAAACATGACCTTGGCGGAGGCAATCTGGGTGGAAAGCATTCAAAAAATGTTGTACCAAACCGCATGATCATGCGGTGACATGCCGTGGCCATCTTCGTATTGTATGAGTGAGATGTGATGAGATGTGATGAGATGTCACGAATAACGTTTTATGGCAGTTGAAAAAGCGGATCACTTTTTTGGCTGTGACAAATCCAATTATTAGAGTGACGTTTGCTTAAGAGAGCGCCTGGCCCTCTCGCTCCCGGTTTTCCGTGGGGTGGGAGGGTCTTGCTTTTTATGATTCCGCATGAAGAAGGAGGGGCGGTGGAAGCATTATTTTTTTATATTCGGCATATGTCAGAGGCACAGTGACTGAAACCATCTTATCACATCATTTCACCAGAAGGAGGAAAGCATGGGTGACGCCACCATCAAAAGAAGTATCTCCAACCAGACCGACAGCAGAAAAAATCATCAGATCCTTTTTATCATCCGTTCACTGGGAAGGGAGGTCTCTCAAATGAAGACATTGAAGGCCGGGGAAACGGCCGGACTGGAAGCAGGCGACCAGCTGATTATCATTTCCGGCAGTGACACCAATTACGCAATCCAATGGAATAACGGGGCTCTTCTTGGGTTGGAACAGGTAAATAACGATCATCCCGATTTCCCCGGAATGACCGTGGCATCTTACCGCCTGGCATCCGCATCCAAGGACGGTGAAAATGAATTAATGGAAGTTTCAGGTACGGGACGTGGTGATGAGCCGGATGGCGGAAACAGTAATGGTGATAGTATTATCATCAGGGAACCGCAGGAGCCGATTCCCTGACCGGTACGTCTCACATTCCTTACTGATTTCCTTCAAAAACCGAAAAGATTTCTTACATTGGTAAATAAATGTGAAAATCTGTCGGTAAACCGGATGGCTCACGCACTTTCTGAGGCAACTATGGTACTAACGGTAAGAAAGGTACTGATCGGATGGGTTATGCCTGTTCTGCTCTGTGCCGTAATACCGTATGAGAGAACCCACGGCCGGGACCGCAGTCCGGTTCCGCCAGGCGGACCCGGCTATCCCCATATCACCAATTTCACCGCCGCTGAGTACCAGGGACATGTCCAGAGCTGGGGTTTTGCCATGGACCGTCAGGGCATTGTTTATGTGGCCAATTCACAAGCCGTGATGCGCTATACCGGTGCCGGATGGCAGCATGTGAACGTACCCGGGCAGACGGCACTGAACCTTGTCTATGATGATGACAATGACAGGATATTTGTCGGCGGCGTTGGTGAAATCGGATACATATCCGTTGCTTCGCCATCCGATCCTTCTTCTGCGAGTCCCTGGCCTTACCAGTCGCTCACCCCGCTCATCCCCGACACGGTTGAGTTTACATCCGTATGGCACAGCCAGGTAACACATGATGGTGCGTTCTTCATATCCTCGGAATATTTTTTCCATTACGACGGAGAGAAGGTACATGCCATTCCGGCGCAGACGCGTTTCACGAAAGTAGCTGTCATAGAGGGGGATGTGTACGTCCGGGAGGCCCCGTATGGACTGAAGAAGTATACCGGCGGACAGCTGGTGCTTTGGGACAAGGGGGCTTTTTTCGGGAACACCACTCTCCGCAGCGTTATTGAGCTTGAAGACGGAACCACTCTCTTTGTTACCTACTTCGAACTGCTGCTTTTCGACGGTCAGGAATACAAGCCGTTTGATAATGAAGCGGCCGAATATCTCAGTGCCAACTATATAGACGAGGCTATTCTGCTGGACGACGGAACCATAGCCATAGCTACACGCAATGGCGGGGTGGTGTGGCTCGGCAGGGACGGCTCCCTGCTGCATATCTTTACGGAAGACAGCGGCCTTATAAGCAACACGGTATACGGATTGCTTCAGGACAAGAAAGGATCGCTCTGGGTGGCCACCATAAACGGCCTGTCCCGCATCGATCTGCAATTGCCCTTCCGTCACTTTGACAGCCGGCATGGTTTTTCGGATACGGCCAACAGAATGACATCCCGCAATGATACGATTTTTGTCTCGGCCAGCAGGGGGGTCTACATGCGTGACAGTGAAGGCAATAACCGCTTTTTTGGCGGTAAAACGTTCTGCCATCAATTTCTTCATCACAATAGTGACCTTTATGTCGTATGTGGCGGAACACTCCATCGGTTCATTGGGAATGACTTCAGACAAGTATCAGAGTCCGTGTACAGCACTGCCGTCACTTCGCTGGACCACGAGACGGTGCTAATTGTTCACGAGACAGGCATTACCGTGGCCAGACTGAGCGGCTCCGAAATCGAACCTGTCTATCACACCGCTGACTTCAATACAAGACCCAACTCCGTTAAGCAATGCTCCTCCGGTTATCTGTGGATTGGCACCGATTCACGCGGGCTTTTCCGGTTGGGGCTGGATTCACAGGACGGAAAAATAACCGGCCATGCGTTTACAAGATTCCTTCATGAGGGCTGGACGGGGTCAGCTATGCCACGTGTATATGTTTCTGTCTTTGACGGAGAGCCTCTGTTTCTTACAAGATATCATGGCATCCAGTACCACGATACGGAACCGGATTCTCTCATCCAGATGGAACGGTTTGGTCCCGATTTCATGGATACGGACCGGCAGTACTTTTTTGCCAGCCAGGATCCGTCCGGGAACGTATGGCTCAACTCGGGGGGCAGATTCCAGGCCGCCATCAGGCAGCCCGACGGGACCTTTGAAATCCGGACGGACATCCTGAACTGGCTTGATATTTCCCAGGTCAACCATATGTACACCGATCCGGAGGGCTATGTTTGGATTGTTGATGCCAGACAGCTTGTGCGTTACGACCCTCAGGTGCAATTTGATCCGGAAATCGGTTTCCGCACCGAAATCAGTGAAGTTCTGGTCAACGGAGATTCGCTTTTGGCAAGGGGAGCCAACAGTACTCCGCACGTCCTGCCCTATGTTGACAAGGATCTGCGATTCACCTATGCCGCCGCTGCCTACCTGGATCCGGGCCGGACACGATACCGTGTTAAACTGGAAGGGTTTGATGATACATGGTCGGCATGGACCTCCGAGACCTGGAAAGACTATACCAATATTTCCGAGGGGACCTACCGGTTTCTGGTGGAAGCGCGCAACCTGTTCGGGGTAGTCAGTGCGGCTGAGCCGTTTCATGTCCGTATCCTTCCTCCCTGGTACCGGACCTGGTGGGCATATCTCCTCTATCTGATCGCAGTGACAGCAGTTCTCTATACCGGCTACCGGATCCGTGTGAACCAGCTGCTCAGGGTGCACCGCATCCGCAACAGGATTGCCGGGGACCTTCACGATGAGATCAGCGCTACGCTCAGCAGTATCAGCTTTTTTGCCAGGGCCATTGAAGATGACAAGTTCCGGGGGGACAAAAACCGGTTTGTGCAGCTCATCTCGGAAAGTGCCGGTGATGCAAAAGAGAAAATCACGGATATTGTGTGGGCAATCAATCCGGAACATGACGACTGGAAGTCCTTTCTGTCGAAGTGCCGCCGTCATGCCTCGGACCTGATGGAAAGCAAGCACATCCACTACGAGCTGGATATCGATGAACAGATACCCGGGAAGATGGATATGCAGCTGCGGCAGAATCTCTGGCTTGTTTTCAAGGAAATGATCACGAATGCCGTCCGCCATTCCAATGCTTCAAAAATTGCCATCTCACTGAAACACCGTTCAGGAAAGCTGCATCTTGTGGTGGATGATGACGGCAAGGGCATGGATCCCGGTTCGCCGACAGATGGAAATGGCCTGAAAAACATACGGCGAAGGGCAGAACAGGTTGGTGGCAAGTTATCGTTGGATACGGCTCCGGACAAAGGAACGCGATGGGAGCTCGTACTGAAGTTGTGACCATCCTGCTTGTAATAGCAAATTGCTGTACTTTTACATAAAACCGCATGAATATGCGGTGATATCAATGTATGGCATGGTTAGTTTAGCGGTGCGTTGCAGAAACCTTCCAATGAAGCTGAAACTTAGAGCACCGGGGTGTCACATTGTTTACGGATATAATCAAAGCACCGGCGGGAATGCCATCCAGCCGAAATGCTCTAAAGGAACATATGAAGAAACATACGGCCGTGATAAATATCGGCATCATCGAAGATAACAGGTACATGCGTGACGGCTGGGAAGCTTTCATCGGATCGGAGCCCGACCTGAATGTAATCGGCTCGTTTGGCTCCTGTGAGGAGGCCTTCTCCTCGGACATCATGAACAGGGTAAACCTGCTGGTCATGGATATCGGTCTGCCGGGGATGAGCGGTATCGAAGGTGTGCGGTATGTCAAAAAACGCCACCCGGACGTCATCATGATCATGGCCACCATTTTTGATGACGATCAGCATATTTTTGATGCCCTGAAAGCCGGAGCCATGGGCTACCTGGAAAAGAAGGTGAGTCCGGAAGGCCTCATTGCAGCCATACGTGATGCCTGGGAAGGCGGTTCGCCGATAACCCCGAACATCGCAAGCAAGGTGATTCGCAGTTTTCACCAGGGGGCGAACGAAGAACAGCTTACGGAGCGCGAAAATCAGATTCTCGAGAAACTGGCAACAGGCGTCTCCTACCATGCCATAGGCAAGGAGATCTACCTCTCGGTCGATGGTGTACGCTACCATATCAGAAACATATACCGCAAACTGCAGGTGAACTCACGGTCCGAGGCCATTGCAAAAGGAATTTCCAGAAAACTCATCAATCCGGGTATATTGTTTTACTAGTCCGGAAAATACGCGACAAAGACCTCGATTCATGACCCTGTTTTCCTGACCGAAGGCAGGGTTTTTTTATGCCAGTTGCTGAAAAATATCCCGAAATTCCGTATTTATAGGCAATTATTTTGACTCCCAAATCCCTCAACTGAAACAATTCAATAATTGTAAGCATATGCGAATTTACAAGTTAACCTCATCATTGCTGTTGCTGTTGCTGCTGGCAACTGCTCCGGTCATGACCGGTAGTGCGCTAGCCGAAGGCCTTACACCTCAGCAGGTCGCAAAAATCCAGAATGTGGGTTCTGCCCTCGTAACCCCTGATGGAAACTTTGTTGCCTTTACCAAGGTGGTTCCCCGCGATCCTTTCGAAACAAATGCTCCAGCCAACCTGGAACTGCACGTCATGGACCGCCGGACAGGAGAGGTCGTGCCGGTGGATCTGGAAAGCCGTGCCGGTAATCTCCAGGTACGTCCCGGACATAACACCTTTTCCTTTACGACACGTGGTGAAGAAGACAGTGCTGTTGCTCTCTATGAACTGGATCCGGAATCCGGTCAGATTACCAGGCTTTTCCACCATGAAGCAGGCTTGCTGTCCTACAGCTGGCATCCGAACGGGACCATCTTCTCGCTGGTTTCCCGTGAGCAGCTCGACCGTCCCGAAAATCCGCTGCCCTATGAGCCGACCGTGTATGAGGAATACGTTCCCAACAGGGAAGCTTATATCGTTGATCTGAGCGAGACCGAACCAGAGAGGCGCCGGATCCAGGTTGACGGCGCCGTATACCTGATGGCATGGAGCCCGGATGGCCGCTATCTGGCCATATCGGAAACCCCGACTCCCAACATCGATGACTTCTACATGTTCCAGCAGGTCAAGGTGATCGATGCTGCCACGGCACAGGCACGGAATGAAATTGACAATGAGGGCAAGCTGGCCCAGATCACCTGGAGTCCGGATGGCGGGAAACTGGCATTGCGTGCCGGAAACAGCATCCACGATCCCATCGACGGCCGCATCATGGTCGTCTCGTCAGATGGCGGTACCCCGGAAAACATATTCCCGGACTTTCTTGGGAAATTTGAACGCATCACATGGTCGGAAGATGGACTGATCCGGTTCCTTGCCAGTGAAAGCACGGCTACTACTTTCGGATCCATTGCCTACGACGGTTCGGACTTTACACGGACGTTCCATATTGAGGAAGGCTACATCACAAACTTCAACTATGCCAATGACGGCACGGTCGTGTTTACGAAACAGACCCCGGCCCATCCCTCGGAAATCTATGTGATGGAAGCCGGAAGCGACGAACTGGTGCGCAAGACGGTAAGCAACGACTGGCTGGCGGACATTCCGAAAGGGCGTCAGGTCGTGGTCAGCTACGAAGCGCGTGACGGCCGCAATATCGAAGGCCTCCTGATCTATCCGCTCGAAGAGCATGGCGGACCCTATCCCACCATCGTGGTTGTCCACGGCGGACCCGAGGCGCACTACAGCAACGGATGGCTCACGGCGTACTCCATACCCGGACAGGTGGCCGCAGCCCGTGGATTTGCCGTGTTCTACCCGAACTACCGGGGTAGCACCGGACGCGGACTCGAGTTCATCAAATCGAGCCAGGCGGACCTCGCCGGAGCCGAGTTTGACGACATTGTGGATGGTGTCGACTACCTTATAGAGCAGGGGATCACCGATGAAGATCGCGTCGGCGTGACCGGCGGCTCCTATGGCGGATACGCCACTGCGTGGATGTCCACCTACTACTCGCACCGCTTTGCGGCAGGGGTGATGTTCGTCGGCATCAGCAACAACATTTCCAAGTGGGGCACCAGTGATATCCCCGAGGAACTCTACCTGGTCCACTCGCGCAAGCGTCTGTGGGACGATTGGCAGGACAAACTGGAGCGCAGCCCGATCTACCATGTGGATAATTCCCAGACACCGCTGCTGATCAAGCATGGCGAGGAAGATACCAGGGTACATCCCGCACAGTCACTGGAGCTGTTCCGCCATATCAAGGTGCGCAAGCCGGAAGTGCCGCTGCGCCTTGTCTGGTATCCCAATGAAGGACACGGCAATGTCCGGTCAACTTCCCGGTTCGACTACCACCTGCGCATGCTTCAGTGGTTTGAAACCTACCTGCTGGAAGACGATCCCGAAATGCCGTCCTTCTATCTCGATTTAGAGGAGCTGGGCGTGGAAATGCCCTGACCGTTTTTAAATGATCGTTCCCCGGGACTTGCCGGGGCTCACATTGAGAAAATAAAGAAAGCGGATTCCGGTCTCAGTACCGGGTCCGCTTTCTTTATTTCGGGAATCCGTAACTGCCATAGCCGATGGACTTGTATCCTTCCGGTTTTACTGTCCGGATGAAAACATACTGAAAGACAGGGGCTGTTTTTTGGGTCATATTCGTGTCTCTTCTTGACTTTTATGTCCGGATATGTTTTTATGCTTTTATGCGAACTACCATAGACATACCAGATCATCTGATGAAAAAGGCAAAGATCAAAGCAGTCCGGGAGGGTATCACCCTGAAAAAACTGCTGATCAACAGCCTGGAAAAAGAATTGGCAGATTCGTTCGAAGGCCAGCATGAAGTCCCTTGGAAATCACTGAGGGGACAGGGGTCGGCTGACGCATTGGGCGCAGAGGAATCCGGCTTTGACGACTACTCAGGTCCCAGCAATTTTCATGCCATGCAGGTTAATGATTCGGATTGATGGTACTCCTGGATACACACATATGGCTTTGGTGGCTGCTTGGTGACGGTGCACTGCGGGCCATGGAGCGCAACAGGCTGGACGAACTTGCATCCAGGAAGCGATTGGCCATATCATGGGCCACTGTGTGGGAAGCGGAGATACTTGAAGCTAAAGGCCGCATTCAGCTGCTGCCGGATTTTGAAAAATGGATTCGCCATGCTACGGATCATTCCGTCTGCCGTGTTATTCCTGTGGATATGGATTTGGTAATTGCACAGCGAAAGCTGCCGCCTGCTTTCCACCAGGATCCGGCCGACCGGCTGATCACAGCGACAGCCATGTTGGCTGGCTGGCCTCTTGCAACACACGACCAGCGCATACGCAATTCGGCGGCTGCTGAAATATGGGTCGCGAAATGAACAGTCCTGAATCATCCTGAACAGGCATGATTTGTTGATTTACAGTATAATTTTTTTCTAATATGATCCTTTCGTCTGACAAATGGATCGGCGCGCATGTGAGCGCCGCCGGCGGCGTTCATAATGCACCGCTCAATGCGCGTGAGATAGGGGCAAATGCCTTCGCCCTTTTTACAAAAAACCAGCGCCAGTGGAAGGCCAGGCCGCTGCTGGATGCGGATATTGCAGCGTTCAAAGAACGATGCGGGGAGCTCGGTTTTACCGTTGACCGCATCCTCCCGCACAACAGCTACCTGATCAATCCGGGACATCCGGAAAAAGCGGGCATCGAGAAGTCACGCGAGGCTTTGCTCGATGAGATGCAGCGGTGCGAACAGCTGGGCATACCGCAGCTCAACATCCATCCCGGAAGTCACCTGCGCCAGATCAGCGAAACGCAGTGCCTCTCGCGCATTGCCGAGACGGTGAACATCATGCTGGAGCAGACCCGCGGGGTGACGGTGGTGCTGGAGAACACGGCCGGACAGGGCAGCAACCTCGGCCACCGGTTCGAGCATCTGGCCGAAATCATCGACCAGGTGGAGGACCGCAGCCGCATCGGGTTCTGCATCGACACCTGCCATGCCCATGCCGCGGGCTACGACCTGACCACACCGGAAGGATACCGCCAAACCATGGAGGAAGCCGGCCGCATTGTCGGCCTGTCGATGCTGCGCGGACTGCATCTGAACGACGCCAAATCGGAGCTGGGCAGCCGGGTGGACCGGCACGCGCCGCTGGGCAAGGGCACCATGGGCCAGGAGCCGTTCCGCCTCATCATGAACGATGACCGGCTCAGCCGCCTTCCGATGATCCTGGAGACGACCGAACCGGATAACTGGGCTGCAGAAATAGCATGGCTGCGGTCCCTGGTGGAGTAACGGGATGTTATTTCGCCTCCCGTATGACCCGGAATCCGGTGTACTCCGGATCCAGTTCACGGCTCCCGGGATCAGCCGCATCCACATAATCCCGGACACTGTACCCATAAACGGAGCCGCCATGGCTCGAGCTGCCATCCTTCGTGCCGGAATTGTTCGTGCCGCCATCAGACCACTCGGCGACATTGCCCCCGAGATCGTAGATCTCGGCATCACCCACTTTGACGGGCGGAAACGACCCGACCTCACGGACCAGCTGGTCCGCTGAAAGCAGGTCCATCTTCTGCCGCAAGAGGCCAACTTCATCGACCGTGATGTCAAAACCGGCAAGACGGTTCAGAGTGTTCTGGCGGGCGCCGGCGCGATGAGCAACCCGGTGCAGGGCACGCGTTTCGTCCGCGTTGGGCAGGCGATAGGAGTGCCCGGTGTGCCCGCTGAGCCATCGGGTGTAGGCACGGGCCTCATCCACCCCGATGCCGCGTACCGGATGATTGGCCTGCAACGGGTGGAATGCATGGCTGGAGTCGTACTCCTGGTACTGGATGTTGGTGACAGGAAAACGGCCGACGGCAATCGTATCCTTGCCCACCGGCACGACCTCCGGAATCAGGCGCTCACTGTTGCGCAGACCGAAATAACCGTCATGGATGGCCAGGCTGTCGCGCTTGAGAAGCCCGGCCAGCGGGCTGTCATCCTTGAAGGCGCGGTTAGGTTCCTCGTAGGTCCCGAAAAGCCATCGGTCGAACCAGGCGATCTCCTCCTCCAGCTTGCGGCGCTGGTGGGTCAGTTTGAGCAGGCCGTGGGGCTGGTCGGGGAACCACAGGAAGCGCACCGGCGCCTTGCCGATCTGCTGCAGTGCGCGGTAATGCTCCCAGCCCTGGTCGCGCGGTACGGCCCGGTCCTCGCTTCCGAAGAATATGATGGTCGGGGCCTTGACGCGCTCCATGCGGAATAGCGGTGATTTTTCAATGTAGGCACGGTTGTAAAAAGTGCCGTCGGTGCTGTCCCACGGAGCGCCGCCGATGTAGCTCTGGTTGAATCGCACACCGAACTCGCAGGTCCCGTAATCCGAGGCCCAGTTGACCGTTCCGGCGCCGGCGCCGACCACTTTGAACATGTCCGGGTACTCGATCGAAAGTGCAATGCTCAGGATGGATCCGTTGGACCAGCCCATCACACCCAGGGAATCCTTGTCGACTTTGCCGGCCTCATGCAATGTCTCAATACCATTTACGATATCCACAAGCTCGAGCTCGTAATAGCGCTCCTTGATGGACTCGACGAACTCGAGACCATGATTGGAAGAGCCGTGGTAATTGGGCATCAGCACAAACGATCCCTTGTGCGAAAGGATGTGCGGGAAGTAAGCCCAGCTCATGTTCCACCAGTCAAGGGTGACGGCCGCAGGTCCGCCGCGTATGGCCACCACCAGCGGATACGCTCTGCCGGGCTCGTAATTTTCGGGATAGTAGAGTATGCCATTGACTTCATTGTTCTCCGCACCGGTCCAGCGGAAAATTTCAGACGTTGCCACGTACTTGTCCGCCAGTGCCGTGTTCAGCCGGACCAGCTGCTCTCCTTCGCCAAGCCGGGCACTGCGACGCCGGATATCCAGTTCGCCGACCCGGTATTGCGGCATGGTGGATGCGGTTGAGTGGACAAAAACCACCTTTTTGTTATCCTCGGAAACGGCAGCAACGGCAACCCGTTCGTCGTGCCTGCCGGTATCGATGATGCGCTTGCGCCACTCTCCGTTGCCGCGCCGCTCATAATGTGCCAGGATGCGCGTCGGGCCGTTTGCCAGCGAGGCGAGGACATCGTTACCAAGAACCTGATACCCGGAACCCAGGGCCCAGTCCCAATCCAGCGGTACGGTGACCGGTTGCAGCGGATGCGCCGGATCCGGCACCTCGTCAGCCCCCGTGCGGGCAGCCTCACGGGCAGCCGCGCCCGGAACCCGGCCAACCGTTGTATTATCGGCACTCTCAGCAGCTCTCTTTTCGGATTTGTGGTTGCTGTCGCCAGCGAACGCCGCGACATCAAAATCTGCCGGTATCTCCACGTAATAGAGCTCGGAGATGCCCGCACCGCTCCATTCGGGATCGGAGGAAGTCACGGCAGTGAAATAGAACCCTTCGTTGTCTTCGGTGAAATTGAAACTGCCCGGTGTCTGCATGCCGCGAAGAATGCGAAGCCGCTTTCCGGATTCCAGATCCCAGAAATAATAGGAGGGATGGGGCTGTGCATCGGCACCGAAATGGGGGCTGCGCGTGTGTCCGGTCACCGCCCACCGGCCGTCATCGGAGGCAGCATACGTACTGACGGGATAGTGATTGTCCGTTAGGCGCCGGACCTGTTTCGATTCGGGATCGAAAGAAAACAACCGCGACGGTTTGAAGGTAAGCGTGTCCTCAATGACCTGAACGTTGTCTTTTCGCTCTTTTCTCTGCGCTTCGATCAACAGGTCGCCCTCCTGTGAGACAAACAGGATTGTGCCGTCGTCGAGGACCTGTATGTTGCGTATACCCTCATCGAACTCATGAACCTCATACGGCTCCCCTCCATGCAGATTCATGGCCCACAGTTTTTTGCCGTCACCGCGGGAAGAGAGGAAATAGAGCAGGCTGCCGTCGCGGGAGAAAAAGGGATTGCGGTCGGAATCCTCTGAGCGCGTCAGGCGCACAGTAAGGTAGGGAGACCGGTCCCCATCCACCCCGGGAGAACCCGGAGAGGGGGCTTCGCGGTCCAGCCGCGTCAGATACAGATCGGTTGCATTGCGGTCGTTCTCGGTTGAATTCCGGGATTTAACCCAGGCCACCATCGATCCATCCGGTGAAAAGGTGAATTGGCTGGCCGATTCCTGCCGGACGATATCGGCCGGGGTCCAGTAATTTTCGTTGTTGTTCCCGGACTTTTGTTCATTTTGCGCCAGTGCGGAGGCGTTGCCGGCTTCCTGTGAAACCGGCGCTGCCAGAAGCAACAGAGCTGACAGAAACAGTATTCCTGTTACCTGGCAGAGGGAAAACGCCCGCAATGCAGGGGTTCGGTGGGGTGTTCGATGAGGTGTTCTCATGAGTTGCAAGGGTTACGTGGACAGGGTTGGAATTCTATTGAATAGGGTGCAATCTGTTCCAATCGAATATCGAAAAATGTTGATTTCCAAAATATTACTTTCTGACCATCCAAGCACGCATGCATTTTGCAATATGCGCAGGTATTGTGTACGCTTTTGGAGGATATTGTTTCTCTGCAAAGTCCATCAGGTGCTCCTTGTCCACACTTGAACCATGCTTTCTGACAAGCGCGGATATACCGGACGCCCCGGATTCTGAATGATTGCCCTGGTTCGATTGTTTTTCAAATTGATACAGCCATTCACGATTTGCAGTTCTTCTTCGACGAAATCGTGTTTCACATATACGGAATGCATGCACATACCAGGACTACACCACATCACCGCGATATCAGGCGGTCCGCAGCAGAATTACGATTTCTACGCCGGTATCATGGGTCTCCGCCTTGTAAAAAGGACGGTCAATTTCGATGACCCGCAGACCTGGCACCTGTATTACGGGGATGAGGCCGGAAGCCCGGGTACGCTATTGACCTTCTTCCCCTTCGAAAACGCCTCTCCGGGCGGGGCGGGCACCGGAATGGCCAGCCGCATCGGATTTGCCGTCCCGGAAGAAAGCTTTTCATGGTGGGTGGACCGGATTTCCGATCGGGTGGAACGTTTCGATCCGCCTGCAGAACGGTTCGGATCCCCTGTAATCACCTTTCAGGATCCGGATGGACTTCTGTTGGAAATCATGCCGCTGCCCGGAGTCTCACAGCTGCCTGGATGGTCCCACGGAGACATCCCGCAGGAACACAGCATCCGTTGTTTTGCAAATGCCACATTACTGTTGGATGATGGTGCGGACACAGCCAAACTTCTCCAGGTCATGGGTTACGAACCGCTTGAGAAGGACGGGGTGTTCCAGCGATTTGCCGTCAAAGGCGCTCCCGGGGGGAGTGACGGCTCACCAGGGGATGGTCATCCCGTCCCGGCCCCCTTTGTCGATTTGCACATCCAGAAAACTACGGTTGGACGGATGGGCAGTGGCACGATCCATCATGTGGCATTTCGGGCAGAAAATGAAGAGGGGCAATTGAAATGGCGGGAAGCGCTGGTCAAAGCCGGACTGAGTCCCACCCAGGTAGTAGACCGCCAGTATTTCAAGTCCATCTATTTTCACGAACCGGGCGGTGTGCTGTTTGAGCTTGCCACGGATCCTCCGGGCATGCTCATCGATGAAGACAAAGTGTCGCTGGGGACGGGGATCAAACTGCCTCCCTGGTTTGAAGAAAACAGGCAGTGGATCGAGGAGCGTTTGCCGGAACTGAAGACGAAACCACAAACTTACTGACTTTATTCTGACTTTATCATGATTTTCGACAATACAACCCGTCCACACGAGGGACAGCCTGTAATTGAAAAGGGCAAGATGCTCAGGGAAGCCAAAGCCGCGGTAATTCTTGTCCACGGACGCGGAGCGACAGCCGAGAGCATTTTAACACTGGCCGATGAAATCGACCGGCCGGACGCTTCCTGGCTGGCACCTCAGGCTGCCAATTACACCTGGTATCCCTTCTCATTTCTGGCGCCACTGGAGCAGAACGAACCCGGACTCAGTTCCGCGCTTGCTTTGCTTTCAGAGGTGGTTGCCAAAATTGAGGAGGCTGGGATCCCGAAAAATAAAATCGTTTTGTCCGGTTTTTCACAGGGAGCCTGTCTGTCGCTGGAGTTTGCGGCCCGGAATCCTGCAAGATACGGTGGTGTGGCAGCGCTCAGCGGCGGCGTGATCGGTCCGGAACTGGACAACCAACGTTACCGCGGAGATATGGAACAAACCCCGGTGTTTCTGGGGTGCAGTGATTATGATCATCACATACCCGAAGAGCGTGTCCATGAATCGGCGGATCTGTTTGGGCGCCTTGGGGCGCGTGTCACCAAAAAAATCTACACCGGTCTCGGGCACACCGTCAATGACGATGAGCTGAATCATTTCCGGAACATCGTGGACGAGGCGCTTGCCGGATAGAAACC
>Ga0207421_10002837_pt1 | contig 21118 bp, 13 predicted proteins | sample SodLakKL_010_SED_4_FD_187542 | JGI IMG/M metagenome (GOLD analysis project Ga0207421, IMG submission 187542) | Alkaline sediment microbial communities from Lake Tanatar, Kulunda Steppe, Russia - 8KL_010_SED (SPAdes) (version 2) | ecosystem: Environmental > Aquatic > Non-marine Saline and...
TCTGGCGGGTGCTCGTTGGTCGTTTGACGACGCAGCGTCGGCGCCTGCTCGGAGGTGCGTCGCTAGGCGGTTGCGCAACGGTGGCCTGGCGACACACCTCTAGCGCCCACGCGACCGCACCCCCGCGACCCATGCACCGGCGAGCCCGATGGCGACGCTGTCCCCACCGGGCAGCACGGTGACCTCGGCGAACGCCCGTACCAGCAGACCACGGAGCGTGACCATGAGCGCGGACATGACGGACACACCGCTCGCGCCGGGGGCTGCAACCCAGGCTTGGGCTGGCAAGCCCCCTGGCAGTCCCCCTCGCTCACCTGACTCTGGGTTGCGACCCACGAGTCGCTGGCGTTCCCTCGGCTGCGCAGCCTGTTACACGCGGCGGCGTGCGACGTCGTCGACGCTGGCGCGCTCGAGCGGCTCGTCGCCGTCCACCAGGTGGATGCCGAGACGGTGCAGCGCCTCGCGGACCTCGGGGTCGTCGACCATCGGCGAGCTGTCGGCCTCCCACTCGGGGTCGTCGTAGGGCAGGTGGGCGCCGGCGGTGTCCAGCAGCGTGACGCCACGTTCGCCGCCGGTTGGGTCGTGGTGCAGCCCGTGGCGCAGCGCCCGCCAGCCGGCTCGCAGCAACGCCAGCGCCCACGCCTGGGATCGCGCACGGTCGGCGTCGGCCCACAGCGCCTGGGTGATCCCGAACCCGCGGGCGCCTGGCTCGGTGAGCGCTGCCGCAGCGGGTGCCCGCGAGGAGACGCGAATGCGTGCGACGCGCCGCGTGCGCAGCTCCTCGATCGGCAGCCCGCCGCGCCCGTAGGCCTGCAGCGCCTCGGCGACCGCGCCGGTGACCGACGTGGCGGTGTAGCACGCCCCATACACCGCCGGCACGTCGAACCGTCCGCAGGCGTGCGGGCGGTGCGGGTCCACCGAGGCGAACCACCACGGGCCACGGTCGGCGCGGTGCACACGACACAGGGCGTCGTCCACCCGTTCGCGTGGCAGCCCGGCCAGGGCTGCCGGCTCGGGCGGATCGTCCAACGGCATCAGGCAAGATCGCCGGCGAGCTGCTCGGCGAGGGCGACGACGCGGTCGCGGTCGCCCGCGCGCAGCGCAGCGATCGGCGCGCGGCCATCGAGCTGGGGGTTGGGCGCGGTCAGCCACGCGGCAACCGTCGACGGCGCCACGGTCTGGCCCACGGCGGCGACGACCTCGGCGACGCCATCGACGCGGCGACGACCGTCGAACTGCCACACCGGATACATCACCCGCCGGTCGCGTGTGGGCACGCGCACCAGCCCCGGATCCTTGGCCACCGCCTGTGGGCTCTTGCCCAGCAGCGCGGCAGTGTCGCGCTGGGTGAGCGCCGGGCCGATCTGCGCCCGCCAGGTCGCTGCCCAGTCGTCGCCGTCGGCGGCGTCGCGTTCCAGCAGCCGGTCGATCAGCGCGCGGATGTGGGGATGCGCACGCTCGTAGCGCTCGGCGACCGACGCGCGCTCGGCGGTAGCGACCATGACCGCCTCCCTTCATAGGGTCATCCCGCATCCCATGATGCGGCCCTGGAAGGTTACCACGGTTGATGGTGCGCCCCGGAGAGCGCCGCGCGGGTGGGACGACACCGGGCAACCGTGCCTGATCCCAGGTGCGCGCACGCCCGGTCTCGGCCGCCATGGCTGCGCCCGTTCACCAGGGTGCCGACAGATCAGCCAGCGACTGTGCGAACATACGGGCCAGCGCCGGCGCAGGGACGAGTGGAGGCGTTCCCAAGCGCCGCCGCGTCCTGAACCGCGATCCGGACGCTCCCGCCCAGCGTCAGGTGTCCGCCTACTCGGGGCAGCTCTCGACGACGCTCCACTCCGCCTCCTCCGCCTCCACGACTGGTTCGCCATCCGGCAGACCCGCCGCTGACCGACCACCGCCCCAGCCTTGATGCACCGTGATGCGGCGGGGACCACCAGCCATCGAACGCGCAACGGTCCACCACACACGAGGAGCCCCACAGTGACCTACACCCTGCAGATCCACCTGCCCGACGCGCCCAACGCCGCCGACCGCCGCGTGCGCGAGGCGCTGGCCACCGAGGGCTTCGGCATCCTCTCCGAGATCGACGTGCAAGCCGCCCTGCGCGACAAGCTCGGCGAGGACATCGGCGCCTACACCATCCTCGGCGCCTGCAACCCCGCCCTGGCCCGCCAGGCCATCGCCATCGATGCCGACATCGGCGCGGTGCTGCCCTGCAACGTCGTCGTCCGGGCCGGCGAGGCTGGCGGCACCGACGTGGTCGCTGGCGATCCCGAGACGATGCTCTCGCTGTCCGCCGGCGGGCTGGGCGACATCGCCGACGACGCCAAGGAGCGTCTCCAACGGGCGCTCGACGCGCTCGAGCAGGCGAGCCAGTGATCGCCGCCTGAACAGGCAGCCGACGGGCTTCGCGGTCGGTGTCCTGCGCAGAGGGTAGGAACCGCGCTCTGCGGTTGCTTCGCGGCTTCGCGTGCTTCGGCGCGCGGCCTTCCAGGCCCTGTGCGCCCACACCGAGCATCCGAGCATCGCGCCCCGAGCATCCGACCATCGCGCCCCGAGCATCCGACCATCGCGCCCAGACGAAGGGTCCGAAGGGGCGATGGGCGGGGCGATCGACGGGCGATCGGCGCGACCCAGGGAGCAGGCCCCTCGCCCTCACCGCGTCGGCAGCGGTTAGTCTGCGCCTCGGCGCTCCAGGGGACTGCCGAGGTTCCTCGCGCGACCTCCAGGCTCCCGATGCGGGGGCGCCGCGGCAGCGCGCAGTCCGCGGCGGGGCTTGCCGGGGCAGGGTTAAGTCGTCGTCAGTGCAGTCGACGGTGAGGCCTCAGAAGCACGTCGACCGCCGAGACGATGTCCGGAGACCGGAGCGATGACCGCTCGCAACGGGGACCGAGGGGATGCTGCGCAGCCTCTCGGGGGCTCTGCACCGGCGCGCGCGCACGATGCCCCGGCGTCGGGGCTCGACGACCTGGTCGTGTGGGTCGCCAACCGGCTGATGCCGGCGCGCCACGACACCGTGAGCGAGGCGATCGCCGACGTCCTCGCTGCGCTGCAGCGGTTCTTCGCCGTGGACACCGTCTTCCTGCGACGCAACGACTTCGAGCGTGGTCTGTCGGTCCTCATCGACGAGTGGCCCCGCCGCGAGCAGGTGCCCGACCCCGACCCCTTGGGCGAGGTGCCCTTCGACGCCGATCCGATCTGGCAGGCCGCTCGGTCGCTGCGCGAACCTTTCGTCATGCGCCCGCAGGACGCTGACGAGGAGTACCAGCGCCGCGTCGAGCAGGCGTCAGGGGTCGGTGACGTGTCGCTTGCCGTCGTGCCGCTGCACGAGGGCGAGGAGACCGTCGGCGTGCTCGGCCTGATCATGTTCGGTGACCGTCCGTGGACCGATGACGAGGTCGGCGCGCTCAGCGCGATCGCGTCGCTGCTGGCCCAAGCGCGAGCGCGCACCAACGCCGAGCAGCAGCTGGATCATCTGGCCCGCTTCGACGCGCTGACTGGGCTGGCCAACCGCCGGCTGCTGCTGCCCGAGGTCGAGCGCCGTCGCGCGGACCCGCGCAGCGAGTCGTTCGCGCTGGTGTTCATGGACCTGGACAACCACAAGCACGTCAACGACCTGCTGGGCAACCGCGCCGGCGACGAGGTGCTCGTCACCGTCGCCAAGCGGTTGGAGCAGCTGGTGCGCGGGAGCGACCTGGTGGCCCGCCTGGGCGACGACGAGTTCGTGGTCGTCCTCGACGGCATCACCGACGAGGATCGCGCCAAGCGCAGCGCCGAGCGCGTGCTCGCCGAGGCGACCGCGTCGGTGACGGTCGCCGACCACACGTTCCGTCCGACCGCCAGCGCCGGGATCGCGCTGTCCTCGAGCGCCGACAGCGTCGACGGGCTGCTGGCCAACGCCGACGTCGCGCTGCACCAGGCCAAGGCCGAGGGCCGCGACCGTGCGGTGGTCTTCGACGAGCTGCTGCGCTCCAACGAGGTGGCCCGCCGCGACCTGCAGCTCATGCTGCGCGCAGCGATCGACGAGCAGCAGCTCGAGCTGCACTACCAACCCGAGGTGGATCTGGCCACCGGGGAGGTGCTGGGCGTCGAGGCGCTCGTGCGCTGGAACCACCCTCACCGCGGGCTGCTCACGGCTGGGGCGTTCATCGAGGTCGCCGAGCGCTCGGGCATGATCGTCGACCTGGGGCGCTGGGCCGTGGCCGAGGCCAGCCGCCAGGACGCCGAGTGGCGCGCGCGCATGCCGCACCTGGCCACGGAGACGCGGGTGAACCTGTCGCCGCTGCAGCTGCGCGGGGGTGACGTGCTGCACACGCTCGCGGTGTGCCAGACCCACGGGGACGTGCGGGGCCGGCTGTCGCTGGAGATCACCGAGCACGCGGTGCTGCAGGACGTGGAGCAGGCCATCCGCGTGCTGCACGAGCTGCGCGCGCTGGGGGTCACGGTGGCCATCGACGACTTCGGCACCGGGCAGAGCTCGCTGTCCCAGCTCAAGCGCCTGCCGCTGGACTTCCTCAAGATCGACCGCAGCTTCGTGCGCGACCTCGGACGCGATCCCGCAGACCGCGCGCTCGTCGATGCCATGGCGGACCTGGCCAGGGCCTTCGACCTGGAGCTCATCGGGGAGGGGATCGAGACCCAGCGCCACGTCGACCAGCTGCTGGAGGTGGGCTGCCGCCGCGGGCAGGGGTTCCTGTTCGCCAAGCCCATGCCGGCGTGGGAGCTGGAGCTGCTGCTGTGGCACGACGAGCGGCTGTTGCCGGTGCGCAGCGGCTGGTCGGCTTCCTAACTGTTTGATATCAGCCACTCGCTCTATGTAACGTCACCCCGGACACCGACTGGGGAGACGCGCTGTGCGGGCGCTGCGCTATGGGTCGTGCTTCACCGATCGCAGCTGCGGGCTGACCGTGGCCGGCCACCATCCGGCACAGGCGCCGGAGCTCTGGGCCCGCTACCTCGAGGGTGCGCGAGAGCGCTACCGCCAGATGGGGCTGGAGCACGTCGTGCGGGCCGAGACGATCGGCCACGGCCAGTCCACGCCGCTGTTCTGGGTCGTGTGGGACGCTGACCGCATCGTGGGTGGGCTGCGGATCCACGGTCCACTGCGGACCGCCGAGCAGGCCGCCGCGCTGGACGAGGTGGGCGTCGACCCCGGCCGTGCGGCGCTTGCCCACGCCATCGAGGAGCGTGCCGCCGAAGGCGTGCTGGAGCCCAAGGGCCTGTGGGTCACGCGGCGGCACCGGCACGCCGCGGCGATCAGCGCCGCCCTCGCGCGGTGTCACATCCACGCGCTGCACTGGCTGGGCGCGCGCTTTGGCCTCTGCACCGCAGCGGGCCACACCGAGCGGTTGATCCGCGCCTCGGGCGGGCGCCCCGATGCCACCGTGGGCAGCTTCATCTTTCCCGACGATCGCTTCGTCAGCCAGGCGTTCTGGTGGGACCGTCAGCGCCTGGCGCTGGACGCGCAGGCGGCGCAGCTGGCGCTGCTCGGCGAGGAGCTCGACCAGCTGCGCGCCAGCTCCCGCTCGTGCGCCAGCCGCATGTCTGCGGGTGGTGTGCACGCGCCGGAGCACGCAGGCGTCGCGGCGGCCGCCACCGGTGATGGTGGTGGCGCGACCGAGTCCTGGCGGCCGGTCCTGATCCCCGACGATCGCAGCGCCGACGACCGGATCGCCGCGCTGCGCGCCGACCCGACCGTGACCGTGCAGGATCACCTGCCCATCCAGCAGCGCGAGCTGCTCGCCCTGCGCCCGGAGTGCCCCGAGCAGCTGAGGACCGAGACTCCCCGGTGGGCGTACTTCCCGTGGCGACGCACCGCGGTGCGCCTGCTTGGCCCCGCCGGCTTCCGGCGGCTGCGCCTCGACCGCAACCGCCACAAGATCACCCTGCCGGAGCAGGAGGAGCTGCTGGCGCGCACCATCGGCATCATCGGGCTGTCGGTGGGTCACGCCATCGCTCACGCGCTGGCGCTGGAGGGGCTCGCCGGCCGCCTCGTCCTCGCCGACTTCGACCGTCTGGAGCTGTCCAACCTCAACCGCGTCCCCGCCACGGTGCTCGACCTCGATGTGCCGAAGGTCGTGGTCGCAGCGCGACGCGTCGCCGAGCTCGACCCCTACCTCGACGTCGAGGTGTGGCCCGACGGGGTGGGGCGCGACACGCTCGACGCCTTCTGCGAGCAGGTCGATGTGGTGGTGGAGGAGTGCGACTCCCTGGACGTCAAGCTGCTGGTGCGCGAGGCGGCGCGTCGCCACCGCCGACCGGTGGTCATGGAGACCAGCGACCGCGGGCTGCTCGACATCGAGCGCTTCGACGCCGAGCCCGACCGGCCGGTGTTCCACGGCCTGGTGGACGACCTGTCCGCTGACGACCTCGGTGGGCTGCCGGCCCGCGAGAAGGCCGCGGGGGCGCTGCGGATCCTCGAGCCGGCGCAGCTCTCGGCGCGCCTGGCCGCCTCGCTGGCCGAGATCGAGGAGACCGTGACGACCTGGCCCCAGCTCGGCGGTGACGTGCTGCTGGGCGGGGCCACGGCCGCAGCGGCCGTGCGCGCGCTGGTGCGCGGCCCGCAGCCTCCCTCCGGACGCACCCGCATCGATCTGGACGCCCAGGTCGGCGACCTCGCGGACCCCCGCGACGCCGAGGAGCCCGATCGGGTCATCGACGTGCGCGTGTCGCGTGAGCCGCCGCCCGAGGATCCGCTGCTGGCGCTGGCCCACGCCGCTCACCAGGCGCCCTCGGGCGGCAACATGCAGCCGTGGCGGTTCGCGCTCGAGGATCAGCGGCTGCACCTGCGGCGGGGTGGGGGCGAGCAGGTGGCCCTGGACGTTGCCGGTCGCGGCACCGACGTCGCGCTGGGCGCCGCGCTGGAGAACGCGCGCATCGCCGCCAGCGCTCGGGGGGCGCTCGGACCGGTCCGGCTCCTGCCCGACCCGGCTGACCCCGACCTGATCGCCACGCTCGAGCTCGGCGAGGACCTCGACTCGGGCCGCGCGGCCCTGCACGACGCGATGCTGGCGCGTCACACCAACCGACGCCCTGGCTCACCACAGCCGCTCGGCGAGGGCGTGGGCGCCGGGCTGGAGCAGGCGGCCCGCAGCGCGGGCGCGCGGCTGCGGCTGCTCGAGGATCCGGCCGAGGTGGCGCGCTGCGCCGAGCTCATGAGCGCCTCGGACCGTCTGCGTTACCTCTCGCCGTGGCTGCACGAGCAGCTGCTGGGGGAGCTGCGGTGGCCCGGGCACGACGACCTGTCGGTTGGGCTGGACGTGCGCACCCTCGAGCTCGACGCCGCCGAGCAGGCCATGCTGCAGGTGGCGCGTCGCCGCGACGTGACCGAGCAGCTGGCCTCGTGGGACGGTGGCGTCGCCCTCGGGCGCCTCACCCGCGACCGCGTCGCCAGCAGCAGCGCGATGGCGCTGATCACCGTCGATGACGCCCGCACCGTGAGCTACCTGCGCGGCGGCGCGGCCATGGAGCGCGTCTGGATCGCCGCCGAGCAGGCGGGCCTGGCCGTCCAGCCCGTCGCGCCGACCTCGCTGTACGCCGTCGAGCCGGTCGAGCACGCCCAGCTGGTGCCCGAGACGCTGCGAGCGCCGCTGCGCGAGGTGACCCACTGGCTGCGGGCGCTGTTCGGGCTGGTCGAGGGCGAGCAGACGGCGATGCTGCTGCGCCTGGCGCACGCACCGCCGGCCACGGTGCGCAGCGCCCGCCAACCGCTCGAGGCGGTGCTGCAACGGGCCGGCGACGCCGAACCGTCGCCGACCCGGCGCCGCCGCGTCCACGACGCCGCGAGCTGACCCCACGTGGTGGCGAGCGAGGGTCGCGGCTGACGGGCATGCTGCGGGGGATGCGCACGCCCACCGACGCGCTGGCCGAGCTGCTGGACTCCGACGAGGACCACGGGTGCGGCGACCTGCCAGCGACCGCCTGCGAGGAGGTCCCCGGCAACGCCGCCCGCATCGTCGGGGCGCAGACGCTGCAGAAGATCAGCGACAGCGTCGTGGACGCCAAGACCGTGCTGCCGTGGGTGCTGGGAGCGGTGGGCGCGCCCGCCTCACTGGCCGGGCTGCTCGTCCCGGTGCGCGAGTCCGGGTCGCTGCTGCCGCAGGCGAGCCTGGTGCCGCACGTGCGACGCATCGCCGTGCGCAAGCGCGTGTGGGTGGCCGGCGCCGGCGGGCAGGCCCTGGCCGCCGGCGCGATGGCCGCCGCGGTGCTCGGCACCGAGGGGGTGGTGGCCGGGGCGCTGGTGCTCGCCAGCCTGGCCGTCCTCGCCGTTGCGCGCTCACTGTCCTCGATCGCCTCCAAGGACGTGCTCGGTCGCACGATCCCCAAGGGGCAGCGCGGTCGCGTCAACGGTCTGGCCACGACCACCGCGGGAGCGGTGACGATCACGATGGGGGCGGCCCTCGCCCTGCTCGGTGGGCCTGGTGCGGGGGTCGGGTCGCTGGCGTCCCTGCTGGCCGCGGCGGCCGTGGTCTGGGTGGCGGCCGGGGTCGTGTTCGCGCGCGTGGCCGAGCCCGCCGGACCGACCGAGCCCGGCCCGCGGGAGCGGTGGTTGCGACGCTCGGTGGCCCTGCTGCGCGACGACGCCCCGTTTCGCCGCTACGTGCTGGCCCGCGCGCTGCTGCTCGTGACCGCGCTGAGCCCGCCGTTCCTGGTCAACCTCGCCAGCGCCCAGGTGGACGGCTCGCTGGGAGCGCTGGGACCGTTCGTGCTTGCGGCCGGCGTCGCCTCGCTGGTCGGTGGCTGGCTGTGGGGCGGGGTCGCCGACCGGTCCAGCCGGCTGGCGATGCAGCTAGGCGCCGGGGCAGCGTCGCTGGTGCTGCTGGTGCTGCTGGCTGCTCGCCAGGTCGAGGCGCTGGGTGAGACGCTGTGGCTGTACGTGGCTGCCTACCTCGCGCTCGCGCTGTGCCACACGGGCGCGCGCGTGGGGCGCAAGACCTACGTGGTGGACCTCGCCACTGGGGATGCGCGCACGGCCTATGTCGCGGTGTCCAACACCGCGATGGGGGTGCTGCTCCTGTTGACGGGGCTGATCAGCGCTGGGTTGGCCCAGCTCGGGGTGGAGGTCGCGCTCGGCTTCCTCGCGCTGCTCGGCATCGCCGGGGTCGTGGTCGCGCGTCGCCTGCCCGAGGTCACCGCCCAGGCCTGAGGCGTTCTTGGCGGTCCAGATGGCGCAGCTGACCACTGGTTGATGGCGAATCAGTTCGTCGAGAAGTGGCGTAAACCGTTACTGCAGTGCGTGCAGAGCGCTGCTGGGAGACGTGTGAACGGTGTGTTCGCGGCCGCGGCAGCAGAGGGCTTGCGCGTGGCGGAGCCCGGTCTGGGTTGAATCGCGGCGCTGCGGTCTCGCCCGGGGGCGCCCGGGCGGGCGGCCGGCCACCGCCCGAGCCGCTCACCCACCCGCCCGCGCGGACTCCGCGCCACCGCTAGCCGCGGCGGCTGACCCGCACTTCGACGCGCCCGCCGGTGGGGTCGAGGTGCTCCAGATCCGGCAGCGGCACCCGCAGCGAGCGGTTGGGCACCAGGCGCTGGCGCCGGCTGCGCCACAGCACCCGCCGGTCCTGCGACACCACCAGGCGGCCCTCCACCACGGCGGCGGTGCGCAGCACCGCGGTGTCCACCACCGACGGGACCTCGCCGGCCAGCCCGAGCGCATCGGGTGCGACCCACTGCAGCGGCCAAGCCGTCGTCACCGGCAGCTCGGCGGTGCGCCATCGGGTCGCCAGCCCCGCCCCTGCGGCGTCGGCGCCCTCGCGGGCCTCGCTCGTCAGGAACGCCGCCACCGCGCGGGCCGCAGCGCGCCCGCCGGCGGCAGCCACAGCAGCGGTCTCGGCGGGGTGGATCACGTTGCCGGCCGCGAACACCCCGGGTCGCGTGGTGCGCAGCGCGCGGTCCACCCGCGGCGCGCCCGTGCTGGCGGCGAGCACCAGGCCGCCGCGTCGGGCGAGCTCGTGCTCGGCCACCCAGTCGCCCGTGACCACCACGGTGTCGCAGGCGATCTCCTCGGACCGGGTCGCGCCCACCGGCCTGACGGTGACGCCCTCCACGCGGCCGTGGCCGTGGATGCCGGTCAGGCGCGTGCTGGTGCGCACCGGCACGCCGCGCACCCCGGCGGTGGCCAGCCGCAGCGGCGCAAGCGTCTGGTGGCGGGGCAGGTCGGTGATCAGCGCGGCGGTCTCGCAGCCCAGCGACGCCAGGGTGTGCACCGCCGAGAAGCTCACGTGCTCGGCGCCGAGGATCACCGCGCGCCGACCCACCGCGGCCGCACCGCCCGGATGGCGGGTCGCGACCTGCTGCACCTGGTTGGTGGTCAGCACGCCGGCAGGGCGGTCTCCCGGGATCAGGCGTGCGTGCCGAGGCCGCTCACGGCAGCCGGTGGCCAGCACGACGGCTGCGGGCGCGAGGCGCTCGCGTCCGGTGGGGCCGGTCACCTCGACCGTCGTGGTGGCGCGCTCCGCCCAGGCGCCGTCACCGCCGTCACCGCCGTCACCCGCGTCACCGGCATCACCGGCGTCACCGGCGTCGGCCCAGCCCAGCACGCTGGTCTCGGTTCGCAGCGAGGCGCCGGCGCGCTCGGCCTCGGTGACCAGCCGGTGGGCGTGCTGCGGGCCGGTGGCGCCGCGTCGCAGCCCCTCGCCGAAGCCGCGGTGCGCGGTGGTGGCGGGCACGCCGCCGAGCGTGGCGTCGCGGTCGGCGAGCTCGACCGCCGCGCCGGCGCGCGCCAGCTCGGCGGCGCAGGCAAGGCCCGCGGGCCCGCCGCCGATCACCAGCACGTCGGGCCGGCGGGTGGGCACGCTGCCCGCGCTGCGCGCTGCGGCCGCGGCGACCGCGCCACCACCGGTGTCCGCGGCGGCCGCGTGGGGCGGCACCGCGCTCATGGCCGGCCCTCGGCCAGCAGCGCGTCCACGCGTGCGCCGCAGTGGAACCGCTGACAGCGGCCCTGCCCCGCCCGGGTGCGCCGGCGCAGCCCGTCGCCGTCGCGGGCGGGCAGCAGCGGGTCGGCCAGCGCCGCGTGCAGCTCGCCGGCGCTGACGCGCTCGCAGTGGCACACCACGCGCCCGTAGGACGGGTCGCTGGCCACGGCGGCAGGATCCTGGCAGGGCCGCGGGCGGTCGTCGCCGAGGTAGGGGGGCGCGCCCGGCTGCCCGCTGGCCCCCACCGGGCCGAGCAGGCGGACCGGTGGCAGCTCGCGCGGGGCGTCGTGCTCGAGGCCGCAGGCGGCGAGCTGGCCCAGCACGTGCTCGGCGATCCCCAGGCACGACGACAGGCCCGTCGAGCGGATGCCCCCGACGCACACGTAGCCCTCGTCGGCCGCGGCGAACAGCTGGTAGTCGCGGTGCTCGGTGGCGGCGCGCAGCCCCGCGTAGGCTGCGATCGGCTCCTCCTCGGCCAGCGCCGGGACGACAGCGCGGGCCCACCGGGTCAGGGCGGCGATGCCCTCGGCGGTCGTCGCGGTGGCGGTCGGGTCGTCGAGGTCCTCGGCGGTGGGACCGACCAGCAGCTTGCCGTGCACGGTGGGGGCGACCAGCATCCCCTTGGTCCGCGCGGTGGGCACCGGCAGGATCACGTGGCGCACCAGGTGGCGGGCCAGCCCGTCGAAGACCAGCAGCTGCCCGCGCCGCGGGGTGATCGTGAACCCCTCGTGGCCCAGCAGCCGGTTGACCGCAGCCGAGGCCAGCCCGGCGGCGTTGACCACGTAGCGGGCCGTCACTGCCCCCCGCGAGGTGTGCAGGCGGTGACGCGCCCTGCCGTCGGGCCCCTGCTCGCGGGTGGCGTGCTCGACCCCGGCGCGCAGGTGCAGCCGCACCCCGCCGGCCAGCGCCTGGCGGCCCAGCGCCAGCGGCAGGGTGAACGGGCACAGCAGCCCCTCGCCGGGCACCAGCACCCCGCCGTGCGCGCCGGCGCCCAGCCGCGGCTCGTGGGCGTAGACCTCGGCGGCGTCCAGCCGGCGGCAGTCGTGGTAGCCGTTGGTCTCGGCCTGGGCGAGGATGCCCTCCAGCGCGTCAGCCTGCTCGGCGTCCCAGGCCACCAGCACCGCCCCGTCGGCGCGGGCGGGGACCTCCAGCGCCGGGGCCAGGTCGATCAGGCGCTCGTAGCCGCGGGCCACCAGCTGCGCCTCGAGGGTGCCGGGCTTGGCGTCGAAGCCGGTGTGCCAGATGGCGGTGTTGGCCTTCGTGGTGCCCGCGCCGACGTCCTCGCCGGCCTCCAGCCAGGCGGTGTCGACCCCGTGCGCGGCGAGGTCGCGGGCGATCGCGGCACCGACGACGCCGGCGCCGACGACGGCGACCTCGGCGCTGTCCAGCGTGCTCATGGTGCGATGGTGCGCTCGATGGCGGCGTCCAGACGCGCCAGCGTCGCGGCCGCCTCGTCCGGGCCGATGCGTGGCTCGTAGCGCGCCGAGGGCTCCCACGGCGGCATCGCCTCGTCCAGCGTCTCGACGTGGCCAGCACCCAGACGCGCCAGGGCGCCCACGCCCAGCGCGGTGGCGTGCGGCGAGGGGTAGACGTCCACCGGGACCTGGGCCAGGTCGGCCTGCAGCTGCATCAGGGTCGTGCTGCGCGTCAGGCCGCCGTCGGCGCGCAGCGCCGCCGGGTCGATGCCGGTGTCGCGCCGCACCGCGTCGGCCAGCTGGGCGATCGAGGCGGCGATGGCGCGCAGCACCGCGGTGACGATCTCGGCCTTGCCGGTGGCCAGCGACAGCCCGGTCAGCGCCCCCAGCGCGTCGTCGCGCCAGTAGGGGGCGGCCAGGCCGGCCAGGGCGGGCACGAACTGCTCGTCGCCCTCGCTGCTGGGGTCGGCGAGGCGGTCGAGGTCGGCGGGCTCGTCGATGATGCCCAGGCGCTCCAGCCACGCGATCGTGGACCCGACCGAGTAGACCTGGCCGTCCAGGGCGTAGTCGAGGCGCTCGCCGATGCGCCAGGCCACGCAGGTCACCAGGCCGGTCTGCGACGGCGAGGGGTTGGCGCCCAGGTTGGCCAGCAGGAACGCGCCCGTGCCGTAGGTGACCTTCATCTCGCCGGGGGCGAAGCAGCGCTCGGCGAACAGCGCCGCCTGCTGATCGACCGCCAGGCCCGTGACCGGCACCGGACCGTCGGTGCCGAAGCGCTCGGTGTGCCCGATCGGCTCGGCGCAGCCGACCACGCGGGGCTGGGGCCGGTCGGCGACCTCGAACAGCTCGAGGGCCTCCTGCGACCAGTCCACCGTGGCCAGGTCCAGCAGCATGGTGCGCGAGGCGGTCGCCGCGTCGGTGACGAACGCCCCGGTCAGGCGCCACAGCAGCCACGCGTCCGAGGTGGTGATCGCCGCGCCCGGCGGGGCCGCCTCGCGGGCCAGCCAGGTCATCTTCGGCGCGGCGAAGTAGGGGTCCAGCGGCAGCCCGGTGAGCGCCAGCAGGCGGTCCTCGTGGACGGCGAGCTCGGTGCAGATCACATGCCCGCGGCGGTCCTGCCACGACAGCGCGGTCGTGTGCGGCTCGCCGGTGACCGGGTCCCACGCCAGCACGGTCTCGCCCTGGTTGGCCACGCCGATGGCGCTGACCGGCGCGCCGGCCTCGGCCACCGCCTCGCGGCCGGCCGCCAGCACCGACTCCCACAGCTCCTCGGGGTCCTGCTCGACCTTGCCGTCCCCGACGAACCGCGGGTTCACCGCGGCCTCCGCCTCGGCGAGCACCGCGCCGTCGTCGCCCACGACCATCGCCTTGGTCGCCGAGGTGCCCTGGTCGATCGCGAGCACGGCCATGGGATGCCTCCGCTGGCTCGGCAGGGTGCGGGGGAGCCGGAGTCTGCCACAGGCGCCGGGGCGCTCGGGCTCTGTGCGCTGAACCGGGCGACAGCGGGCAGGATGGCGCCCATGGCTGACTTCGCGTCGCTGCGCCGCCTGCGCCTGCTGTCGTTGCCCGCCGGCACCGCCGTCCTCGGTCTGCGCGCCCGCCTGGCGCGCCTGACCGGCGAGGACCCGGACGCGCTGCGCACCGCCCTGCGCCAGCGCAACGCCGAGCGCACCCGCCGCATCCTCGGCGACCTCAAGGGCGGCGCGCTCAAGGCCGGGCAGCTGCTGTCGACCGTCGACGCGCTGCTGCCCCAGGATCCCGAGGCCACCTGGAGCGAGGCGCTCACCGACCTGCGCGAGGTCGGCGCGCCCGTGCCCTTCCAGGAGCTCATCCCGGTGCTGCGCGCCGAGATCGGCCACGACTGGCAGCGTCGCCTGCCGGGGCTGGAGCGCGAGGCCGCCGCGGCCGCCTCCATCGGGCAGGTGCACCGCGCCCGGTGGCACGACGGCCGCGACGTGGCGGTCAAGATCCAGTACCCGGGCGTGGCCCAGGCGCTGCGCGAGGACGTCCAGGCCGTGGCGGTCATGTCGCGCCTGGCCAGCGTCGTGGCGCCGTCGCTGGCGCTGCCGCCGCTGGTGGCCGAGCTGCGCCAGCGCCTGGCCGAGGAGCTCGACTACGCCCGCGAGGCCCGTGTCCAGCGCCGGTTCGCCGAGGCCTACGCCGACGACGAGCACGTCGTCGTGCCCCGCGTGGTGCACGCCACGCCGCGGGTGCTGGTCACCGAGTGGCTGGGCGGCACGCCGATCGCCGAGCTCGGACGCGCGCCCGACCCTGCGGCGCGCGACGCCGCCGGCCGCGCCTACCAGCGGTTCCTGGTGTCGGGCCCCGAGCGGGCCGGCTGGCTGCACACCGACCCCCATCCAGGCAACTTCCGCATCCTGGACCGTGGGGTGCTCGGGGTCATGGACTTCGGCTCGGCGCTCGAGCTGCCCGGCGGCATGCCCGAGACGTTCGGGCGCCTGCTCGCCGCCCTGTCGGTCGACGACCGCGAGCAGGTGCTGCCCCGCCTGCGCGAGATCGGCTACGTGCGCCCCGACGCCGACCTCGACGTGGACAAGCTGCTGGCCTACATGCGCCCGTTCACCGAGCCCGCCCGCCACGAGGAGTTCACCTTCACCGCCCCGTGGCTGCGCCAGCAGTTCGGCAAGGTCAACGACCCGCGCAACCCCGAGTTCAGCGTCGCGCTGCAGCTGCGCGTGCCGCCCGAGCACCTGTTCACCCACCGGGTGTGGCTGGGTCTCGTCGGCGTGCTGTGCCAGCTGGAGGCCACCGTCCCGGTCCGCCCGGTGCTGCGCCGCTGGCTCCCGGGCTTCGCCGAGGACGGGCCCTTCGCCGAGGACGGGCCCTTCGCCGAGGACGGGCCCGCCGCCGGCGCCGCCGCCGAGGGCGTCCCCAGCGCGACCGCCCCGACCGCCGAGGTGCCCCATGACCGGTGACGACCCCGCCCGCGACCCCGCCCGCGACCCCGAGCCCGGCGCCGAGCCCGGCGCCGAGCGCGAGCGCGCCGAGGCGATCGGCGCCCTCGACCTGGAGGACAAGGTCGCGCTGCTCACCGGCGCCGACTTCTGGACCCTGCGCCCCGAGCCGCGGCTCGACCTCGACGCGCTGGTGCTGTCGGATGGGCCCGCCGGGGTGCGCGGCACCCGCTGGGACGAGCGCGAGCCCTCGCTGCTGCTGCCGAGCCCCGGGGCGCTGGGAGCGACCTGGGATGCTGACGCGGCCGAGGAGGCCGGCCGCCTGCTGGGCGCGCAGGCCCGCGACAAGGGCGTGCACGTGCTGCTGGCCCCCACCATCAACCTGCACCGCTCGCCGCTGGGCGGGCGCGTGTTCGAGAGCTACAGCGAGGACCCGCTGCTCACCGCGGCGCTGGCCACCGGCTTCGTGCGCGGCGTGCAGTCGCAGGGCGTGGGCGCCACGCCGAAGCACTACGTGTGCAACGACAGCGAGACCGAGCGCATGACGGTCGACGTGCGCCTGGACGTCACCACGCTGCGCGAGGCCTACCTGCGCCCGTTCGAGGAGGTCGTGGCCGCCGGCGCGTGGCTGGTCATGGCCGCCTACAACGGCGTCGGCGGCACGCCCATGACCGAGCATCGACCGCTGCTGACCAGCGTGCTCAAGGAGCAGTGGGGCTTCGACGGGGTCGTGGTCAGCGACTGGTTCGCCACCCGCTCCACCGAGATCAGCGCCACGGCCGGGCTCGACCTCGTCATGCCCGGCCCGCACGGCCCGTGGGGCGAGCACCTCGTCGCCGCGGTGCGCGAGGGCCGCGTGGACGAGGCCACCGTCGACGCCAAGCTCGCGCGCCTCCTTCGCCTCGCCGAGCGCACCGGCGCGCGGGGCGCGACAGCCGCCGCGTCCGATACCACGCCCGCTACGCCGCCGGATGCGCGGGCGCGGACCCGTCACCTCGCAGCTCGCGCGATGGTGGTGCTGACCAACGACGGCACGCTGCCCCTCGCCCCGGGGTCAGGGGAGCGGCTCGCGCTGCTCGGGCCCGGCGTGGACCGGCTGACGGTCCAGGGCGGCGGCAGCGCCCAGGTGATGCCCGAGCGCACCGGCACGCTCCCCGACGCCCTGCGCGGCGCCCTCGACCCGAGCGTGACGCTCACCGCCGAGCCCGGCGCGCCCATCGACCGGACCCTGCCGCCACTGGACGTGCGCCGCTGCGTCGACCCTGTCACCGGCACGGCCGGCCTGCGCCTCGAGGCCCTCGACGGCGACGGCGCAGTGCTGGCCAGCGAGCAGCGCCAAGCCGCCGCGGTGACGCTCATGGGCGATGCCGAGCAGGGCGGGCTGCCCGCCGGCACGCGCCGGCTGGTGCTGCGCGGGCAGCTCACCCCAGCGCACAGCGGCACCCACGAGATCGCCGCAGCCGGCCTGGGCGGCTTCTCCCTGACCGTCGGCGCGACGACGCTGGAGGGCGCCCTCGTCCCGCAGGGCGATCCGGTCGAGGCGTTCCTGCGCCCACCCGAGCAGCGCGGCACCGCCGAGCTGACCGCCGACGAGCCCGTGGCGGTCACCCTCGTCCTCGACCTGCCCGAGGGCATGCCGCTGGCCACCCTGCGGCTGGGGCACAGGCCGCCGCGCCCCGACGCCGACACCGCCCTGGAGCGGGCCGTGGCCGCCGCCGCGCAGGCCGACACCGCCGTGGTCGTGGTGGGCACCACCAGCGAGATCGAGAGCGAGGGCTTCGACCGCGACACGCTGGCGCTGCCCGGGCGCCAGGACGAGCTCGTCACCCGCGTGGCCGAGGTCAACCCGCGCACCGTGGTGGTCGTCAACGCCGGCGCCCCGGTGCTGCTGCCGTGGGCCGAGCAGGTCGCCGCGATCCTGTGGGCGTGGCTGCCGGGCCAGGAGGGCGCCGAGGCGTGCGTCGACGCGCTCACCGGCGCGGTCGAGCCGGCCGGGCGGCTGCCCACCACCCTGCCGCCCTCCGACGAGGCCGCCCCGCTGCCCTCGATCACCCCAGAGCAGGGGCAGCTGACCTACCACGAGGGCACTTGGATCGGCCACCGCGCGTGGGCCGGCGCCGGGCAGGACCCGGCGTTCCCGTTCGGCCACGGGCTCGGCCTGACCAGCTGGGAGCACCAGGAGCTGGCGGTGACCCCGCGAGGCCACGGCGGACTGGCGGTGACCGTGCGCATCCGCAACGTCGGCGCGCGCACCGGACGCGAGGTGGTGCAGGCCTACCTCGAGCCCAGCGACGACAGCGAGCCCGCCCGCCTGGTCGGCTTCGCCGCCGCCACCGTCGCCGCGGGTGCGGCGAGCACCGTGACGATCCCCGTCGCGCCGCGCGACCTGGCCCGCTGGGACGCCGAGGCCGGCGCCTGGGCGCCCCGGGTGGGCCCGCACCGCGTGCGGGTCGGGCGCTCAGCCGGCGATCTGCGGCTGGTCAGCGAGGTGCGCCTGGACCGCGCGTAGGCGCGCGGCCGTGGGGCCGGCTGCCGCGTGGCCGCGGGGCCGGTCAGCCCGGCCGATCAGCCCTCGCCCTGCTGGCGGGCAGCCACCTCCGGGGGATCGGCCGGGTCGGGGGCCTCGAGCGGTGGCTCGGCGCGCAGCACCCCCAGCGCCCCGAGGCCGACCACGAACAGGCCCAGCGGCAGCAGCGGCACGTCGGTGACTTGGCCGGAGGGGTCGTACAGGCCGCCGGCCACCAGCAGGCCCATGCCCAGCACGGCAGCGGCCAGCCCGACGGCCGCGCGGACGCGGCTCCGGCTCGAGCGCGGCGGGCCGGTGCGCTCGAACCGCGCGAACAGCCGCACCAGCAGCGCGAGCACCAGGGCCAGCAGCCCCACCCACAGCGGGCGCAGCGCCCACCAGGTGCCGTCGATGCTCGCGGTGACCGGCCACAGGCCGAAGGGGTGGGTGAGCGCCACGAGCACCGCCACGGCGGTCATGTGCCACAGGTAGACGGTCATGGCCACGCTGCCGCCGATGGCCACCTTGGCCCACACCGCCGGGCGAGCCAGCCAGCGCTCGGCGGGACCGCGCAGCGCCGCGATGATCCCGACCTGCCCGAGCCCCAGCACGATCAGCGCGATGGTGGGCGGGGAGTTGTTGGACCGCTCGGCGCCCTCGACCCCGACCATGCTGACCGGGTAGCCAGCGACGGTGACCAGCGCGACCAGCAGCGCCACGGCTGCCCCGGCCAGCACCAGGCCCTGCCACGGGGTGCTGGGCAGCCGCTGGTCGTACCACAGGTAGCCGAGCTGGTGGATGGCGCCCCACACGAACAGGAAGTTGGCCCAGCCCACCAGCGGCACCCCGCCGGTGTGGGCGAGGTCGACCACGATCGCCGCCACGATCAGCCCGGCCACCGCGCCGAACCCGAAGCGCCGATGCAGCGCGCTCGTCACGGGCACCGCGGCGACGACCACCAGATAGGTCGCCAGGAACCACGCCGGGATGAAGGCGACCTGGCTGGCCAGCTGCAGCAGGTCCCCGGGGACCCCGATCAGCCCCAGCACCGCCGCCAGCGGCACCCACAGCGCCACCACCGGCAGCACCGGGCGCAGCAGCCGCCGGGCGCGGCGCCGCACCCAGTCGGCCCAGCCCACGCCACGCGCGCGGGCCGAGCCCCAGGCGGCCGCGTTGGCGTACCCGCCCACGAAGAAGAACACCGGCATGACCTGGACCACCCACGTGGCCCAGTGGGCCTGCGGCACGAACGCCAGCAGCGAGCCGGCCACGAGCTCGTCGTCGCGGCGCAGCACCACCGCCACCAGCCAGTGGCCGAGCACCACGACCATGATCGCGCCGAGCCGCAGCAGGTCGGCGTAGCGGTTGCGGTCCAGCGGGGTGAGCTGGGCGATCTGGGCTGCGGTCAGCCGCTCGGCCTCGTCGCCGCCGCGCGCGCGGTGGGCTCGCGCGTCGGTCGGGGTCGCCTCGGCCTGGGTGGGGTCCTCGGGCGCGGCGGGGTTCTCGGGCTGCATCGTCGCCCGATGCTCGCACGGCGGGGTCCCCACGCGCCGCGCGCCGAGGCGACCCGCTGGGCAGGCAGTACGGTGCGGGGCATCACCGCCGTCGTCGCGGAAGGCCCCGCCATGCAGCTGCCCGGATGCGGCGCGCCGTTGCGCCACCCGCTCGTGCTCGCCGTCGACCTGTCGCGTCCGGTCATCGACGCGCCTGCCACCAGCCCGCTGGCCCGGCTGCGCACCGCCCGACGTCCCGACCTGCGCGGGCTGCTGCGCACCCTCGCCGATGCGGCCGAGGACGACCGGGTGCGCGCGGTCCTGGTGCGCGCTGACGCGCCGGCCGAGACCTGGGCGCACGCCGAGGAGCTGCGCGAGGCCTTCGCGGCGGTGCGGCGCGCCGGCACCCCGGTGCTGGCTCACGCCCAGACCTTCGGCGAGGCCGGCGATGCCACGCTGGCCTACTACACCGCGGTGGCCGCCGACGAGGTGCTCCTGCAGCCCACCGGCGAGGTGCCGGTCACCGGGGTCGCCACCGAGGTGCCGTTCCTCGCCGAGCTGCTGGACAAGCTCGACGTGGAGCCCCAGCTCGACCGCCGCCACGAGTACAAGACCGCGCCGAACCGCCTCACCGAGCGCGAGCTCACCGACGCCGACCGCGAGACCGTTGACCGGATCGTGGCCAGCCACCACGAGCAGCTGGTCGCAGCCATCGCCGCGGGTCGCGGGCTCGACGCCGAGCGGGTGTCGGCGCTTCTGGACGCGGCCCCGCACCGCGCTCGCGCCGCGCTGGAGGCGGGCCTGGTGGACCGGCTCGCCTACCGCGACGAAGCCACCGCTGCGGCCAAGGAGCGCGCCGGCGAGGGTGCGCGCCTGATCGCGGCGCGCTCCTACCGGCCGCCGCAGCGCCAACGGCGCACGCGCCGAGCCACCCGCGTGGCGCTGGTCCACGCCAGCGGGATGATCCAGGTCGGACCGAGCCGCCGGGGCCTGGCCGGCCCGGTCATGGGTGCCGACACCGTCGTGGCCGGCCTGGGCCAGGCGCGCCGCAGCAAGCAGGTGCGCGCGGTGCTGCTGCGGGTCGACAGCCCAGGAGGCTCGGCGGTGGCCTCCGATGCGATCCGCCGTGCGGTGGCGCGTGCCGGCGAGGCCGGCACGCCGGTGATCGCATCGATGGGCTCGGTGGCCGGCTCCGGCGGATACTGGGTGTCGATGGACGCCGACCGGATCGTGGCCGCGCCCGGCACGCTGACCGGCTCCATCGGGGTGGTCAGCGGCAAGGTGGTGACCCGCGGGCTGCGCGAGCGCCTCGGCGTCACCGTCGACGAGGCGCACCGCGGTGCCGACGCGCTGATGTTCTCCTCCAACGAGCGGTTCACCGATGCGCAGTGGGACAAGATCGGTGACCAGCTCGACGCGATCTACGAGGAGTTCGTCGACGGCGTCGCCCGCGGCCGCGGGCTGGACCGCGACCACGTCGAGGCGGTCGCGCGCGGGCGCGTGTGGACCGGTGCCGACGCCTGTGAGCGCGGCCTGGTCGACCGGGAGGGCGGCTACCTGACCGCCGAGGCGGTGCTGCGCGAGCAGCTCGGCCTGTCAGCTGATGCGCCGCTGCGGTTCCGGCCGCTGCCGCGGCAGGGGCTCGCCGAGCGCCTCGGCCTGCGCCAGCCCGAGCCCGAGGAGGCCGCCGCGCTGACGCGGCTCGCCCGCGGTCTTGCGCGGGCGCTCGGCCTGGGCACCGGCACCGCCCGGATGCCCGCCTGGAGCGAGCGCGCCCGCTGACCACCGGCGGGTGCCGCGCCGCGGCGGGCGGGGGCCGCGTGCGGCCGCGTGCGGCCGCGTGCCGCGGTGCACCCGGTTGCCGCACTCG
>Ga0207421_10002839_pt1 | contig 21108 bp, 15 predicted proteins | sample SodLakKL_010_SED_4_FD_187542 | JGI IMG/M metagenome (GOLD analysis project Ga0207421, IMG submission 187542) | Alkaline sediment microbial communities from Lake Tanatar, Kulunda Steppe, Russia - 8KL_010_SED (SPAdes) (version 2) | ecosystem: Environmental > Aquatic > Non-marine Saline and...
CCCCGCCCCATCAACCACTACGGGCGTCGCCGGGCGCCCGGCTCAGCGGCGATCAGCCGGGGACCTCCGGCAACCGCTCCAACAGGCCGAGCAGGTGACGCGGCCCGACCACACGTGCACCCAACGCCCGGGCTCGGCGCCCCAACTCCCGGTCGGCGGTCACCACCAGCGTCGACGCCGCCACGCCGCGCACATCATCGGCGACACCCAGCAACTCGACGATGCGGTCGTCGGCGGCATCGCGCCCGGATCGCGTCGCGTAGTGGACGTGGACGCCCCCGGCAGGACCTTCCGGCAGCCCGGGCACCGGCCGGCCGTCGATGACCAGCATCACCTCGACCTCGCGGGCGGCGGCGAACGACGTCAGCCGCGAGGCGAGCCGACGCACCGCCCCGTCCCGATCGCGCCACCACCCGTCGGGGCGACTGCCGATGACGTTCATCGCGTCGACGTAGACACATCGGGCAGCCACGAAAGGGTCGGACCCGGGCGCCCCGGACCTGCTCGCTCGGACCTGCTCACGGGTCGGCATGGCGGGCTGCGCTCCCCACCCGGTGGTCGAGCGGCCCGCCACCTCGACCGCCCAACGCACGGCCCGCTCGAGCGTGAGGCCGCGCGCCAGCCCGTCGGCCAGGGCGCCGCAGAACGCATCACCAGCGCCCGTGGCATCCACCGCGTCGACCTCCAGGGCCGGAACGTGCACGACGTGGTCGCCGTCGATCACCAGCGCGCCCTCCGAGCCGAGGGTCACGACCACGGCGGCATCTCCCGGCAGGCGCCGGGCGGCGGCGAGCGACCCGGCGAGATCGCCCGGCTCGGCCACTCCGGCGAGCTTCGCGAGTTCACTGCGGTTGGGGACCAGCACGTCGACCCCCCGCAGCACGCGATCGGCCAGCACGGTGGCGGGCGCCGGGTTCAACACCACGATCCCGCCGGCGAGTTCGACGGCCGCGGCGACCGCCTCCTGGTCGATCTCCAGCTGGACCAGTGTGACGGCGGCTCCGCGCAGCACGGCGGCGCCGTCGGTGACGTCCGCGGCGGTCAGACGCGCGTTCGCGCCGGGGCTGACCGCGATCGTGTTCTCGCCCGCGTCGTCCACCGTGATCAGGGCGATCCCGCTCGGCGTCTGCGGGGTCAGCCTCACCAGGGAGCGGTCGACCCCGGCCTCGTCCAACGACGCGAGCAACTGACGTCCGTGGTCGTCGTCGCCGACCCGGCCGATCATCGCCACGCGGCACCCCAGCCGGGCAGCCGCGACCGCTTGGTTCGCGCCCTTGCCTCCCGCGACGCGGAGATGGTCCCGGCCGAGCACGGTCTGGCCGGGTGCCGGCAGCCGATCGACGGGGACCACCAGGTCCACGTTCGCGCTCCCGACCACGACGATGTCGGGCTCGTGCGTGCGTGTCGTCATCGGGGATCCGGGGTTCGTCGGCGGCGGCGGAGCGCGGAGATCGGCGTCCACTGAACACCATCGCCCCCGCCGGCGGGGGCGGCTCGGGGTCGGCGGCTCGGGGCCGGGGTACCGTTCGCGGTCATGTCCGCCTCCCCCGCTCCCGCAACCGCGCCACGGCCGATCGCGGCCGTCGCGCCGGCTGCCGCCCCCGCCGTCGGTGCCCTGCACCTCGGGGGGTTGGAGGTGTGGCCGCCGGTCGTGCTGGCACCCATGGCCGGGGTCACCAATGCGCCGTTCCGGTCGCTGTGTCGTCGCCACGCCGGGGGGCTGTACGTCTCCGAGATGGTCGGCGCCCGTGGGCTCGTGGAGGGCAACGCGAACTCGCAGCTGAAGGCCTCGTTCGGACCCGATGAGCACCCACGGTCGATCCAGCTGTACGCGATCGACCCCAAGGACGCCGCCGACGCGACCCGGTTGCTGGTCCGTGGCGGCAGCTCGGAGCAGACCGGCCCCGGCGTGGAACACATCGACCTCAACTTCGGCTGCCCCGCACCGAAGGTCACCCGTCACGGCGGTGGCGCGGCACTGCCCTGGCACCGCGACCTGTACGCCGACATCGTCGACGCCACCGTGCGCGCCGCCGGCGAGGTCCCCGTCACCGTCAAGCTGCGGATGGGCATCGACGACGCGCACCTGACCTACCTGGAAGCCGGCCGCGTCGCCGCGGACCTCGGCGTGCAGGCGGTCGCGCTTCACGCCCGCACCGCCGAACAGCGCTACGGGCCACCAGCCGACTGGTCGGCGATCGCGGCGTTGGTCGACGCGATCGACGTGCCCGTGCTCGGCAACGGCGACATCTGGGAGGCCGCCGACGCGTTGCGCATGGTCGCCACCACCGGATGCCGGGGCGTGGTCGTCGGGCGCGGCTGCCTCGGCAGGCCCTGGCTGTTCCGCGACCTGCAGGCCGCGTTCGAGGGACGGCCGCTGCCCCCGCCGCCGACCCTCGGCGAGGTCGCCGACCTGCTGCGCGAACACGCGGAACTGCTCGTCGCCGCCTACGGCCCGGTCACCGGCCTGCGCGATCTGCGCAAGCACACCGGCTGGTACCTGCAGGGCTTCCCGGTCGGCGGTGCGCTGCGCAAGGCCCTCAACCAGGTCGACACGCTCGCCGAGGTGGAGCGGCTCCTGGCCGGCGTCGACCGCGACCGCCCGTTCGACGAGGCGATGCGTCGCCAACCCCGGGGCCACACCACCCCACCGAAGCGCGTGACGCTGCCGTCCGGATGGCTCGACTCGCGCACCCACGGCCCCGGAGGCGCGGCACTGCCGGCCGAGGCCGCCGAGGCCGTCTCCGGTGGCTGACGGACCCGCCACCTCGACGTCGGGCGCAGCGTGGTCCTCGGCGAGGCCGTCGTTGGTGCTCGCGTCGGCCAGCCCGCGTCGGGCCGAACTGCTCGCCCGACTGGGAGCGCGGCTGACCGTGCGACCCGCGGATCTCGATGAGACCCCGGCGGCAGGCGAGTCGCCGCAGCAGCTGGTGCTCCGGTTGGCCGGCGCCAAGGCCTCGGCCGTCGCCCGTGCCGACCGCGACGACGAGATCGTCCTGGCCGCGGACACCGAGGTGGTGCAGGACGGACGCTCGCTCGGCAAGCCGCGTGACCACGCGGACGCGGTCGCGATGCTGACCGCACTCTCGGGTCGGACCCACGAGGTCGTCACCGGCATGGCCGTGCGTCGCGGCACGACCCACCGCGCGTGCCTGGTCACCACCCACGTCACCTTCCGGCACCTGACCGCCGACGAGATCGCCTGGTACGTCGCGACGGACGAGCCCCTCGGCAAGGCCGGTGGGTACGCGCTCCAGGGTTCGGGTGCGGTGCTGGTCGCCCGCCTCGATGGCTCCGACACCAACGTGATCGGTCTTCCCCTGGCCGAGACGGTGGCACTGCTCCAGGATCTCGGCCTGGACCTGCTGACCCCGCCAGCGCACGAACGGAGCGCCTCGTGATACCCCGCGGGCCGGCTGATCGCGACGTGCCGCCGGAGGAGGTCGAGCGCCGGCTCCAGGTCCGGTTGCAGGAACTGTTCGACCGATGTCGTCCCGAAGCACCCCAGAGGGTCGATCGCTACTACCGGTCGGGCCGCGGCTACTACCCGCCCGAGGAGGCCGGCGCCGAACGCGAACGGTTCGCGGTCTCGATCGTCACCGTCGAGGGCAGACGCTACGAGGTCGGCGACCACACCGTGCGCTTCCCGCTGCATTCGCTCTCGAAGGTGTTCGCCTACGGGATGGCGTTGACCGATCACGGCCCGGACCACGTGCTCGAACGCGTCGGGGTCGAGCCGAGCGGTGAGGCGTTCAACGCCCTGCGGTTCGACCAGCGCAACAACCGTCCCTTCAACCCGATGGTGAACGCCGGCGCGTTGGTCACCAGCAGCCTGCTCACCGGTGACGGGCCGGCGGAGCAGTTCGCTCGGGCGCTGGCAGCACTGCGCGTCTACGCCGGTCGCGGGGACCTGGAGGTCGATCTCGACACGTTGCGCGCGGAGCTGCTCACGGCCGACGGCAACCGGGGCGTGGCCTACCTGATGCGGAACCTCGGCATGCTCGAGGGCGACGTCGAAGCCGTCCTGCGTCTGTATCTCGAACAGTGCTCGGTGTTGGTCGACTCCGGCGACCTGGCGATGATGGCGGCCACCCTCGCCAACGGCGGGACGAACCCGGCCACCGGGCAGCGTGCCCTGCCGCGGGCCCGCGTCCGCGACGTGTTGAGTGTGATGCACACCTGCGGGATGTACGACTACGCGGGGCACTGGGCGTTCGACGTCGGCTTCCCGGCCAAGAGCGGCGTCAGCGGCGGGATCCTGGCCGTCATCCCCGGCAAGATGGGGATCGGGGTGTTCTCGCCCGGGTTGGACGTCTACGGCAACAGCGTCCGCGGCGTGCAGGTCTGCACCGAGCTCTCGGAGCGGCTCGGTCTGCACGTGTTCGCCACGGAGGCCGAGGACGAGCTGCTCAGCCCCGTGGACGACGGGGGCTGACCGGACGGACGACGGGGTGGGCCCCGCGAGCCCGTAGCGTCATGCGTTCCCCCACGAGGATCATCCATGCGCGCGATCGTGACCGACAGCTACGGCGGACCGGAGGTGTTGGAGGTCCGTGAGGTCGACGACCCGAAGGTCGGCCCCGACAGCGTGCTGGTACGCGTGCACGCCGCCAGCATCAACCCGGTCGACTACAAGATCGTCGGCGGGTACCTCGACGGCGCCTTCCCGACCGTGTTCCCCCTGATCCCGGGTTGGGACGTTGCCGGCGAGGTCGTCGGGGTCGGTCCGGCGGTGCGCCACCTCGAGGTCGGCCAGCAGGTCTTCGGCTACGGGCGTGAGGACTACGTGGGTGGCGGCACCTGGGCCGAGCTCACCGCGCTGAACATCCGGGCGCTCGCACCCGCGCCACCGGCGCTGGATGCGATCGAGGCCAGCTGCCTGCCCCTTGCCGGTCTGACCGCCTACCAGGCCCTGGTCGAGGCCTTGGAGGTCGGCTCCGGCGACACGGTCCTGATCCATGCCGCAACGGGCGGCGTCGGCACCTTGGCCACCCAGATCGCCGTGGCACGCGGCGCCCGCGTGATCGGCACCTGCAGCGAGCCCAACCACGACCTGTTGCGCTCGCTCGGAGGCGAGCCCACCGTCTACGGCGACGGTCTGGTCGAACGCGTCCGCGAACTGGCGCCCGACGGCGTCGACGCGGTCCTCGACCTCGTCGGTGGCGAGGCGCTCGACACCACCGGCGAGCTGCTGGCGCGCCCGGGCCGGATCGTCTCGGTCACCGACCCGCGCGTGAAGGACGAGTTCGGCGGGGTGTACGTGTTCGTGCGGCCCGACGTCGCACAGCTGCAGGCGCTGAGCGGGTTGGTGGAGGCGGGGCAGCTGCGAGCGGTGGTCCAGTCGGTCCACGACCTCGAGGATGTCCGCGAGGCCGTCGAGGAGGCATCATCCGGCCGTGTGCGTGGCAAGGTCGTGCTCAGGGTGCCGTGACGATCGCCCGTGGCCGGAGCACGGCTCCGGTCGGGAACGTTTCCCGAGACCATTCCGAGCGGCGTTGCAGCATGTGCAACGTCGCTCGGCCATCTTGACCCCCCGGGCCGGGACTGCCACGGTGGCGCCGTCTTCCCTCGGGAGCGGGAAGGCTCACCGAGGCTTGGGAGAGGGCCCGGATGCCGGACGGCGCGGGACGGACGCTGAAGACCGCTCACGCGGTGCTGCGGGTCCTGAGGTTGCTGCAGGCCACGCCCTCGGGGCTCACCGCCGGCGAGGTCGCGGACCGACTCGGCCGCAGCCGATCCACCGCGATCAACCTGCTCAACACCCTGTGCGCCGAGGGGTTCGCCGAGCGCGACGACCACGACGCCCGGTACCGGGCGGCCGGTCTCACCGGCCCCGCCACGTCATCGATCGATCCGGCGGCGCTGCGCACGCTCTATGAGCGGACCAACGAACGCACCTACCTGGCCACCGCCGAGCCCGCTCGGATCGTCGTCCAGGAGAGTCAGGGCCGGCAGGGACTTCCCTACGTGCCCGGGCTGACCCCCAGCATCACCGATCAGGCCCATGCGTTGGCGGTCGGCAAGGCCGTGCTCGCCCATCTCGGTCCGGACGCGCTCGACCGCTACGTCGATGCCCATGGGTTGTCGGCGTTCACCGGCCACACGGTGACGGATCCCGACCGGTTGCGCGCGAGCCTCGAGGAGGTGCGGGCCCGCGGGGTGGCCGTCGACGTCGAGGAATTCGCCGAGGGTCACTGCTGCATCGCCGCACCCCTGCTCGGCCCCGACGGACGGCTGCTCGGAGCGCTGGCTCTGTCGGTCAACGTGCGCCGCTTCCGGGCACAGGGCAGGCAGCTCGCCCACGAGGTCGCCGCGGCCGCACGCCAGGCCATCGAACGGGTGGAGTACGCGCCCCCCGTACCCCGCGGGGCGTTCACCCACGAGGTCTGAAACAGGCCTGAACCGCACGATCAGCCACACCCGGGCAAGCCCACACGACAGGGAGAGATCCATGTACGAGAAGGATGGCGAGAAGTACTTCGTGGTCGACGGGCACGTCCACTTCTGGGACGCGAGTCCGGAGAACCAGTCGAACAAGTACGGCCGGGGCTTCATCGACTGCTTCTACGACTATCACCGCAACCTCTCCCCGGAGGAGTGGGTGTGGCCGATCGAGAAGTTCGAGAAGTACTCGGAAGAGGACATGATCCACGACCTGTTCGAGACCGGGTACGTCGACAAGGCCGTCTTCCAGCCGACCTACCTCACCGACTTCTACGAGGAGGGCTTCAACACCACCGAGCGCTGCGCCTGGATGAGGGACCGGCACCCCGACCGGTTCATCCTCAACACGTCGTTCGACCCGCGGGAGGGCGAGAACGGCCTGCGCGAGTTCGAGCAGAAGGTCGAGCGCCACCAGCCGAGCGGCGTCAAGCTCTACACCGCCGAATGGCGCGGTGACTCGAAGGGCTGGAAGCTCTCCGACCCGTGGTCGATGCGCTACCTGGAGAAGTGCGAGGAGCTGGGGATCCGCAACGTGCACGTGCACAAGGGGCCGACGATCTGGCCGCTGAACCGGGACGCCTTCGACGTCGCCGACGTGGACGACGTCGCGACCGCCTTCACCGAACTGAACTTCGTGGTCGAGCACGTCGGGCTGCCGCGCCTGGAGGACTTCTGCTGGATCGCCACCCAGGAGAAGAACGTCTACGGCGGGTTGGCCGTCGCCCTGCCCTTCATCCACTCGCGTCCGCGGTACTTCGCGAAGATCATCGGTGAACTGCTGTACTGGATCGGCGAGGACAACATCCTGTTCGGCAGCGACTACGGCATCTGGAGCCCCAAGTGGCTGGTGGAGTCACTGGTCGACTTCGACATGCCCGAGGACCTCGTCAGCGAGTACGGCGAGCTCACGCCCGACATCAAGCGCAAGATCCTCGGGCTGAACGCCGCGAAGCTCTACGACATCGAGGTGCCCGACGACATCCCGCAGCCGGCGGAGGCCGATGACGGCACCACCGACAAGCCCGCCGTGCCCCAGGCGATGGTGACCGCATGACGCACCGCTCCACGACGGGGACCGATGCGGCGTGGGCGGCAGGGCCCACGCCGCAGGCGGTGTGGAGGGCGCTCGGCACCGTCCGCGACCCGGAACTCGATCAGCCGATCACCGAGCTCGAGTTCGTGCTCGACGTCGAGGTCCGCGACCACGAGGTCGACGTCGCGCTGCGCCTACCGACCTACTTCTGCGCCCCGAACTTCGCCTTCCTGATGGTCGCCGACGCCCGGACGGCCGTCGAGGCACTTGCCGGGGTCGCTCGCGCGAACGTCCGGTTGGTCGACCACTACGCATCCTCGGAGATCAACGAGGGGATGTCGGCCGACCGCGGGTTCGGGGCCAGCTTCGACGGTCAGGCCGTCGGCGACGACCTCGAGGAGTTGCGTGACACCTTCACGCGCAAGGGCTTCCTCGCCCGCACCCACGAACTGTGCAAGGACCTGCTCGCCGCCGGGCTCACCCCGGAGGACCTCGCCGGCATGACGCTCGGAGAGCTGGCCCCCTCCCCCCTCGCCGAACGCTTCGTCGAGCGCCGTCGCGAACTCGGCATGCCGAGCGATCCGACCAGCCCGTTGCTGCTCGACGTCTGGGGGGTGCCGGTGGACCCGGAGCAGGCCCGTGACCACCTGCGGCGCGCCCGCACGGTGCACGTCTCCATCGAGGGCAACGCCGGCATGTGTCGCGGGCTGCTGGCCACCCGCTACGCCGAGGGTGGCACCGGCGACGAACGCGCACGAGGCGCCTACGACCCCCTCGCCAGACCGACCACGAGTAGCACGGCAACCTGACGGAAGGGACCATCATGCAAGCCGTTCGCCTCCACGCCTACCACGAGTGGCCCAGCCTCGAATCCGTACCCGATCCCGAGATCACGGGCCCCTGGGACGTCATCGTGAAGATCGGCGGTGCCGGGCTCTGCCGCACCGACCTGCACATCTACGAAGGGCAGTGGGCACCGAAGACCGGCATCGAGCTGCCGTACACGATCGGTCACGAGAACGCCGGTTGGGTGCACGAGGTCGGGACGGCCGTGACCAACGTCGAGGCCGGGGACGCCGTGATCGTCCATCCGCTGATCACCTGCGGGCTGTGCCGGGCGTGCCGTGACGGCGACGACATGCACTGCGCCGACCAGGCGTTCCCCGGTGTCGACACCGACGGTGGCTGGGCCGAGCTGCTCAAGACCAGTGCACGGTCGGTGGTGAAGCTGCCCGCCGGCGTCGAGCCGGCCGATGTCGCCGCTCATGCCGACGCCGGTCTGACCGCCTATCACGCCGTCAAGAAGGCGGTCATGCGCGGCGAACTGCTGCCGGGAACCATGGCCGTGGTCATCGGCGCGGGGGGCCTCGGCCACATCGGCATCCAGTCGTTGAAGGCCCTGTGCGCCGCCGAGGTGATCGTGGTCGACCGCAGCCCGGAGGCGCTCGCGCTCGCCGAGACGGTCGGTGCCGACCATCTCGTCGAGGCCGACGGCGCCCACGTCGAGCGGGTGCAGGAGATGACCGACGGCGGAGCGCATGCGGTGTTCGACTTCGTGGGCGAGAACGGGGTCGTCCAGCAGGGCTTCGACATGACCCGTCGTGCCGCCAGCCACTACGTCATCGGCTACGGCGAGAACATCGACGTGCCGACCATCGACGTGATCTCGAGCGAGCGCAGCTTCGTCGGCAACCTCGTGGGGACCTACAACGACCTGGCCGAGTTGATGGTGCTCGCGGCACAACAGCGGGTCACCCTCCACACCCGCACCTTCCCGCTGAGCGATGCGGTCGAGGCGATGCAGGAACTGCACCACGGACGGCTGCAGGGTCGCGGCATCCTGGTTCCGTAGGCACCGGCGCGGCGGAGTCGCGGGCGCGGCGAACGCCGGGTCGCATGCCCGCCGGCGCGGAGGGTCACCATCGGCGATGCTGTGGACCCGGCGCCAGCTACGACATCCGTTCCCACCACATCGCACGAGGGCCTTCCATGCCGAGCACCGCCGACCCGGGTCATCGCACACACACGGTGACCGACAGCCCCATCGGACCGCTCACGCTGGTCGCCCGCGACGGGGTGCTGATCGGGCTGTACATGGCCGAGCACCGGCACCGCCCCGAGGCGTCCGGCTTCGGCGACGCCGCAGCGGGCGGGTTCGGCTCCGCGGTCCGACAACTGGACGAGTACTTCGCCGGCGAGCGCACCGAGTTCGATCTCCCGCTCGCGCCCCAGGGCACCGCCTTCCAACGCAGGGTCTGGGAGGCGCTGCGTGACATCCCCTACGGCGAGACGGTCTCCTACGGGCGATTGGCCGCCACCATCGGTCGCCCCACCGCCTCGCGCGCCGTTGGACTCGCCACCGGCCGGAACCCGTTGAGCATCGTGATCCCCTGCCACCGGGTCGTGGCCGGCAGCGGCGGACTCACCGGCTACGGCGGCGGGATCGAGCGCAAACGCCTCCTGCTCGACCACGAAGCACGGCGCCGGCAACCAACCCTCGGGTAGGGGTGGGCCTCGTAGCCGTCCCGCTCGTCCGCGAGCAGCGGCCGGTACGTGCGCAACGGCTCGACGCGCGCGTCTCCACGGAGCCCGGGCGGGTGAACGCCGCTCGCGTGCGGCGGGACCAGCACCGATCGTGACCTCCGATCGGTCGAACCTCACGTGTTCACCGACGTAACTGGATAAGGTGACCACTTAAAGCGTTCGATCTCCCACATTGCGTCCACCGCACGGTCGACCTGGTCAGCGGAACCTCCGCATCGCCTCCTCGTTATCCGGGTGGCCGCGCACACGTGGGGCCCACTCGGGTACGCCTTCGGAGCCTGCATGCACCCGTCCTCCCCGCGAGCGATCCCCCACCACCCCACGGTCGCGGTGCTGCTGATCACCGCCCTGTTGCTGGCGCTGAGCGGCACCAGCTCCTGGGCCGTGCCCTCCCAGGGCGAACTCGACGCAGCCAAGGAGCAGGCCGACCGACTCGAGGGTGCGGTCGCGAACGCCGAGGCCGAGCTGGCCGAGGTGCGCGCGGAGCTGGAGGAGCTCGAAGGACGATTGGTGGCCGCCCAGGCCGAGCTCGAGGCCTCCACGGCCCGGTACCGGGCCGCCGAGGTGGCGGCGACGGCGGCCAGCGACCGGGCCCGGGCCGCCGAGGCCGAACTCGAGGTCGCGGAGCTGGAACTCGAGAACAACCGCGAGACCCTGAGCGAGTTGGCGCGCGACACCTTCAAGTACGGCGCCCAAGCGGGTTCCGCGGCCATGGCCGCCTTCGAGATGATGGACGGACCGAGCGAGGGGCTGGCCGACCGACTGCACTACCTCCAGCGCGGCGTGGGCGTGCGCACCGCGGCCCTCCAGGCCTCCGATGCGTTGCAGGTCCGGGTCACCCACTTCACCGATCGTGCCCGTGAGGAGGAAGAGGAACTGCAGTTCCACCAGGCCGAGGCCGAGATCGAGCGTTCCGCTTCGGCCGCCCTGTACGCCGAGGTGGAGGATCTCACCGACCGGACCGCGGACAACGCCGAGCGCGCGGCGACGCTGGTCGCGGTCCTGGAGGGTGAGCAGCAGGACGTCGAGGTGCGGATCACCCAGCTCGAGGAGCAGGTGGCAGAAGAACGCCGGGAAGCCGAACGACGGGAACGCGAACGCATCGAGAAGCTACGTCGCGAACGTGAGGCCCGCGAGCAGGCGGCGCGGGAGCAGGCGGAACGTGAGCAGCAGCAACGCCAGCAGGCCGCCCGCGACCAGGCCGCCCGCGACCAGGCCGAGAAGGAGGCCGCCGAGCGGCAACGCCGCCAGGCGGCGACCGCCGCGGCACCCAGCCCCTCGCCCAGCTCGCCCAGCTCGTCGAGCTCGTCGAGTGGCTCGTCGGGCGGCGGATCCGTCTCGAACTCGCCGGGCCCCACCCCCTCGCTGCGGACCGTCGGTGGCATCACGGTGGCGCAGTCCCTGGCCCCACGACTCGAAGCGTTGTTGAACGCCGCACGTGCCGATGGGATCATCCTCGGCGGCCATGGGTACCGCTCGCCGGAGGTGACCGCCCGTCTGCGTGTGACCAACGGCTGCCGCGACGTCCACAACGCCCCCGCCTCCTCGTGCCGCGTGCCCACCGCCAGGCCGGGAACGTCCGAGCACGAGAAGGGGCTCGCGGTCGACTTCACCTACCAGGGTCAGACGATCTGCTTCCCGCGCAGCTCGGCGAACTGTTCGGGCAACGCCGGCTTCACGTGGTTGCGCAACAACGCCGGTTCCTACGGGTTGCGCAACCTCTCGACCGAGGCCTGGCACTGGTCGACCACCGGACGCTGAGAGCGGTCCACACCGCTTCGCACCGCCCCGCGCACCCCGTCCGCCCGAGGCCGGGCCGCCGAGCGGTAGTGGTGCCACCTCGCTCCGGCTGCTAAGGAGGGGGTGTCCTCGGGAGGGAGCGCCGGATGTGGGATGGATCGAGCGACGCGGTGAGGCAGCGCATCGACGAGGTCGAGGAGGTGGCGCGCCAACGGTTGCCGGATGACCAGCGAGACCGCGTCGTGAGCTTCCTCCGCCTGTTCTACGAGGGTGTGCCGGCACGGGACCTGCAGGACCGTCACGTCGATGACCTGTACGGGGCCGCGATGACGGTCTGGCAGGGGGCGCAGCAGCGGCGGGTCGGCGAACCACAGGTCGCGGTCTACAACCCGGATCCGGAACACCATGGTTGGCAGTCGACCCACACCGTGGTGGAGATCCTCACCGACGACATGCCCTTCCTGGTGGATTCGGTCACCATGGAACTCTCGCGCCAGAACCTGGCCATCCACCTCGCGATCTACCCGATGATCGACGTCCGACGGGACGACGACGGTCGCCTCACCGCCGTGTTCCCCCGTGACAGCGGCGAGCACGACACCCTCACCGAGGCGATCGTGCACGTGGAGATCGACCGTCAGACCGACGCCGAGATGCTCGATCGCATCCGGAGCTGCCTGGTCGAGGTGCTCGGTGACGTGCGCGCCGCCGTCGAGGACTGGCCGGCGATGCGCGAGCAGCTCCACGAGACGCTCGCGCTGCTCGACGAGCATCCCCCACCGGTCGACGACGACGAACTCGAGGAAGCCAAGGCGTTCCTGCGCTGGCTCGACGACGACCACTTCACCTTCCTCGGCTACCGGCACTACGACCTGGACCGACGTGACGAGGGCGATGTCATCGTCGCTCGCGAGGAGACGGGGCTCGGCATCCTGCGCGACGCGCCGCGGTCGGAGAAGAACCTCGCCGAGCAGCCCCCGGAGGTGGCGAAGCTCGCCCGGGAGCGCACGCTGCTCAGCCTGACCAAGGCCAACTCCGCGTCCACCGTCCACCGCCCGAGCTACCTCGACTACGTCGGGGTGAAGCGCTTCGGGGCGGACGACGAGGTGGTCGGCGAGGCCCGGTTCCTGGGCCTGTACACCTCCCGGGTCTACAGCGCCCGACCCGACGAGATCCCGGTCGTGCGACGCAAGGTCGAGGCCGTGCTCGAGCGCGCCGCGTTCCCACGCGACACCCACGACGCCAAGGACCTCACCGCCATCCTCGAGGCCTACCCGCGCGACGAGTTGTTCGAGGTCTCCGCGGACGAGCTGTTCGAGCTCAGCATGGGCGTGCTGGGACTGCAGGAGCGACGACGGGTCCGGCTGTTCCTGCGCCGTGATCGCTACGGACGCTACTTCTCGTGCCTGGTGTTCGTGCCGCGCGATCACTACACGACCAAGACCCGGTTGCGGTTGCAGGACGTGCTCCGTGACGCGTTCGACGCCACGGGCCTGGAGCACTCGGTGCGCCTGTCCGAATCCGTGCTGGCCCGCCTGCACTTCATCGTGCACGCCGAGCCCGGCCGGGTCTCCACCCCGGACGTCGAGGCCCTGGAACGTCGTCTGGCCGATGCCGCACGCGACTGGTCCGACGACCTTCGGCGTGCCCTGATCGACGAGTTGGGCGAGGAACGCGGGACCCGGCTGTGCCACGCCTACGGCGAGGCGTTCCCGGCCGCCTACCGCGAGGACTATCCGGCTCGCATCGCCGTCGCCGACATCGAACGCCTGGAGCGCCTGGACCCGGACGGCGACCTCGGCATGAGCCTGCACCGGCCCGTGGAGGCACCGGAGGGATCCGTGCGGTTCAAGATCTACCGCACCGGCGCCCCCAACACCCTCTCGCAGGTGCTGCCGGTGCTGGAGAACCTCGGGTTCGAGGTCATCGACCAACGGCCCTACGAGGTCCGGCCCGACGGCTCACCGCTGCGGTGGATCCACGATTTCGGACTGCGTTTCGAACCGGGAGCGCTCGACACCGACAAGGCACGTTCCGGCTTCCAGGAGGCGTTCGCCCGCGTCTGGTCCGGCGACAACGAGAACGACGGCTTCAACCGGCTCGTGCTGTTCGCCGGGTTGGATTGGCGCGACGTCACCGTCCTGAGGGCCTACAGCAAGTACCTGCGCCAGACCGAGACCCGCTACAGCCTCGGCTACGTGCAGGACACCCTGGTCGATCACCCGGAGGTGACCCGTCGACTGCGGAGCTTGTTCCATGCCCGCTTCGATCCGAGCAGCAACGATCCCGACCATGCCGAGCAGCTCGTCACCGAGATCGAGCAGGAGCTGGAGGAGGTCGCCAGCCTCGACGAGGACCGCATCCTCAAGAGCTTCCTCGAGTTGATCCTCGCCACATTGCGAACCAACCACTTCCGAACGGACGCGGACGGGGAGCCGTACGCCCATCTGGCTCTGAAGTTCGATCCCGCGCTGGTCCCCGATCTGCCGAAGCCCCGACCGGCGTTCGAGATCTTCGTCCACTCGCCCCGCACGGAGGGCGTCCATCTCCGCGGCGGCCGGGTCGCCCGGGGCGGCCTGCGCTGGTCGGACCGCCGGGAGGACTTCCGCACGGAGGTGCTCGATCTGACCAAGGCCCAGACGGTCAAGAACGCCGTGATCGTGCCCGTGGGCGCCAAGGGCGGGTTCGTCGTGAAGTCCCCACCATCCGGCGACGCCGATCCCCAGGCCTACCGCGACGAGGTCAAGGCGTGCTACCGCACCTTCATCCGGGGGCTCCTGGACGTCACCGACAACATCGTGGACGGGGAGATCGTTCCTACCGTCGACGTCATCCGCTACGACGGCGACGATCCCTACCTGGTGGTCGCCGCCGACAAGGGGACCGCGACCTACTCCGACACCGCCAACGAGATCGCCGTGGAGCGGGGTTTCTGGCTCGGCGATGCCTTCGCCTCCGGCGGGTCGGCCGGGTACGACCACAAGGCGATGGCCATCACGGCCCGGGGTGCGTGGGTCTCGGTGCGCAGCCACTTCCGCGATCTCGGCATCGACACCCAGTCGACGGACTTCACCGTCGTGGGCATCGGGGACATGTCCGGGGACGTGTTCGGCAACGGGATGCTGCTGTCGCGACACATCCGTCTGCTGGCGGCGTTCGACCACCGGCACATCTTCGTGGATCCCGATCCGGACGCCGCTGCCGGCTACGAGGAACGTCAGCGCCTCTTCGACCAACCGCGCTCGACCTGGGAGAGCTACGACCGTGACCTGATCTCCGGGGGTGGGGGCGTCTGGCCGCGCACCGCCAAATCCATCCCGCTCTCGGCAGCGATGCGCGATCTCCTCGCGCTCCCGAAGGGCACGACCCCCGAGCGGATGACCCCGGACGAGCTGATCAGGGCACTGCTCCGCGCACCCGTCGACCTGCTGTTCAACGGGGGTGTGGGGACGTTCGTCAAGGCCAGCGATCAGACCCATGCCGAGGTCGGCGACAAGAGCAGCGATCGCATCCGCATCGATGCCTCCGAGCTGCGCTGTCGCGTGATCGGCGAGGGCGGCAACCTCGGACTGACCCAACGGGCCCGGGTCGAGTTCGCCCTGGACGGCGGCCACGTCAACACCGACGCGATCGACAACGCCGCCGGGGTCGACTGCTCCGACCACGAGGTCAACATCAAGATCCTGCTGGATGCGTTGGTCCGCGCCGACGACCTCACCCGCAAGCAGCGCAACCAGCTGCTGGTCGAGATGACCGACGAGGTCGCCGAACTGGTGCTGCGCAGCAACGACGCCCAGGTCCAGGCGCTCAGCAACGCGGTCACCAACGCCGTGCCGATGGCGGACGTCTCACGCCGCTACATCGACCACCTCGAGGGGCTCGGACATCTGGACCGCCGGATGGAGGCGCTGCCGACCGACGAGGAACTCGTCGAACGCCGCGACGACGGCCGCGGACTGACCCGTCCGGAGTTCGCGGTGCTGCTGGCCTACACCAAGACCCTGGTCTACGACGAACTGCTGGACTCGGACCTGCCCGACGACCCGTGGTGCGCGCAGGAGTTGCGGGACTACATGCCCTCGGCGCTGAACGCACGGTTCGGCGACCGGCTGCACGAGCACCGTCTGCGGCGCGAGATCATCGCCACCCAGCTCGCCAACGGCCTGGTCAACAACGCCGGGACCACCTTCCTGTACCGGATCGCCGAGGAGACCGGCGCCGGTCCCCGTGACATCACCCGTGCCCACCTGGTGTCCCGCGAGGTGTTCGATCTCCGCGGTATCCAACGCGATGTTCGCGACCTCGACGGGCAGGTTCCTGCGGAGACCCTGACCGCGGCCATCCTCGAAGCCCGCAAGCTGGTCGAACGCGGTACCCGTTGGTTGCTGCGCAACTGCCGGCGTCCTCTGGACATCGACGAGACCATCGCGAGCTTCGCGTCCGGGACGGCCGAGGTCGGCGAGTTGCTGGTCGAGGACCTGCGCGGCGACGATCATGACGCGGCCGATGCGACCAGTCGCGATCTGCAGGACCAGGGGGTGCCGACCGCGCTCGCCGAACGACTCGCCCACCTCCCCTGGCTGATCGTCGCGCTCGACGTGGTCACCGTCGTGGGCGACGACGAGATCGACGAACCGGTCCCCTCGGTGACCGAGATGTACTTCGCCCTCGCCGACCGGCTGCACCTCGACTGGCTGCGCGAGCAGGTGGCGGCGCTGCCACGCCACACCCGCTGGGAGACCCTCGCACGGGACGCCCTGCGTGAGGACTTCTTCGCCCAGCACAGCGCCCTGACCGCCGAGGTGCTGCGGACCACGGATACCGACACCGACGTCGATGCGCGCCTCGAGGCGTGGGTGGAACGCAACCTGGCGCAGGTGACCCGGTGTCAGGAGATCCTCAAGGCGAGCGACACCACGGGCTCGCCCGACCTCGCGATGCTGTCGGTGGGTCTGCGCGAGCTGCGCAACCTGCGAAGCGCCACGATCTGACCGCACCGATCCGGGCGTCACGATCGGTGGGTCACGATCGGTGTGTCACGATCATCGTCGGCGCGCGAACTAGGCTCGGGAACCACCGACCAGGGACATCGCCGCAGATGAGCGCACCTTCCCGACCTGCCACGAGCGGGACCGCAACGACCACGAGCCTCCGCATCGCGGTACTGATGGGCGGTGCCAACACGGAGCGCAACGTGTCGTTGTCGTCGGGGACCGCCGTGATGCGCGCCCTGCGGGGTCTCGGTCACGCCGTCGCGCAGGTCGATTCCGCGGCCGCGCCGGTCATCCCGAACCAGGACCCCCAGGATGCGTTCCTGACCGCCGACATCCCCGAGGAGGACCTGGCGGCCACGCCCGTGGCCCCGACCGCGACCGCGCCGCCGGACCTCGGCGCGTTGGCGATGGTCCGTGCCACGCAGCAGGACGGCGTGCTCGCCCGTGGGCTGCTCCCCATCCTCCGACACGCCGATGTCGTCTTCATCACCGTGTTCGGCGACGAGGGTGAATCGGGCGCGACCCAGCGGCTGTTGGACGAACACGGGATCGTCTACACCGGCCCCTCGGCCGAGATCTGCGAACTGACCTTCGACAAGGCGGCGACCAAGGCCGCGCTCGCACCGCACGGCATCCTCGGACCCCAGGGCCACGTGGTGCGCATCGGCCACGAAGCCGCGGACCTGGCGGCGTTGCGTGTGCCCGGCCCGTGGATCGTCAAGCCGGTCGCGGGCGGGTCGACGATCGGCCTGACCCAGGTCGAGGACGTCGGCGACCTGCCCGCGGCGGTCGCCCTGGCCAGCGCGGCCGGCCAACATGCGCTGATCGAGGAGTTCGTGGTCGGCCGGGACTTCACCATCGGGGTGCTCGGCGATCGCGTGTTCTCGGTGGTCGAGGCCTTGACCGACCGTGACCTCTACGACTACGAGGCCAAGTACACGCCGGGCGAATCCGACAAGCAGGTCCCGGCCGATCTCAGTCCGCAACAGACCGAGGAGTTGCGCGCCCTGACGGGCCGCGTCCACGACGTGCTCGGCATCGGCGACACCTCGTCACGTTCCGACTTCCGGCTCGGCCCCGACGGCCGCTTCCGGTTCTTCGAGGTCAACCCCCTGCCCGGGTTGACCCCCACGAGCAGCTACCCTCTGTCTGCCGCGGACGACGGCATCGACTTCCCCCAGCTCTGCGAGGAGCTCGCCGTCCGGGCACTCGCAACGGCGCACGAGGCGCCACCGACCGGCACCGAGGCATGACCGAGATGCAACTGCTGCGCCGCGACGAACTCCCGATGCCCATCGAGGAGGTCGAGCACTTCATCATCCCGCTCGCCGACGGCACCCGGTTGGCCGCGCGCCGCTGGTTGCCGGTCGGTGCCGAGCAGGCACCCGTGCCGGCCGTGCTCGAGTACATCCCCTACCGCAAGCGGGACAAGACCTCCGCCCGGGACGGGATGAGCCACCCGTACGTCGCCGGCCACGGCTACGCCTGCGTGCGTGTCGACCTGCGCGGCTCCGGCGACTCCGATGGGGTCCTGACCGACGAGTACCTGCCGCAAGAACTCGACGATGGCCTCGAGGTCCTGGCGTGGATCGCGGCCCAGCCCTGGTGCGACGGACGCATCGGCATGATCGGCAAGTCCTGGGGTGGGTTCAACGGTCTGCAGCTCGCCGCGCTCCGACCCCCGGAACTCGGGGCCGTGATCACGGTGTGTTCCACCGACGATCGCTACGCCGACGACGTGCACTACATGGGTGGGTGCCTGCTGGGCGACAACCTGTCGTGGGCGTCGGCGATGTTCGCGGCCACCTCGCTGCCACCGGATCCGGCCCTGGTGGGTGACCGGTGGCGGGACATGTGGTTCGAGCGCCTCGAGAACAGCGGGCTGTGGCTCGAGACGTGGTTGAAGCACCAGCATCGCGACGAGTACTGGAAGCACGGGTCGGTGTGCGAGGACTACACCGCCATCGAGACGCCGGTGATGGCGGTCTCCGGGTGGGCGGACGGGTACTCCAACTCCGTGTTCCGCCTGCTCGAACACCTGGACGTCCCACGCCGGGGGCTCGTCGGCCCCTGGAGCCACAAGTACCCCCACCTCGGTGTCCCGGGCCCGGCCATCGGTTTCCTGCAGGAGTGTGTCCGCTGGTGGGATCGCTGGCTGAAGGGCATGGACAACGGGGTCGAGCACGAACCGACCCTGCTCGCCTGGATGCAGGACAGCGTGGCCCCCGCCCTCGACACCACGACCCGGCCCGGCCGCTGGATCGCGGAAGCCGTGTGGCCGTCGAAACACGTCCAGGAACGCGAGCTGGCGCTCGGCAACACCGGGCTGTCCCCGGTCGCCGTACCCACCGGCGAGTCGGGCACCTTGCCGATCGCCTCGCCGCTGTCGGTGGGGATGTACGCGGGCAAGTGGTGCTCGTTCACCGCCACGCCGGACCTGCCGACCGATCAGCGCGACGAGGACGGTGGCTCGCTGAACTTCGACTCCGAGCCGCTGGACGAGCCACTCGAGATCCTCGGTGCGCCGGTCGTCGAGCTGACCCTGTCCTCGGACCAGCCCGTGGCGATGGTCGCCGTGCGGTTGTCGGACCGTCTCCCCGATGATCGCACCACCCGGGTCACCTACGGCCTGCTGAACCTGTGCCACCGCGACTCCCACGGCGATCCCCAACCCCTCGTGCCCGGTGAGACCTACCACGTGCAGGTGCAGCTCAACGAGACCGCGCACAGCTTCCCGGCGGGCCACCGGATCCGCGTGCAGATCTCGACCTCCTACTGGCCGGTCGCGTGGCCGCCGCCGGCCCCGGTGCGCCTGAGCATCGACCCGAGCCGCAGCTCGCTGCGGCTGCCGGTGAGGGAGCCGCACGACGACGACACCCGGTTGCGTCCCTTCGAACCACCCGTCGGCATCATCCCGCCCGAGCAGACGACGCTGGCCGAGCGGGACTACGGGTGGACGGTCACCCGTGACATGATCTCGCGCGAGTCGACGCTGGAGACCGTCAAGGACGAGGGCGGCTACCGCATCGAGGATCTCGGGCTCGACGTGCACAGCTCGACCACCGAGCGCTACTCCTACACCGACGGTGCCCATACCTCGGTGCGTGGTGAGGTCGTGGGCGTGCGTCGGTTCGCCCGCGACGAGTGGGAGATCGAGACGGTCACGCGGACGGTGTTGACCGCCACGGAGGCCGACTTCCACATCCACGCCAAGCTCGACGCCTACGAGGGCCTGGTCCAGGTGTTCAGCCGGGAGTGGGATCGCACGGTGCCACGCAACCTGTTGTGAGCCGGCTCAGACCCCGGACCGGACCGGCAGCCGGGCACCGAGCCAGCCGAGGAGTTCCCCGATCACCTCGTCCCGGTTGGTCTCGTTGAGCATCTCGTGACGGCCACCCTCGTAGAGCCGGTGTCGGACGTCGGTCAGCCCGGCCGCGGCGTAGTGCTCGAGCAGCTTGGTGATGCCCTTCGTGCCGCCGACCGAGCACTCGGTCCCCGAGAAGATGTAGACGGGCAGATCGGTGCGCGCGCCGCTGGCCAGACGGTCGAGTTGTCCGATGACCCCGAGGCCCGCGAACAGGTCGAGGTAGAACTGCGTGGTGGCGACGAAGCCGCACCGGGGGTCGTCGATGTAGGCATCGACCTGCGCGGGATCACGTGACAGCCAGTCGAACCTCGTGCGGGCGGGCTCGAAGGGCTTGTTGTAGGCCCCGAAGACGAGCGTGTCGAGCAGTTGCGAGCGCCCCCGGGGGCCGAGTCGCCGGCGCTCGGCCCGTGCGACCACGGCGCCCGCCGCCGCCATCGCACCGTTCGGGCCGTTGGAACCCGACAGCACGAGCCCGTCGATCGCCGCCGGGAAGGTGAACAGGTACTGCTGGGCCAGGAACGAGCCCATGCTGTGCCCGAGGAGGAACAGGGGGACCTCGGGGTGCTCGGCGCGGGCGCGCAAGGTGACCCGGTGCAGGTCGTCGAGCACGGTCGCCCAACCACGCTGCTCGGCGAAGAACCCCAGGTCGTCGGTGGTCGGGGCGGTGTCGCCGTGACCTCGGTGGTCCTCGGCGTACACCGCGTACCCGGCGTCGATGAGTGCCTCGGCGAGGTAGCCGTAGCGCGACGCGTGTTCCGCCATGCCGTGCGCGAGGTTGACCACGCCGCGGGCGGGCGCGCGGGGCTCCCAGTGGTGGACCACGACCGGGTACGCGTCATGGGTGTCCAACAGGAAGGTGTCGCGGGTCATCGGCTCGGCCTGTGATCGGGGCGTTGCGCACCCTACTTCGTGGTGCTCGGCACGGCCGGTCGGCAGGCACCTACGTCCCCCGACGCTCGGACGGATGCGGCGGGCGGATGCGGCGG
>Ga0207421_10002840_pt1 | contig 21106 bp, 20 predicted proteins | sample SodLakKL_010_SED_4_FD_187542 | JGI IMG/M metagenome (GOLD analysis project Ga0207421, IMG submission 187542) | Alkaline sediment microbial communities from Lake Tanatar, Kulunda Steppe, Russia - 8KL_010_SED (SPAdes) (version 2) | ecosystem: Environmental > Aquatic > Non-marine Saline and...
GGCGAGCCGGGAGCGGGGAGCTCCTCGGGTGCCGGCAGGACGACCTCCCGCTCCCCCGTCGGCGCCGGCTCGCCGGCGGACAGGACCGTGGCCGCTCCACCCACCACGACCGCGACCGCCAGCAGGCTCAGCGCGAGGGCCGCCGGACGACCCGGACCACCGGTCCACCGGGCAGTGGTGGTCCGGTGGTGACGGGCCGACGCCGCACGGACCCGACCCGGGAGCTGCGCCCCGCAGCGGCCGCAGTACCGCGCCGTCGCATCGTCCCAGGTGGCAGCGCAGGACCGGCAGCGCTGACCGGCCGAGCGGGTGATCCTCATACCCCGAAGGTATTGCGGATCTGCGTCGCAGACCCACGCAGATCCGCAGCTGGGGCCCGGTCATCGCAACGGATGCGCAGATCTGCGTCGCGGACCCACGCAGATCCGCAGCTGGGGCCCGGTCATCGCAAATATGCGCAGATCTGCGTCGCTCGGCCGCGCAGATCCGCATCGTGCGAGCAGGGCAGCTCAGCGCAGTGCGTAGAAGGCGATCGCCGCCGCGGTCGCCACGTTCAACGAATCGACCCCGCCGTCCATGGGGATGCGGACGCGCACGTCGGACCGCGCGAGCGCATCCTCGCTGAGGCCCGGACCCTCCGCGCCCACCAGGATCACGATCCGTCGGTGGGCGGCCACCTCGACGTCCCTGAGATCGACGGCGTCCGGGTCCGGGGTGAGCGCCACGGTCGTGAAACCGGCCGCGCGCAGGACGTCGAAGGCGACATCGAGGTGGTCGACACGGGCGTGGGGAACGTGCAGGACGTGCCCCATCGACGTGCGGACGGTGCGCCGGTACAGCGGATCGGCGCAACCCGGTCCGAGCAGCATCCCGCCGACCCCCAGTCCGCGGGCCGACCGGAACAGGGTGCCGAGGTTCTCGTGATCGTTGAGCCCCTCCAGCAGGGCGACGCGGTCGGTACCGGCCACGACCTCCGCCGGCTGCGCCGCGGGCAACCGGCCGCCACAGGCCAGCACGCCCTGGTGGAGCTTGAAGCGCACCACCTCGTAGAGCAGATCCCGCGTCACGACGTACACGGGCGCGTCGATGGCCGCCACGACGTCGGCGAACTGGTCGACACGTTCCTCGGCCAGCAGCAGCGACCGCACCGGGTACGGCGAGGCCACAAGTGCGCGCACGGGGTTCGGGCCCTCGGCGATCAGGACGCCGGCGCGGTGCTCGTAGAGCTTGCGCAGCCGGGCGTCGGTGAGCGCGGCGAAGTCCGCGAGGCGATCGTCGCTGGGGTCGGTGATGCGGGTGGGGGTGGCCATGCCCCCAGTCTGCCCGGTCCGTCCAGGGCCCGCGGACACCGCACCGCGACCGTGCCGCCCCGACGTGCACCGCCCGTCGGTCAGTAGCCTCGACCATCGATGACCCTGTCGAAGCTGCCTGCCGAAGCTGTTGGAGCGACCTTGCGCTGGACCCCTGCCGACCTACCGGACCTCACCGGCCTGACCGTCCTCGTGACGGGCGCCACCGCAGGTCTCGGTGAGGCGACGACCATCGCGCTGTCGACGCGCGGCGCGCACGTCGTGCTCGCGACCCGGAACGCGGAGAAGACCACCGCGGTGATGGACCGGATCAGGCAGCGCCACCCGGAGGCATCCCTCGAGCACCTGTCGGTCGACCTCGCGGATCTGGCCAGCGTCCGGTCCGCCGCGGAGGCGTTCCTGACCGCGCATGCATCGGTGGACCGCATCGTGGCGAACGCCGGGATCATGGCCCCACCGTTGCAGCGCACCGCGGACGGCTTCGAGATGCAACTCGGCGTGAACCACCTCGGTCACTTCGCCCTGGTCGGCCTGCTGCTGCCGGCACTCCTGGCCGCCGACGGCGCGCGGGTGGTGACCGTGTCCTCGGGAGCCCACAAGGTTGGACGGATCGACCTCACGGACCTCAACTGGGACCGTGAGCGCTACGAGAAGTGGCCGGCGTACGGCCGTTCGAAGCTTGCGAACCTGTTGTTCACGTCCGAACTCCAGCGACGCCTGGAGGCCGCACCCGCCGACGCGGTCTCCGTGGCCGCACACCCCGGCTACGCCGCCACCGACCTGCAGACCACCGGCCCCACGGCCCAGGGTGGGATCAGTGGCCGGATCAACGGGATCATGCTGCGCGCCGTGAACGCGGTGGTCGCCCAATCGGCCAGTCAGGGGGCACTCCCCCAACTGTTCGCGACCGCGGCACCGGACGTGCCGGGCGGGTCCTACTGGGGTCCGGACGGCCCGGGCGAGGTGCGCGGCTACCCCGGCCCGGCCGCGCGGTCCGGGCGGGCCCAGGATCCGGTGATGGCCCGTGCCCTTTGGGAGGCCTCCGAGGAACTCACCGGGGTGCACTACGACCTGCCGGCCGCCTGAATCGCTCGTCGGGTGTCGGGTCGGACGTCAGCCGCCTTCGGCGCGGCGGCGACGTCGTTCGGCGGCCTCCTCGCGGGCCCACGCCGCAGCCTGTTCGGGGCTCGGGGCACCCCCGCCGAGGTGCGCGGGCAGCCACCAGGCGTCCGCCTGGTCCGCCGGTCGTTGCGGGTAGCTGCGCTGCAGCTCGTCGGTCTGGGACCGGATCGATGCCATCAGTCGCTCGTGGACGGCCTTCGGATCCTCGTCGGGCTGGTAGCTGACGGGCGGACCGAAGGCGACCATCACCGCGGTGCCCCGGGCCGCCTGCAGCTTGCGACCCTTGCTGAAGATGCGCTGACTGCCCCAGATGGCGCCAGGGATCAGCGGGACGCCGGCATCGACCGCCATCCGCGCCGCACCTGGACGACCCTCCTGCGGGACGAAGGACCGGTTGATGGTGCCTTCGGGGAACATGCCGACCAGGTCGCCGTCGGCCAGTGCCGCGGCGACGTCTCGCATCGCCACGGCCGTGTTGCCACCCCGGTCGACCGGGATGTGGCGCATGGCGCGCATCAGTGGGCCGGCGAAGCGGTTGTCGAACACCTCGCGCTTGGCGACGAACCGGACCCGTCGCCCACCCTGCTCGCGTGCCCCGTACCCGCAGAAGACGAAGTCGAGGTAGCCGACATGGTTGGTCGCGATCACGCCACCGCCGGTTGCCGGGATGTGCTGCGACCCGCTGACCCGCACGTCCCAACGCAGGGTCTTGAAGGCGGTGAGGCTGGCGGCCGTCGCGGTCGCGTAGACGGGGTTCACGAGACCGCCGACAGCCAGCCGTGGCGGTCCGGTGCCTCCGCCCGTTGGACCGCCAGCAGCGCCTCACGCAACCTCGAGGTGTTCGCACCGACCTGTCCGTCCCCGATCGTGACCTGATCGCCATCGTGCACCAGCGTGCCGACACCGGACAGGACCGCCGCGGTCCCGGCCAGGGCAGCCTCGCCCTCCCAGGACAGCAGTTCATCGACGCTGATGTCGCGTTCCTCGACCCGGTAACCGAGGTCGCGGCCGAGGGTCAGGATCGAATCGCGGGTGATGCCGTGGAGGAACGAGGTGTCCAACGCCCGGGTCACGATCGAGTCGTCGTCGAGCAGTAGGAAGTTGGCGGCGCCCGTCTCCTGCACGGACCCACCGGGCGCGAACAACACCTGATCGACCCCGTGATCGGCCCTGGCCTGCTGCGTGACGCCGAGGGCCATGACGTAGTTGGCGCCGGCCTTCGCCTCGCCGAACTGTGGGGTGGTGCGCGGCAGGGTGGTCTCGACGAGCAGCTTGAGCGCTCTGGCGGCGCCCCCGAAGTAGTCGCCGACCGGTGAGGCCAGCACGACGAGCTTCGCGTGCCTGGAGGGCGCTGCGGCCGCCCCGATGTTGGGCTCCGTGCCGAACAGGATCGGCCGCAGGTACAGCGCGCCGGGCGACTCCGGAGTGACGTCGAGGTTGTGGGCCACGGCCGCGCGCATCGCGTCGGCGAGCAGGTCGGCCGGCGGCACCGGGAGGCACAACAGACCAGCGGTCCGCTGCATCCGGGCGACGTGCGACCCGTGGCGGAACATGCGCACGACCCCGTCGTGCCCACGGTGTGCCTTGAGCCCTTCGAAGCAGGCGCTGCCGTAGTGCAGCACGTGCGCGAAAGGGTGGATCGTGAACGCCGCGGTCTCCTGGACGACGGGGTCACCGAACTGCCCGTCGGTCACGTCGATGACGACCATATGGGGTGCCGCAACCGTGCCGAAGGCCGGCGCAGCGGTGGGCGCGGCGGCAGGTGCGGGCTGCGTGGACACAACGACCCCTTCGGGTTCGACCGGGAGCGTGACCCTACCGCTGCACACCCCACGACGCGGTCGTGAGCCGTCGGGTTGTCCGGGACCCGATCGGCCCGACCCACCCCGTAGGCTGCCTGGGACCGTGGGTGAGGAGAGCCGATGGGTGTACTCGAACAGTTGGCGGAGGCGTTGCCGGAGAAGGCCGTGGTCACCGACCAGGACATCCTCGAGACCTACCGGTACGACCGCACCGACTGGATCACCCCTGGCTTCCCGCAGGCGGCGGTGTTCCCGACCACGACCGCCGAGGTGGCGGCCGCTGTCTCGATCGCCGCCGCACACGACGTACCGATCGTGCCCCGCGGGGCGGGCAGCAGCCTGTGTGGCGGGTCACAGGCCATCGACGGCGCGGTGACGTTGTGCCTCGAGCGGATGAACCAGATCGTCGAAATCGATGCGATCGACCAGACCGTCACGGTCGAACCGGGGATGCTCAACGCCGACATCTCATCGGCCACCGCGCCCCACGGTCTGTGGTACCCGCCCGATCCCGCCAGCAAGGCGTTCTGTTCGATCGGCGGGAACATCGCCACCAACGCCGGCGGCCTGTGTTGCGTGAAATACGGGGTCACCCGGGACTACGTGCTGGGCCTGGAGGTCGTGCTGGCGGACGGCACCGTGATCCAGACCGGACGACGCACGATCAAGGGCGTGGCGGGCCTGGACATGAACGGCTTGTTCGTCGGGTCCGAGGGCACGCTCGGCATCGTGACGAGGATCCTGCTGCGGCTGCGTCCGACGCCCGCCGGTACCTCGACCCTGGTGGCGTTCTTCCCCACGCTCGGCGCTGCCGGGAACGCCGTCGCGGCGATCACCAGGTCCGGTCTGTCCCTGTCCCTGATGGAGATCATGGACCGGGCGATCATCGGCGTCGTCGACGACCTGGCCGGCATGGGGCTGGACCGATCGGCCGCCGCCCTGTTGCTGCTGCAGTCCGACAGTCCGGAACCCCTCCGCGGTGCCGAGGTGGAGCAGGCCGCGACGCTGTGCGATGCCGCAGGGGCCTCCTACACCGCCTTCACCGCCGATCCGGAGGAGGCAGAGGCACTCCTGCAGGCACGCCGCCTGGCCGGGCCGGCACTCGAGACGCACGGCCAGGTGATCTGGGACGACGTCGGTGTGCCGAGGTCGAAGATCCCGGACCTGCTGGGGCGGATCGAGGAAGCGGGTGAGCGGCGCGGCGCGGAGGTCTACACCTTCGGGCACGCGGGTGACGGCAACATGCACCCGACCTTCCTGGTGCGGCCGGGTGATGACGACGCGCGACGCCGCGCGCTGTTGGCGTTCGACGACGTGATCGATGCGACGTTGGACCTCGGCGGCACCATCACCGGCGAGCACGGCGTCGGCTCGATCAAGGCGGCCTTCCTCGAACGCGAGATCGGGTCGGACAACCTCGCCCTGCAGCGACGCATCAAGCAGACCCTCGACCCGAAGAACCTGCTCAACCCCGGGAGGTGGCTGTGACCGCGGCAGGCACCGGGAAGCGATGCGACCTCGTGCTCGGTGGTGGAGGCCTGCGCGGGCTGGCCCACATCGGCGCCCTGGTGGCTCTGGACGAACACGGCTACTCGGTCGAGCGCGTCGCCGGGGCATCGGCCGGCGCGGTCGTTGGCGCCATGGCCGTCAGCGGTGTCCCGGTGCCCCAGATCGAGAAGCGGTTCGAACAACTGGACTTCCGTTCGTTCGCCATGGCCGACGTCTGGGAGCGGCTGAGCGCGAAGCGTGCCATCAAGGGCATCGTCAACCGCTTGACCACCGAGCGGGTCGAGCCACTGGCCTGGATCGGGGACATCCTCGCCGAACAGGGCGTCGAGACGTTCGCCGACCTGCGGATGCCCGACGCCGATGCAGGCTCCCGTCTCGAGGATTCCTACCGCCTGGTGGTCCGCTGCCTCGACATCGTCAACCGCCGGGTCGTGCGCCTGCCGTGGGACTACCCGCGCTACGGCCTCGAACCCGACGAGCAGTCGGTCGCGCGGGCGGTCCTCGCCTCGATGTCGATCCCCTTGGTCTACTCTCCCGTCCCGATCGGGGTCGAGGGCGACGGCCTCCGGGGCGTCCTGGTCGACGGGGGGCTGACCTCCGGGTTCCCGGTGTCCATCCTCGACCGGCGCGACGGTCGCGAGCCCCGCTGGCCGACCTTCGGGATCCGCCTGTTGTCGCGCGTCGCCGATGCGGACGCGATACCTGAGGGAGACATCGCCACCGCCCGGATGGTGCTCCGCGCGCTGCTGGAATCCAGTGACCGACTGGAGCCGACCAACGAGTGCGATGAACGTCGCACGATCCGCGTGGACGTCAGCGACATCCGGGCCCTGGAGTTCGACCTCGGCACCGGCCGCGAGGTGATCGACGACGGCTACGACGCGATGGCCGCCTTCCTGGCCGACTGGGATGGATCGGCATACGCGCGGGACTGCCGCGCCGATTGAGCGCCGGCGTTCAGGACGCCCGTTCGCCCGGGAGCCGGATCACACGGGTGCGCTGACGCAGCCCCGCGGCCCGCAGCCGACGGACCAACTGCCCGGAACTCACCACCTCGGCCCCCTGCAGGATGGCCCGGTCGCGTACCTCGGTCGGCACGTCGTAGTGGTCGCCCTGGAACCACTCGCGGCGCAGACCGAGGTCGGCGGCGAACCCGTGCAGTTCGTTGAGCGAGGCATCGCTGACCAGATGCGCCCACCGCCGACCACGGTGGGGCCAGATCGCCGCGTCGACCAGGATCGCCATAGGTGAGAGGTTAGTCACCGACGTCAGGCTCCGGCGCAGCTACCCTCCTCGAGCGACACCGTCCAGGAGCCAGGGATGTCCGTCACCTCGTGACAGCAGGCGCCGTTCCCGGCGCGATGTGGTCCCCGTTCTCATGCTGAGGTAGCTCCGTGTCCAGTGTCCCTGCGGTTCGACTCCGCGACGTCGTGAAGCGCTTCGGTGCTCTGACCGCGGTCGACCACCTCGACCTCGAGGTTCCCCGCGGGGTCTGTTTCGGACTGCTCGGACCCAACGGTGCCGGGAAGTCGACCACCATGCGCCTGCTCACGGGGCAGGCGGTGGCGGACTCCGGGCACGTCGAGGTACTCGGTCACGAGCTTCCGGGTGCGTCGCGCGAGGCCCGGTCCGTCTCCGGCGTGGTCCCACAGGTCGACAACCTCGATGCCGAACTCACCGTGGCGGAGAACCTCGAGGTGTTCGCCCGCCTGCAGCGCATCCCCCGGGCGGAACGCGACGCCGCCGTGCGGCGCGGGCTCGAGGTCGCACGACTCGTGGACCGGGCGGACACGCCGGCCGCTGCGCTCTCCGGCGGGATGCGGCGGCGGCTCCTGATCGCACGTGGGCTGATCCACGGCCCGCAGTTGGTGCTCCTCGACGAACCGACCGTCGGGCTGGACCCGCAGATCCGCCAGCAACTGTGGTCCACCATCGCGGAGATCCGGTCGAGCGGGGTCACCGTGCTGATGTCGACGCACTACATCGAGGAGGCTGAACGGCTGTGTGACGAGGTCGCCATCATGCACGCCGGCCGGGTGGTCGCCTCCGGCCCGCCCCGGGACCTGATCACACGCTCCGTCGGACGCGAGGTCCTGGAGGTGGCCGGGACCCCGACGGCCCTGGCCGACATCGAGGCAGCGGCCAATGCGGGTGGCCTGCGCACGCGACGCTCGGGGACCACCGTCGCCGTGCTGGACGCCGAGCGACTCGACGGGCAGGACTGGGCCCAGGGCGACCGTCGCGCACCCACCCTCGAGGATGTGTTCGTGGTGCTGACCGGGGAGGAGATGGCATGAGTGTGGCGGTGACTTCGACCCCACCGGTCACCCACCGGCGCTTCGAACCCGCGATCGTCGGGGCGATCGTCTACCGGGAGTGGCGGGTCTTCCGACGGGTGTGGTTCAGCACAGCGTTCGGATCCATCGTCGAACCGATCGTGTTCTTCATCGGCTTCGGGTTCGGTTTCGGCGCCCTGATCAGCGAGGTCGCCGGACTCTCCTACTTCGAGTTCATGGCCACAGGCACGATCGCGATCGGGATCCTGTTCTCTGCGCTGTTCCCCGGGTTGATCAACGGCTACACCCGTCGCGCGGAGAAACACCTCTACGACGGGCAGTTGGCCGCCCCGGTCTCCGTCGCCGAACTGGTGGCCGGCGAGTCGCTGTGGAACGGGCTGCGCGTCGCCGTGGTCGCGGTGGTCACGCTGTTCGTGGCCCTGGCGTTCGGGGTCCGCATGGGACCCGGCGTCGTGCTGGTCCCGGCGATCGCGGTCTTCACCGGCTTCGGCCTGTCTGCGACAGGGGCGGCGTTCGCCGCGAAGCTGCGGTCCTGGCACGGCGTCGACATCATCATCGGCGCGGTCGTCGCACCGATGCTGGTGGTGGCCGGCACGTTCTTCCCGCTCGATGGCCTGCCCCGATGGGCCGAACTGGTCGGACGGGCGAACCCGCTGTACCACTGCGTGGAGCTGCTGCGCGGCGCCGTCTTCGGCTTCACCGGGTTCGGCCAGACGATGCTCCACGTCGCCGCCCTGTCCGTGTTCAACCTGCTCGCCTGGTTGGTGGCCGTGCGGTTGGTCCGCCGGGCACTGATCGACTGACCCGGGAGGAGCGAGGTATGACCGACGGTTCGGGCCCCACGATCACCGAACTGCAGGACCGGCTCGCGCAGGTCCGTGCTGCGCTGACCGACATGCCACCCCACTCCGGTTCCGGAACGCGCCTGGCCCTGCAGGACGAGGTCATGCGTCTGGAGCGCCTGCTGGCGGACCGTCGCTGAGACGGACGCGCGCCGCCAACGACGGTGTCAGCCACAGCCGCACCAGCACGCCGGCCACGACACAGGCGACCGCCGCCGTGATGAACGCGGCCCCGTAGGTTGCGACGCCGGCGACGGCACCCAGCAGCAACGGTCCGAGTGCGCCGGCCACGTCGATGAAGCTCGTGAAGGTCGCCATCACGCGGGACCGTTCGTGCACGGCGACGCCCTGGACCGCGGCCAACAACAGCGACGGCACGACCAGCGCCGTGCCGGCCGCCATCGCGAAGGTCATCACGTACAGCCCCGTCGGCGTCGGCCAGAGTCCGAGCCCGAGCAGGCCGACCGCGGCGGCCGCTAGGGCGATAGTGCCGGTGCGCACCGGCCCCAACCGGTCGGGCAGCCTGGCTCCGGCGAGGCGGACCCCGGCGATCGTCAACGACGCGAGCAGGAAGAGTGGCGCAGCCTGCGGCACCCCGATCTCGTCCGCGTAGAGCGGCACGAACGCCAGGAAGCCCACGAACCCGGTCATCCCGAGCGCCAGGATGACCCCCGGGGCCAGGCCGGAGCGGTGGAAGAACCCCGCGACCCCCCGGATGGACGCGACGTCCGGGTGGCCACGATCCGGTGTGACGAACAGGGCGACCGCCCCGCTCAGGAGCGCCACCCCGGCCGACACCCACCAGACCATCGCGTAGGACGCGGCGTCGAGCACCAGCTCGCCGGCCACTGGCCCAAGCCCGAGGCCGACCTGGACCGCGACCATCGAGTAGCTCGACGCCTCACCCTGACGGCCGGTGGGAGCCAGGTCGAGTGTCATGGTCGCGGCTCCGACCACCAACGCGGCCTGGCCGGCACCGAGGACGAGCCGGGCCAGCACCAGCGTGCCGACCGTGGTCGCCGGCACGTGCCCCACGAGACCGAGCACCATCAGGGCGGCGCCGGCCACCATCAACCGATGCCGACCACGACGGTCACCCCACCGCCCGACGAAGGGACGGACCAGGATCGCGGCGATCGCGAACGAACCGAACACGAACCCCGCGGTCGCGTCACCCCGTCCGAGCTCCTCGACGACGTAGCGGGGCAGCACCGGCAGCGAGATCCCGAACGCTGCGAACGCCAGGAACGACGAGGCGACGACCAGGACGAGGTCGCGGGACCACAGCGGATCCTCGGCAGCCCGACGGGTGCCTCGCCTCATCCCTTGACCAGGAACAACTGCCATTCGAGGGTCGCATCATCCGATGCGGACAGGACGATGGGCGCCGACGGCACCTCGACGTCGTAGTCACTGAGGGCCACCAACGTCGATCCGGTGATCAGCAGGCCGGTCTCCGTGACCGCAGCCTGCAGGGCCACCTCGACCTCACGGGTCACGTCCAACAGGGTGAGCTCACCGATGGCGGTGAGCTCGATGACCTCGCTGACCGGTGGCACCTCCGGGAGCTCGATCGGCCGGGAGAGTTCGAAGGTGGCGGTCGCGTCGGGACCCAGCTGCGACCGCACCCGGGCGTCGCGCCGCCCGTCATCACTCTCCAGGTCCGTGAGGTCCCCCTTGACCACCACCGACGAGACGATGAGCCCCGCGAAGACGACCTCGCCCTCGACGCTCGGACTGCGACCCACGGCCGTGGTCGCACCGACGCCCTGCAGTTCCTCCGCGATCCGGTAGCCGATGAAGGTTCCGCGCCCGGTCTCCCGGTCGAACTCGCGGGAGGTGTCGACGACCCAGGTCCCGTCGAGGTCCTCTGCCGTCTGCGGTGCGCCGGTCGGGACCTCGTCGGGACCGTCCGGGTCGCCGTCTTCGGGATCGTCGACGTCGGGGCCGGTCTCGGTGGGCTCGTCGTCGTTGCCGTCGTTCGGGTCGTCGTCGGCGGTGTCGTCCGACCGTTCGAGATCGGGGGTGAAGACCTCGGAGAGGGAGTCCTGATCCTGCTGCAGGGCCCGTTCGGCATCCACCTCGTCGGGTTCGTCGCCGCTGAAGAACCAGAACAGCCCGCCAGCCACGGCCGCGGCGACGAGGATGGCGGCGATGAGCACCCAGCGGCGACGGCGCGATCCGGTCGCTGCGGACATCAGGGCCTCGGTGGCAGGGGAAGGTTGGACGCTGATCCGGCTCGACCAGGGGTGGGACCTGCATCGAACGTCCGCTGAACCGTACCGGCACCTGTCGGGCCATCGGAGCCCGGCCGACCGCTCAACGTCCACCCTCGTGGCGCCGGACCCGGAGGATCAACACGACACCCGCCACGACGTACCAGGCATCGGCGATGGTGTTGAAGGTGCGTTGCTGGAGTCCCGGGAGGACCTCGAACCCGAGGTTGCGGACGACGAACCCGAGCAGCGCGAGGCCACCGAGGACCAAGGACCACCGCGCGAAGACCGGCAGGTGCTCACGGACCCGCAGCGCGATGAGGACCGGCGTCACCAGCAGGGTCAGGTATCCCCCGCCGGCGACGATCACGTGCATGGTGTCCGTGAAGCTCGCACCGACCCCGGGACAGCCGGCCGTACAGGGGAACGCCACGAGGAACACCGTGAGGACACCCGAGATCGCGCACACCGCCGGCCCGGCCCGCCCGGTGCCGGGCAGGCCGCGATCCAGCGCCCAGGCGAACGCGACCAGTGCGATACCCGACACCACCAGCGACACGCGGACGAGCGTCGCCGGCACGACCGGTGCCCCGAGGGCGAAGGTCTCGCTGATGGCCTGGCGCAACGGGTCGTAGTCCGGCGTGAGCACACCGGCGACCGCCCAGGCCACGACGTAGAAGGTGACACCCAGCATCCCGGCGATCGCGGTCGCCACGATGCCGGTCGAGCGTTCCACGACTGCTCCTCGGCGGGTCGATCGGGACGGAGGGGCGCAACAGTACGGTGTGGCTCGAACCGACCGCGTGAGGCGAGGAGACAGCCATGGCATGGGATCCGGTGGGCAAGGTCGCGGTGATCACGGGAGCGTCGAGCGGGATCGGCGAGGCGACGGCCCTCCGGCTGGCGCGGCTGGGCATGACCGTCGTCGCCGCGGCCCGACGGCAGGACCGCCTCGAGGCCCTGGCGGCCCGTCAGCCGGGGATCATCGCCCACGTCACGGACGTCACCTCAACCGCAGACGTCGATGCCCTGGCCGCCCGTGTCCGCGACGAGTTCGGTGCGTGTCACGCGTTGCTCAACAACGCCGGTCTCGGCGGTGGCAGTTTCGACGGGCGTGACGACCTCGACGACGCACTCCACACGCTGGACGTCAACCTGCAGGGCACGATCCGATGCATGGCCGCGTTCGCCGATCTGCTGGAGATGAGCGCCCCCAGCCGTGTGATCAACGTGGCATCGGTGGCCGGCAAGCTCGGGATCGGGCCGGCCGGGTACGCCGCATCGAAGTTCGGCACGGTCGGTTTCACCGAGGCGACGTCCCTGTCCTGGGCCGACCGTGGCATCACCGTCTGCCAACTCAACCCGGGGTTCATCGAGACCGAAGGCTTCCCGCAGACCCAGGTCAAGCGCACACCGGCCGGACGTGTGGTCGGCCGTCCCGACGACGTCGCCCGTGCGATCCACCGGAGCCTGCTGGATGGAGCAACGGAGCGGACCGTCCCGGCCTGGTACCGGGCGTTCGTGGTGCTGCGCCACGTCGCGGCCCCCCTCTACCGGTTCGGCGCAGCCCGCATCGACCGCGCCAGTGGGTCACGTGACTGAGACCAGCGTCGCTCTCGACCGGGGCCGCTTGATCGCCCGACCGACATCGGGTCGGGAGACCCCACGACCCGCAACCGATCGGCCCTACCCGGCCGCTGGCGGACTGCTTGACTACCGGAGACGTTCCGCTCCCTGGTCGCCGCGACGGAGGCACCGCTCTGGCCCGCAACCTCTACCTGTCCTCACTCGAACCCCGGGCCGGCCGGTCGGTCGTCACGCTCGGGGTCATGGAGTTGCTCACCCGACGGCTTGGCGATGTCGGCTACTTCCGGCCGGTCGTGCGTCGGGCCGGTGAACCCGACGCGCGCACCGAACTGATCCGCTCGCGCTTCGGGCTCGAGGACGATCCCGCCGCGCTCGCGGGCTGCGGGGTCGACGACGTCGCCGAACTGCTCAGCGACGGGCGCGGTGACGAGGTGTTCAAGCAGATCCTCGAGCGCTACAAGGCCGTCGAAGCGCACCATTCGTTCGTGGTCTGCGACGGGACCGAGTACACCGGCGCCGTCGCAGCGCTGGAGTTCGACTTCAACGTGGATGTGGCCAACCACCTCGGGGCGCCGGTTCTGGCCGTGGTCAACGGCAGCGAACGGTCCGCATCCAACGTCATCGACGCGCTGCGACTGGCGCGCGAGTCGCTCCTGGCCGCCGGCTGCACCCTCGCCGGCGCGATCGTCAACCGGGTGGAACCCGACGATCTGGACCAGGTCAAGCAACTTCTGGCCAGCTCGCTGCATCCCGAACCGGCCTGGGCGCTCCCCGAGGTGCCACTGCTCGCGATGCCGACGGTCGAAGAGATCGCCACGGCACTGGGGTCACCCGATATCTCGGGGAGAGGCGCGGCCATGGACCGCGAGGTCTCGGAGATCAAGATCGCGGCGATGACCCTGCCCCGTGTCCTCGACCACGTGCACGAGGGGACGCTCCTGATCACACCAGGGGACCGTGCGGATGTGGTGCTCGGGGCCCTGATGAGCCACCGGTCCACCACGTTCCCGAACATCGCGGCGCTCGTGATCACGGGTGGCCTCCCCCTGGACGACAACATCACGCGGCTGCTCGAAGGGCTGACCGACATCCCGGTCCCGATCCTGACGTGCCCGGACGACACCTATGCGACCGCGAGCCGGGTCGCCTCGGTCCCGGCGGTGATGCGGCCCGACAGCACCCGCAAGCTGGCCACGGCGCTCGGCCTGTTCGAGGAGCACGTCGACACCACAGCCCTCGAGGCCCGCATCGACGTCGTTCGCCCCGAGCGTGTCACGCCGTTGATGTTCGAGTACGAACTCCTGCAACGGGCCCGCACCGATCGCAAGCACATCGTGCTCCCGGAGGGCACCGACGAGCGCATCCTGCGGGCGGTCGACATCATCCGTCGTCGGCGCGTGGTCGACCTGACGCTCCTTGGCGACGAGACCGCGATCCGCGACCGTGCCGCCAACCTGGGGGTCGACCTCGACGGCATCGAGATCATCAACCCACTGGACTCGGACCTGCGCGAACGGCTCGGCCGATCCTACTTCGAGGCGCGCAGGCACAAGGGCGCCACCGAGGAGTTCGCGTACGAGACCGTGGCCGACGGCAGCTACTTCGGCACCATGATGGTGCACGAGGGGCTGGCCGACGGGATGGTGTCGGGCGCGACGCACACCACGCAGCACACGATCCGGCCCGCCTTCGAGGTGATCAAGACCGCGCCGGGGATGTCGGTGGTCTCATCGGTGTTCCTGATGGCGCTCGCCGACCGCGTGCTGGTCTACGGCGACTGCGCCGTCAACCCCGAACCGGACGCCGATCAACTGGCCAGCATCGCGATCAGCTCGGCCGAGACCGCGCAACAGTTCGGTATCGACCCGCGCGTCGCCATGTTGTCCTACTCGACCGGGGACAGCGGCAGCGGCCAGGCCGTCGAACGCGTCCGCGAGGCCACCGCGCTGGTCCGAGAACGTCGACCTGAACTGCAGGTCGAGGGTCCGATCCAGTACGACGCCGCGATCGACGCTGCCGTCGGTGAAGCCAAGATGCCCGGTTCCCAGGTCGCCGGACGCGCCACGGTGTTCATCTTCCCGGACCTCAACACCGGCAACAACACCTACAAGGCCGTCCAGCGCTCTGCGGGGGCGGTGGCGATCGGTCCCGTCCTTCAGGGCCTGAACAAGCCCGTCAACGACCTGTCACGCGGCTGCCTGGTGGAGGACATCGTGAACACCGTGATCATCACCGCGATCCAGGCGCAGGCATGAGCACGACCACACCGACCGACCAGCAGATCCTCGTCCTCAACGCCGGCAGTTCCTCGATCAAGTACCGCCTGTTCGGCCTCGGCCAGGACGACACGCTGACCGAGGCCGCCTCCGGACTGGTCGAGCGCATCGGGGAACCCGGGAGCCGGGTCACCCACCGGCTGCTCGTGGACGGCGCCTGGCAGGACCGTGTCGACGACGACGCGATCGAGGATCACCGCACGGGCCTCGCCGGGATCGTCCGTGCCCTCCGTCAGGCCGGGCTCCTGACCGACCTGGCGGTGATCGGCCACCGCGTGGTCCACGGCGGTGCCCGGTTCGTGGCGCCAGCACTCATCACCGCGGAGGTGCTGGAGTCGCTCCGCGAGCAGGTCCCGCTGGCGCCGCTGCACAACCCGGCCAACCTGACCGGCATCGAGGTGGCGACGGCGATCCAGCCCGACGTCCCACAGGTCGCGGTGTTCGACACGGCCTTCCACGCGACCCTGCCACCCCACGCCTACCGCTACGCCGTGCCGGAGGAGGTCTACGCCCGCCACGGCGTCCGTCGGTACGGCTTCCATGGGACCTCACACGCCTTCGTGGCCCGCCGCGCCGCGCGCTTCCTCGACCGGCCACTGTCCGACCTCGACCTGATCACCCTGCACCTCGGCAACGGGGCCTCGGCCGCCGCGATCCAGGGGGGGCGCAGCATCGACACCTCGATGGGCCTGTCACCCCTGGAGGGGTTGGTCATGGGGACCCGGTCCGGCGACGTCGACCCGGCCGTCATCTTCCATCTGGTCCGACAGGCGGGCATGACCCTGGACGAGGTGGACACGCTGCTGAACAAGCGAAGCGGGCTGCGCGGCCTGTGCGGGGACAACGACCTGCGGACGATCGAGGCACGGGCCGCCGACGGTGATGGCGCCGCCGAGTTGGCTCTGGAGGTCTACGCCTACCGGGTCCGCAAGTACCTCGGCGCCTACACCGCGGCGCTCGGTGGCCTGGACGCCGTGGTGTTCACCGCCGGCGTCGGCGAGAACGCTGCCGGGGTCCGGGCAAGGATCGCCCGCGGGCTCGAGGTGCTGGGCATCCGCATCGATGCCGACCGCAACCGCGCAGCCAAGGTGACCGATGCCCCGGATGGCGTCGTCGCACTGCACCCGGAGGGCGCAGCCGTTGCGGTCCTGGCGGTCGCGACCGACGAGGAACGCGAGATCGCCGGACAGAGCCTGCAGACCATCCGCTCAGGGTGAGGATGCCCGCTCCGACTCCGGCGGCGTGACCTCCAGCGGTTCGGCCGCACCGCCGGGTGCCGGCAGGTGGTCGGGTCTGCCGGGTTTGCGCAGGACCCCCAGTGCACCCAGTCCCGCGACGAGCAGCCCGAGTTCGATCCACGGCACGCCGGTGGCCGTATCGGGACGGTGGAGCCCACCGAAGACCAGCAGCCCGAGGCCCGCGGTCGCCAGGACCACGCCGACGCCGGCCCGGATCGCCGACGGCCGGCTCCTGGGCGCACCCGCATGTTCGAAGCGTCCGAACAGGGGGACCAGAGCCGCCAGGGTGACTGAGCAGGCCAGCCACCACCAGGGTCGCTCGAACCACCAGGACGCATCGACCGTCTCGCGGCGGGGCCAGACACCGGTCGGGATCAGCGCGGCCGCCACGATGGCCATCGCCGTCATGTGCCACAGGTACAGGGTCATCGTGAACGACCCGGTCATGGCGACCGTCGCCCAGACACGGGGACGTTGGAGCCAGCGTTCGATCGGACCTCGCAGGGCCAGAGCGAGACCGATCTGTCCGGTCCCGAGCGCCAGCAGCGCGATCGACGGAGGCGAGTTGTTGCTGCGCGTGGCACCGTCGACACCGACCATCGAGAGCGGGTACTCGCCGACCTGGGTCAGCAGGAGCAGCGCCCCGTACCCCGCGACGGCCAGCAGCAGCGACGGACCGGGAGCGCGGGGCAGCCGACCGCTGACATCCTGCTCCCCCTTCGCGACCCGGTCACTGTCGTGCCACAGGTAGCCGGCCTGGTGGACAGCACCCCACACCCACAGGAAGTTGCTCCAGCCCACGATCGGCACACCGGCGTTGTGCAGGAGATCGACGATCCCTGCGAGGACCACGAAGCCGGCCAGTGCGAGCCACCCGTACCGCTCGTGGAGCCGATAGGTGACCGGCACCGCGGTGCAGACGATCAGGTAGGCCGCGAGGAACCAAACCGGCACGATCACGACCTGGGTCCCGAACTGCAGGAGGTTGCGCGACACCCCGAGCACCGCCAGCGCACCCGCCACCGGGATCCAGAGCACGACGAGCGGGAGGATGGGTCGCAGCAGACGCCGGGCCCGACCGCGGACCCAGTCGGCCCACCCGGTCTGCCGTGCACGCGCGGAACGGATCGCCGCCGCGTTGGCGTAGCCGCCCACCCAGAAGAACAGTGGCATGACCTGGAAGATCCAGGTCAGCCAGTGCGTCCAGTCCTGCAGGGTCAGCAGGTTCGCGGCCTGCAGTTGTTCGTCACGGACGGTGATGACCGCGAGCAGCCAGTGGCCGTAGATCACGATGAGGATCGACGCCAGCCGGAGCGCATCGGCGTACCGGTTGCGCCCGGCCGGTGTACGGGCGTCGATGTCAGCTGGGGTCAAACTGCCGTCGGACATGGCCGGCAGGGTAGTTGCGGGCCGAAACCTCCGGTGCAGCCGGCATCAGGCGCAGCCGCCTCACCGGACCAACGCCAGTCCCACCGTCAGTCGTGGTCCACGTCGATGACGACCCGTTGCGGATCCTCGAACCGGTCGATGAGGAAGGCGGCCTCCTCATCGAGGCCGATGAAGAACGTCTGGATGCCCTCGAAGATCGTGTCCTGCACGACCTCGTTGATCACCGCCCCATCGGGAGCCTCGATGCGCTCGTCCTCCCACCGTTCGATCTCGGCGGGAAGCTCCGGCGGCAGCGTGACGTTCGACAACGCCACGGCCAGGGTGGCATCCCCCGCGACCTCGATCGGTTCGCCGGACCCCTGCGAGGTGGCCTCATCGACGTAGCGCACCGACCAGCCGGCGAGCCCGTCGCCCTCGATCTCGAACACGACGCGGTCGAAGCCGTCGTGTATGCCCACGCGGACGTCGGTCACCGCGACGACACCGGTGGCCCCGTCATCCGTGGCCTCGTCGGTCGACGGGTCGCCGTCGAGGCGCTCGACCTGGCTCGCGAGGTCGTCCTCCGCCCCGTCGTCCTCGGTCGCATCGTCCGGATCGGTGGTGTCATCGGTCTGCGTGCCGTTGTCCGGCTCACCGTTCTCCGGCTCATCGAGGTCCAACTCATCGTTCTCGTCGGTCTCCGGCTCCTCGATGTCGTTCACGGGCTCGTCGGGCTCGTCGGGCTCGTCCGGCCCACAGGCGGCCAGGACCAGCAGACCGGCGGCGGCAACCGCGGTGATCATCAGCCGCCGCGGTGGCTTCGTCGTTCGGGTGGTCGGGGTCGTCGGGGTCGTCATCACGGTGCTACCTCACGTTGGCATACAACCGTGGTATCGCAGGAGCAGATCTTCGCCAGTCCCCATGACCCGACCGTTCGTTGGTGGCGCCCACCGACGGTCCGTGGCCGAACGGTCAGGCCACCGACGACGCGTCAACGGCTGCATCTCGGGCCCACAGCACGTGCTCCCGGAGTGCGATGAGCAGGTCGGCGACCGCCTGTCGGTGCTCCGGCGTCTGTAGTCGACCCTCATCGACATGATCCCATGCCCGCCTCAGTTGGACGACATCGTCGATCACCTGCACCTGGTTGTGTGCGAGGACGTCACGCAGGTGCCGCTGGGCGTTCTGACCGCCGGACCCGCCGGCTGCACTGAGCAACGCCGTGGGCTTGTGGTCCAGGGGTGGGTCGGGACGTCGCGATGCCCAGTCGATGGCGTTCTTCAGGACCCCGCTGATCGAATGGTTGTACTCGGGAGCGGCCACCAACAACCCGTCGGCCGATGCCATGGCATCACGCAGCGCCACCACCGCATCCGGGAACCCGCGGTCTTCGACATCGCCGTCGTACAGGGGGACGCCGTGCAGCGGATGGATGACCACCTCGACGTCCTCTGGGGCGAGGTCCTGCGCGGCACGCAGCAGGGCGGTGTTCAGCGACTCCTCTCGCAGACTGCCGGAGATGCCGAGCAGCCGCAGCCGTGCCTGGGGAACACTCGGTTCGGAGGGTGCAGCGGGGTTGGGACGGCTCACGACGACTTCAGCTTTCGACGGGGACGGATGCATCAGACGAGAACGTCGACCGGGCCGCCAGTCTTCCAGGTCGCCGCCGGTCACCCCTCGACCGGAGCAGGGCACGCACCGCACCGACGTCTGCGGGTAGCTGCATGCCACCCACGGGCCAACGTGCGCGCGCCGACTGGTGTCCCCCGATGTTCCCGGGGAACCGAACCACACCGTCAGCCGAGCGGCAGGGCAAACTCCCAGACCGCGACCACGTGCGTCGCCCCCGCGGCGACCACGAGCAGGTGGAACACCTCGTGGAACCCGAAGGTCCTGGGCCACGGGTCGGGGTGGCGGCGGGCATAGATCACGCCACCGACGAGGTACAGCAGGGAACTCAGCGCGATCAGCGCGATCCCCGTCGGGGGGATGACGCGCGCGATCCGCAGCAGCGGTACGACCGCGAGCGAGGCGAAGGCGGTGTAGCCGAGGACCCCGAGCCAGCGCGCCGCCTTGATCGGAGACGCGGCGACGATGGCACCGATGACCGCGATGCTCCACGCGACCACCAGGCTCCAGAGGCGCCACGCCCCACTCAACGCATGGACGGCGAACGGCGTGAACGACGCGGCGATGAACAGTTGGATCATCGCGACATCCGCCCGCGACAACCAGTGGCGGACCCGCGACGGCCAGTTCGGGACGTGGTAGGCGCCCGAGGTCGCGAACAACCCGACGAGAGCGACGCCGAAGATCAGCACGCTGAGCCGTGGCAGACCGGGTGCCGCGGCGCGCCACAGCAGGATCGCGACCACGACCGCCAACGGCGTCGCGGCCGCATGCAGCCAGCCCCGCAGGCGGGGGCGGGGAACCGGCCCGATGACCGGTTGCGGCTGCCATCGGCTCACGGTGGGTCCTCCTGTGCCTCGGGACGTGCAACGTGCTATGGGGCGATGCGCACGCGTGCGGTTCGATGGGGCGCGGTCAGGACCCTCCGGACCCAGGCTACCCGTCACGGCCCGCTGCGGCCGCCATCCGATCGGCTTGCCGGTCGGGAGGGTTGGCGGTCAGACCAGTGCCGGGTTGCCCGCGGACGGCACCCGTTCGCCCTCCGGGACCGGACCCGGAGGGGTGCCGTCGCCGAAGGGGCGACCCCCGAGTTCCTCGCGGAAGTGTGGACTGGCCCAGTTGGCCAGATCCGGCCCCTTCGGCACGATGCCGGTCGGGTTGATGTCCCGGTGGACCTCGTAGTAGTGACGCTTGATGTCGACGAAGTCGGTGGTGTCACCGAACCCGGGCGTCTGGAACAGGTCCCTCGCGTACGCCCACAGCACCGGCATCTCGACCAGCTTGGACCGGTTGCACTTGAAGTGGTTGTGGTAGACCGCATCGAAGCGGGCGAGGGTCGTGAACAGCCGGACGTCGGCTTCGGTGATCGTGTCACCCACGAGGTAGCGCTGGGTCGCCAGGCGATCCTCCAACCAGTCCAGCCGGGCGAACAGCGCGTCGTAGGCCCTCTCGTAGGAGGCGGCCCTTCCGGCGAAACCACACTTGTAGACCCCGTTGTTCACGTCGTGGTAGACGACGTCGGCCACCTCCAGGATCTCCTCGCGGTGCTCCTGCGGGAACAGGTCGGGGGCGCCCTCACGGTGGTGGGCCGTCCACTCCGTGGACAGGTCCAACGTCATCTGCGCGAAGTCGTTGGTCACGACCTTGCCCGACGCGACCTCCACGATCGCCGGAACCGTGATGCCTTTCGGATAGCCGGGGAACCGGGCCTCGTAGGCATCCTTCAGCCGCGGGATGCCGAGGACCGGGTCGACCTCGCCGGGATCCTGGTCGAAGGTCCACGAGTCCGCATCGTGGGTCGGACCGGCGATGCCCATGGACAGCGCGTCCTCGAGGCCCAACAGGCGCCGCACGATGATCGCGCGGTTCGCCCACGGACAGGCCCGGGCGACGACCAGGCGATAGCGGCC
>Ga0207421_10002843_pt1 | contig 21097 bp, 15 predicted proteins | sample SodLakKL_010_SED_4_FD_187542 | JGI IMG/M metagenome (GOLD analysis project Ga0207421, IMG submission 187542) | Alkaline sediment microbial communities from Lake Tanatar, Kulunda Steppe, Russia - 8KL_010_SED (SPAdes) (version 2) | ecosystem: Environmental > Aquatic > Non-marine Saline and...
CAGGGACGCCACGCCACCTCCGCCAATGAAGCGTACATCTGGATAGCTTTCTACCAGTGGTTTGTAGAATGCCGGGTCAGGGCCCTGCATGGTACCATCCCTGCTGATGTCCGTGACAGACATGTATCGCCACCCTGCTTCTATGAGGGATTCAACAGCCTCAGCGACATCGAGTCCGGCAAGCTGTTGCCAGCCTTCTACGGCCACCCTGCCCGCTTTGATATCAACGGCCGCTATCAGCGACTCCTGCCCGAAGCGTTCGATGCAACGTCCGGGTACATCCGGACGGGAAAACAAAAACGTTCCTAAATTGACTTTTTGCGCCCCAGCCGACAACACATCACCTATCGACTGAAAGCTACGTATTCCGCCTCCATAATCTATATGCAGTGAGGTGTTCTCCACCATGTTCTCCAGCAGCTTCAAGTGGACAGGTTTGCCCATCCTGGCTCCATCCAGATCTATGAGGTGCAGGTGGGTGATCCCTTTGTCTTCAAATGCTCTGGCAACATCCAGGGGGTTTTTTGAATAGGTTTTCTTCTGGTTGAAAAGTCCTTTTACCAGACGGACGCAAGCGCCGTCCATGATGTCAATGGCTGGTATGGCAATCATAGGTCAATAAAGTTTTGTAAGATTTGCATGCCTGGCTTTCCACTCTTTTCAGGGTGGAACTGTACGCCAAAAAACTGATCCTTGCTGCAGGCTGCCGTAAACGCTTCGCCATACTGGCAAAGGGCTATGGCGCGGCTGCTTTTGGGCATGTAATAACTGTGTACGAAATACACATGGCTCGCCTCGGGTACATTCGCAAACAAAGGTCCTTCAAGTCCATAAAGGCTGTTCCAACCCATATGCGGAACCTTGAAATCACCCGAAAACCGTTTGATTTTGTCAGGGAATAGTCCCATGCCCTGCATGTCGCCTTCTTCCGAGGAGTCAGCCATGAGCTGCATCCCAAGACATATGCCAAGCACCGGCCCTTTGAATGCCTTGATGGCTTGATCCATGTCCTTTTCTTTCAGGATGTTCATGGCAGCCCTGGCATGTCCCACACCCGGAAATATCAATTTATCAGCGTCCTCAAGGTCCTCCGGGAAAGCAGCCAGTCCAGCTTCCAGGCCCAGGCGCCTGAAGGCATGCCGCACGGAAGCAATGTTTCCGGCTTTGTAATCTATGATTTTTATTTGTTGCTTCATTGTTGAAAGATTGTCGAATTGTCAAAATGTCTAAATGTCTCAAAGCAATCCCTTCGTGGAGGGCAAGGTAGCTGAATCATTTCTTGCAACGGCCATTTTCAGGGCACGCGCAAAGGCTTTGAAGACAGCTTCTACTTTATGGTGATCATCCTCCCCGGTAGCTTCCACGTGCAGATTACATGCTGTGGCATCAGCAAAAGACCTGAAAAAGTGCTGAAATAGGGTAGATGGAACATGACCTATTGCTGATGCAGAAAAGGAGACGTCCCATTTAAAGAAACTGCGTCCGCCAAGGTCTATCAACACTTTGGCGCGGCTGTCATCCATGGGTAATTCAAAGCCGTAGCGGTCTATGCCTTTTTTGTTGCCCAGGGCCTTGCGGAATGCCATACCAATGGATATGGCGGTGTCTTCCATGGTATGGTGTGGGTCTACCTCCAGGTCACCCCTGGCATCCACTTCCAGATCCATCATGCCATGTCGGGCAATCTGTTCAAGCATGTGGTCATAAAAGGGGATCCCTGTGGAAATGTTGGCATAACCGTGTCCATCCAACCTGATCCGCACCGTGATGCTGGTTTCTGCGGTGCTGCGCTGAATGGTAGCTTCGCGAACCGGTACCTTGCCGGTTGTATTTGCCTGCATTTCTTCGGCTTCAGGTTGTGTTGTCGCGCGGGCTGCTCCCGCAACACCAGGTTGCAGCACCTTTGCAGATCCAAACGCTTTCCAGGCTTCAATAAGCAGCTGGTTTTCTTCTGCGGTGCCCGTGGTGATACGCAAGCATCCCTGGCATCCGGGCTCTTTGCTGCGATTTCGCACGATGACCCCTGAGTGCGCCAGGTGACGGTACAGCGCATCAGCGTCGGATACCTTGACAAGGAGAAAGTTGGCCACTGATGGATATACCTTGATGGCCGATGGCAGTGAGGGAATGATGCCCGCCAGCTGATCCCTGGAGGCCCTTATGCTTTCTACGTTCATCCGGAATATGGCATGGCTGTCAAGCGCTTTTTCCGCAAGGCGGATGGCCGGAGTGCCCAGGTTATAGGGGAAACTCACTTTTTCCAGCACCCTGATGATGTCCGAAGAAGCATACGCTACGCCAACCCTGGCGCCCGCTAGCCCATAAGCCTTTGAGAAGGTTTGCAGAACCACCAGGTTGGGATATTCTTTCAGCAGTGGTAGCACGCTTTTCTCCGGGCAAAAGTCAATGTAAGCTTCGTCAACCACCACGATGCCATTAAAATGCGCCAGCAGTTCCTGAATGGTTTCCGTATTTTGCGCATTGCCTGTCGGGTTATTTGGATGACAGACAAAGATCAGCCTGGTGTCTGGACCAGCTTTATTTAATGCCTCACGGGCGTTGATGCGAAAATCCCCGTCCAGGTTATGCGGGATCACTTCCAGGTTGTTCACCCTGGCACGGACACCATACATGCCAAAGGTAGGAGGGAAGACCATCACCTGGTCTTGTCCCGGCCGGCTAAAGCACCGCATGAGCATGTCGATGATTTCATCGCTGCCATTGCCAAGAAAGATGCTGCCGGCTTGCACGCCTTTGACAGCGGAAAGTTTCTTCTTGAGCCGGTTAGGTTGCTCACCGGGATAACGGTTCACGTCCATGGGCATGTCGGGCAGGGGCTGTGGCAATTCATTCGCATCCAGGAAGACGGACCCATCACCCTCCAGCTCGTCCCTGGCTGAGGCATAAGGGATCATTGATGCAATATGTTCAGGAATGATTGATTTCAGATTGAAGCGCATGATAGGATGTGTTGATGATTCATTGGTCTGTTTGTATTCGTTGAAGGATGGCATTGGCATGGGCATCCAGCCCTTCTGCCCGTGACAGCTGCAGTACCGAAGGAGCCAGTGCCATCAATCCTTCCCTGCTGATCTCCTGCGTGGTGATGCTTTTCATGAAGGCTGCGGTGGTAATGCCGCTCCAGGCGCTGCTGGCTCCTCCGGTGGGCAGGGTATGGTTGGTGCCGCTTGCATAATCCCCGGCTGATTCAGGGCTGTAATTCCCTATGAACACAGATCCGGCGTTGGTGACCTGCGCAGCAAGGGCAGCAGCATCCTCCGTCGACAGAATAAGGTGTTCCGGTCCGTAAAAGTTGCTGATCTCCAGGGCCTGTGAGCTATCTGTGACACAAATGGCCAGCGCGTGGGTCAGGGCTGAAAGGATGGTATCCTTGCGCGACAGGTTTTCAAGTTGCACCTTGATGGCCTCCATTGTTTGGTTGATCAGGTCCATGCTGGTGGCCAGGAGGATCACCTGGCTGTCATTGCCATGCTCGGCCTGTGACAGCAGGTCGGCTGCCACATATGCGGGATTGGCTGTATGGTCTGCAATGACCAGGACCTCCGATGGGCCTGCCGGCATGTCTATGGCCAGTCCGCGACCAGCCAGTTGCATCTTGGCACTGGTGACCCAGGCGTTGCCCGGCCCGAAAATTTTGTCTACCCTCGGGATGCTCTCCGTACCCATAGCCATGGCAGCAATGGCCTGGGCTCCGCCAACCCTGAAGACACGCGTGTTGAAAAGACCAAGGGTAAATAGCAGTTCGGGTGAGGCCCCTGCTGGCGTGCATACGATAATCTCGTCGCAACCTGCGATTGTGGCAGGTATGGCCGTCATCAATACGGTAGAGAGCAACGGCGCAGTCCCCCCGGGAATATATAACCCCACCCGCTTGATGGCCGTGTATTTGATGCTGCATCTCACGCCGGGCATTGTCTCCATCGAGAAAGGTTTTGGGAGCTGCGCCTCATGAAAGGCCTGAATGTTTTTTATGGCCTGGCTGACGGCATTTCTCAGGTGCTCATCCACATCACTGCCAGCCTGTAAGAGCTCAGATCGGGGTACTTCAAACTCCGGAACCACACGCCCGTCAATCTCAAGGCATATTTCACGCAATGCCTCATCTCCACCATCCTCTACACGCCGGATAATCTGACTTACTTTTTCCTCCCTTCCAGGTGCATCCTCCTGCGGCCTTTTGAGTATTTTATCATATTCTCCGGGCGTAATATGCGGAACAATGGTCATTAATGGTTCCGCTGAGGGTGTCTTTTTTTGTTCATCCATCGGTTTAAGCATGTGTTAATATTTTTCAACTGATTGGTTATATGGCGTTTGTGCTTATAAGCGTACTGCTTTCGGTTATTTACTCTTGGTTTTTTGCATTTGGCTTTCTTGCCAACAGCCAATAGCTAAAAGCCAAAAGCCTACTTAGTCACAAAGCCTCCGTGACAATAATTATTCCCCTGTGCGTCAATTTTCTGGCATGTGGGTTTCATTGAGTCAGCCATCTCAGGTCACCATATTCTCAATGGGCACCACCAGGATGCCTTCGGCCCCCGCAGCTTTCAATTGGTCAATAACATCCCAGAAATCATCTTCGCTGATTACAGAATGCAGTGAATACCAGCCGCTTTCAGCTAGTGGCATCATCGTGGGGCTTTTAATCCCGGGAATCAGGGAAATGATCTGTTCCAGCTTGCTTTCTGGTGCGTTAAGCAGGATGTACTTGTTGTGGGCTGCTTTCTGCACGGAACGGATCCTGAACAACAGCTGATCCAATAGACCCTGTATCTCTTGAGGCAGGCTGGTGCCGGTGATCATGACCGCCTCACTTTGCAATACCGTTTCGACTTCTTTGAGCCCGTTGCTTAACAATGTGCTGCCAGAGCTGACGATTTCAAAAATGGCATCAGCCAGGCCTAAACCTGGGGTGACCTCCACAGACCCGCTTATGGGATGGATCTCTGCTTTTAAGCCGTTTTCCCTGATGAATTTTTCAAGCAAAATGGGGTAGGAGGTCGCGATGCGTTTGCCGTTCAGTGCTTCTTTGCCGGGATAATCCATATCCCTTGGGATGGCTACTGACAAACGGCATCTTGAAAAGCCCAGGTTTTCAATCACCTCCACCTGTTTGTTTTTCTCCAGCACTTCATTAAGTCCCAGGATGCCTGCGTCTGCGACACCATCCTCCACATATTGCGGAATGTCGTCGTCACGCAGAAAAATCAGTTCCAGGGGAAAACCATTTGTCTTGGCCTTCAGCTTATTGTTCCCGTTTTGAATGCGGATGCCGCATTTTTTCAGCAACTTGATTGAGTCCTCGCTAAGTCGGCCACTTTTTTGAATGGCCATCGTCAATTTTTCCATTTGTATTGTTTTTTCCGTTTTTGAATTAAAAAAGGGAGCCTCCTGTTATGGCGGCTCCCTTTTCTTGTGTTGTAAACATGTTCATCGGTTGTTGAACATATCCCATCTGGTCCGCCGCCTGTGGAAGGGATGGTGTGCATGATGGGTATGATGCATTGTGATCATTTTGTATGTGCGTTTTTGATTTTTTGACTGCCCAGGGGCTTCCCGTTTGTTGCCTTTTGTTTCTCAATGCCTTTGCCTGTTTTCCGGCTTTTCAAGGGGTGACTGTCATTGTGCAAAAGCTGTGTTGCCGGCTTAAAAAAAAGCCCCAGTGTTTGCCGGGGCTTTTAATCATTGGGATTATGTTTTATCCATTGCAGCACCGTTCAACACCCTTGGGGTTGAATTACATGATGATGCAAATGATGGACAGTATTATTCATAACGTGCTTTTTGACGGTACAAAAGTAATGTTTTTTTAATAAACGAAAATGATTTGTAATTGTTCAATCCCGGTTGATATGTGTACATCGTGACAGAAAGTCGAAAAGTCCCAAAACCAGCATATGTGCAGATAGTAATTGACGTCCTGTTTGTCAAAACATGAATATGGTTTGCCGCATTCCTGCAGGCTTATTTTTTGATCTGTGCAAGGTCATCAAAGAAATCAGGATAAGATTTATTTACGGCCTCTGCCTGCGCAATGCTTACGGGTCCCTCACCGCTGAGGGCACTTACTGCGGCGGCCATCGCGATCCGGTGATCACCGTGCGAATGCACCCTGGCTGATCCGGGCTTACCACCTTTAATGCACATGGTATCCTCCTCAACCCAGATGTCGACGCCCATATTTGAAAAGACATCGGTAAGTGATGCTGCGCGGTCGCTTTCCTTGCTTTGCAGGCGGTTCACGCCACTGATCCTGCTTGTCCCGCTGCAATGTGCGGCCAGTGCCACCAGGGGAGGGAAGAGGTCCGGACAATCGGTGGCATCAAAGGAAAAGGCTTTCAGTTCACGCTTTGCGGCACGGATTCCACCAGCAGGAAAGGAAAGCGCAGCACCGGATGCCTCAAGTGCTTCCAGCACGCGTTTGTCGCCCTGGGTTGAGTCCGTCCGGAGGTTCTCCACTACCACCTCACCTGCAATCGCTCCTGCTACCAATAAAAAAGCTGCCCCACTCCAATCTCCCTCCACATGAAATGCGCAGGCCTTATAAGCTTGTCCGGAAGGGATAAAAAAGTAACTATAGTCCTCACGGATTACATTTATTCCAAACTTGTGCATCATGTCGATGCTCATGTCGATATAAGGCTTACTTTTCAGGTGGTGGATATGCAGGTGAAGTTCATTTTCAGCAAGAGGAGCGGCAAGCAGGATTCCTGTGAGGACTTGGGAGCCCTGCGAACCATCAATGTGCACGTGGCCGCCCTGTACAGGTCCTTTCAAATAGAGGGGAAGCTTTCCCCGGGTGGTGGTACACTGCACACCAAGGGCTTGCAATGATTTAGCTGTAGCTTCCATTGAGCGGTTCATAAGGCTTCCATGTCCTGTCATGCATACTTCTTCAGCAAAAGTGGAGGCGATGCCTGAAAACATCCTGATGGACAAACCCGACTCCCTGCAGTTTAATGGTGCCCCGGGCGCCCTGATCCCTCCTTGCACATGCAAGCTGTCGCCATCCCATTGAAGAGATGCGCCCAACTTGCGGCAAACATCAATAGCTGCCAATACATCATCCGAATGGCCCGGGCTGATGATGCGGGAATTGCCCTTGGCCATGCTGGCCATGGCAATGGCTCTTTGTGCTACACTCTTGGAGGGAGGAGCCTTGATGTGCCCGCTAACCGGAGAAGGTCTGGTTGTTTCTGTCATTGGTTGGCCCTTATGGGGCATTTGTGTTTTTATCATCAGGTATTCCTGCATAATAATCTTAGCAACGCCCTGACAAGTTAAGCTGATATTTTGAATCTGCCTGTCAAAAGTTCTTCAAATGCTGTCGGGGTCAACTGTTGTTTTGCATCACTCATCGCTTTTTCCGGTTCAGGGTGTACCTCTACCATCAGCCCGTCGAAACGCATAAGCATGGCCCGGCGGGTGATATGGGGAATCAGCTCCCGTTTTCCGGCAATATGGCTTGGATCACATAGCACAGGCAACCCGGGAAGTTGTTTTTTTAGCCACACGGGAATTGCCCACTGTGGCATGTTCCGGTACCGGGTCTTTGCACAGCTTGAAAATCCCCTGTGAATGGCCACGATATCCTTTATCCCGGCAGTACTGATTCTTTCAATGGCCCCCAGCCAGAGGCCAGCGTCCGGGTTGATTGGGTTTTTGATGCATACTTTCACATCAGCTCCCTGCAATGCATTGGCAATTTCCTGCGTGGCAAAAGGATTGGCAGTTGTCCGTGCACCAATCCACAAACAGTCGATGCCGTATTTGAGGGCTTCATACACATGCGTAGTTGTAGCCACTTCTGTGGCCGTCTTGAGCCCTGTTTCTTCCTTCACGCGCTTAAGCCAACGAAGCCCCTTGCTGCCCACACCTTCAAAATTTCCGGGCCGTGTCCGGGGCTTCCAAATGCCAGCCCGAAAAAAATCAGTATGGCCTCCTGCAGCCAACATGCCGGCTGCCCGCATGAGCTGATCCTCCGATTCTGCACTGCAAGGGCCTGCAATAATCAGTTGCTTCTGCATGGCTGCAGGTTGTTTTTGCTCCTGCATAACTCGTTCTTTTAATTCCATGATGGCATCGTTCATTTGATTACTGTTTCTATTTTATTTGATTCCCTGATGAGTTCAATCATTTTATGGTCATCCATCTCTATGAGATGGTCTTTGAACAACTCCAGTTTGTTGATATAGGATTGCAAAACAGCCAGAATATGCTGATTGTTTTGACTGAAAATAGGAGCCCACATCTCGGCGGAGCTTTTTGCAAGCCTTACGGCTGAGGTAAACCCTCCTCCGGCAAGTCGACAAATGTTGCCCTGGTCTTTTTCGCTTTCCTGCACACAAAGTGATAAGGCAAAGGAGGCCAGGTGCGAAAGGTGGGACACATAAGCAGCACTTGCATCATGTGCAGCAGCGTCCATGTAAGTGATGCGCATGTTGAGCACCTGAAACAATTTGTTGGTTCGTGCAACAGCTTCCGCATCACTGTCTTCTTTGTCGCAGATGATCAGGTAATGATTGTCGAACAAGCCGCTGAGGGCGGCATCCGGGCCGGATTTTTCGATTCCAGCCATCGGGTGTGCGGCCACATATGCCTTCCTGTTTGGATGATTGCGCACGCAGGATATGATTTCAGCCTTGGTGGATCCCGTATCCGTGATCACTTTATCGCTCCCCTGCATCATGTCAAGTATCGCTGGCAGAAGCTGCATGATGACATCCACTGGGGTACACAACACCACGATGTCGGATTTTGCAACAGCTTCTTCCAGGGCCAGGCCTTCATCTATGATGCCTTGTTGCAATGCGGTTGTGACATGATCAGCGTTGGCGTCCACGCCGATAAGCTTTTTGGCAAACCCTGTCTTCTTTAAATCAATGGCCATTGATCCGCCGATCAATCCGAGGCCTATGATGCATACTGTTTCTCTGCTAGTCATGTGTTTATATTTTTCAACTAATTGGTTATCTGGCGTTTGTGCTTTCAGGGGGACTGCTGTAGGCATGGCCCGGTTCATTGCTTTTATGCTGTTTGTTTGTGTCATTGATGATAAAAAAAAAGCCCCGCTGTGGCGGGGCTTATGAGTTAAAAACAACATGGTTTATGGCACATAGATCGGTCAGCCCCTTTGGTATTTCACAAAGTAGTAATAGTAGCTGATGTAATATGTGCGGCTCAAATTGGTCATTGTGGTCGCTTTGATTTGCAATAGTAGAAACTTTTTCTGTAAAAAACAACAAACCGCGAAAAAAATTTTTTCAGCATGTGGAATTGGCTGCCTGCTATTCCTCAGGAAAACAGCGTCAGACCTTGTCATTTGCCATGCTCACTTTTTCACGGGGGCATTTTTAAGCACCTCCAGGGTAAGGTCCCAGAACTTCATTACACTGGCGACTTCAATCCGTTCATCAGGAGAATGAGCTCCTTTAATTTCCGGGCCATAGGAAATCATATCCATGCCCGGGTACTTTTCTCCGATGATGCCGCACTCCAGTCCGGCATGAATAACGAGCACTTCAGCCTTCTCATTGAAGAGTTTTTCATAGGCTTTGCTTGTAATGGCAAGGATTTCGGAGCTCATGTCCGGCTCCCACCCGGGGTATCCGTCTCCATGCTTCACACTGGCACCTGCCAGATGGAACACACTGGCGACCATGTCTGCAATGTCACGTTTGGCGGTTTCTACTGAGCTGCGCTGACTCGTTACCACAATAATTTCCTTGTCCGTGGTTTTCACTGATGCCAGGTTTGTGGATGTTTCCACCAGGTTTGGGATGTCTGCCGACCAGGCCATCACGCCATGCGGACAGGCATAGAGTGCATTTAACAGTTGGTTTTGTGTGCCGCTGTCCATCAATGTCGCTGGCATCTCCGCTTCCTGCACCTGCACTTTCATGTCGGGCTCATTGGTTTTCATTGCGGCCTGCATCTCCCCGCCCAGCTCCAGGCACAGATCCCGGAATGCTTTTTTATTCCGCTTGGGTACGGTGACCAGGGCAAAAGCCTCCCTGGCGATGGCATTGTGCAGGTTGCCTCCTTTTAAGTCTGCGAGGCGGACGTCAAACATCCGTTCTGCATTCCACAGGATGCGATTGATTATTTTAATGGCATTGCCCCGTCCGCGATGGATGTCATCACCTGAATGGCCACCTTGCAAGCCGGTAACAGAAAGCTTGTAGGCATCATGGTCTTTTTCCGGTTCCACCTGCTTTTTATCAAAGTTAACCAGGGTCTCTGTCCCACCTGCACATCCGATGAAAAGCTGTCCGTCATCTTCAGAATCCAGATTCAGTAGTATGCGGCTTTCCAGCATGCCCTTCTCCAGGTTAAAGGCTCCGGTAAGTCCGGTTTCTTCATCCACTGTGAATAAGCACTCAATGGGGCCGTGGGCAATATCATCAGCCTCAAGCACAGCGAGCTGGGTGGCCATGCCAATGCCGTCATCTGCTCCAAGTGTCGTTCCCGTGCCTTTAACCCAGCCATCATCGATCCTTGGCTTGATGGGATCGCGGTCAAAGTCATGGTCGACGCCTTCATTTTTCTCACACACCATGTCTACATGGCTTTGCAATACCATGGAGGCACGATCTTCATAACCCGGTGTGGCAGGCTTTCGAATCACCAGGTTGCCTGCCTTATCCTGAATGTAATCCAACTTGTGCTTTTTCGCAAAATCAATCAAAAAAGCCAGAATACGTTCTTCTCTCTTCGAAGGGCGTGGAATCTGACAAATATCTTCAAACAGCTCCCACAACCTTTTGGGATTTAATTCCTCCAGAACTCTTGTCATAGAATGGGTATGTTAATTTTTCAGATGCACGAAGATACAAACTATTTGTGGATGTTTTGCTACTTTTGTTCCTGCACAAAACCATTGTTTAACGATTATATCTTGATTATGGAAGGGATTCTGCTTGTGCTTGGGGTCATGCTGCTTTTTGCACTGATTGCCAACAACCGCTTCAGGATGCTCAGAAAAATGGCAGACCAGGTTTTTGATGCCTATCAGCAGGAAGCAAAAACCAAATATCAAGCACTGCACAGCCTGTTGAATGACGCAGCCGCCAGGACCACCATGCAGTTGAATGAAAATGACAGCAATGCGTTAAATAAATGGCTGCAAGATGTCAGCAATCCCGGATTAACTATTGACCAGCAGGTTGAGTTGGAAAACAACATATCCAAGCTGGAACGGCAACTTGTTGACCTTCCGGCAGAAGATAGGGAGCAGACAAACAATGCTGAGGACAGCGAATCTCTATACAGGCATGCCAGGTACCAGTGCGAGGCATTGAAAAAACAGTATAATGATACGGTGGTACATTATAACAATGCTGTTTTTCTGTTCCCATCAAATGTGTTCGCCCTGATCTTTGGCCACAAAAAACGGACGGCTTTTTGGACTGAATAGAGAAGGCTGTGCTGATCAACAGTTAGAAGACAAATAGGCCTGCGTTTTTCGCGGGACTTGCACCAAAACATTTGCTTATTTTTGTGCTTCATAAAACATCAAATCCATGGCGCCCAGAAAACAAACCCATCCCTTCTGGATCTTTTTGAAAAGTTACGGCATCATCACCTTCGCCCTTTTTGCCAATGCCTTGGCCTGGACGGCTTTTTTGCTGCCATCCGAAATCGTAGGAGGGGGCATTACGGGGCTTTCTGCATTAATCTATTACGCTACAGGCATCCCGGTCGCCATCACGCTCGTCATCATGAACCTTATTTTGTTGAGCATAGGTGTCAAAGCCCTGGGTGTTGGATTTGGGATTAAGACGGTTTACAGTGCTGTGGTGCTGGCTTTCTTCTTTGGCTTGTTACAGCCCCTGATCACGGAGCCCATTGTAGACGACCGCTTTATGTCGGCGATACTTGGCGGAATGCTGGGAGGGGCCTCCGTCGGCCTGGTGTTTACTCAGGGAGGAAGCACAGGAGGTACCGATATCATCGCCATGCTCATTGCAAAATACAGAAATATCAGCCAGGGGCGCATCATCCTCTATCTTGACCTCCTCATTATTTCTTCATCCTACTTGCTTTTCCAGTCACTGGAAGTGATGGTATATGGTTATGTTACCATGGCTGTGGCATCCTACTCCATTGATATGCTGCTCATGGGCCATCGCAGAAGCGTCCAGCTGTTTATCTTTTCACCAAAATATGAAGAAATTGCCGAAAAGATCGCCAACGACATTGGCCGGGGAATTACGCTCTTAAACGGCCAGGGATGGTACAGCCGCGAAGAAAGTGCGGTGCTTGTCGTGGTCGTACGCAGGCATGAGAGTTCCATGGTATTTCGTACCATTAAGGAAGTAGACCCTGAAGCCTTTATTTCTGTGGCCAACGTGATGGGGGTGTATGGGAAGGGATTTGATCCGATAAAGTATTAAGAAGGACAAAAGGACGAAAGGACGAAAGGTCGAAAGGACGAAAGGACAAAAGGACAAAAGGACGAAAAGATAAAATGTCCAAATGTCCAAAAATCAAAAGGTCTAAATGTCTAAGAGTCCGGTTATTCTCATAACCCCAAAACCCTTTAACCAAATCCGGACCTCAACCAAACCTTAACCTTAACCTCAAATTCAACCTTAACCTATTTGCCTCTGGGTTGTGGGTTGCAGCCAGGACATCCGGCTTAGGACATATGACTCGAACATCATCCTCTTATAATTGTTAGAATGGTGTAACGGTTTTCTATTAATCAAAATCAGCGCACTTAAATATGTCTGATCAGTTTTTTAAGCCTGTAGCTTACAAGGTGGAGGGCATGAGTTGTACAAATTGTGCACTTGGGATTCAGCGTGCACTTGAGAAAGAAGGCTTTCATAATGTGCATGCCGACTTTACCAGCGGGGAGGTGCGTTTGGAAGTGGCAGATGAAAGCAGGCTTCCAATGGCTGTTAAGCGGATAGAATCTTTGGGTTATGAAGTGAAGCAGGACGTTGACCACGGGGATAAGCCAAGGAGTGGCCTGGCACCCATTGAAAAGAAGTTCTGGTTTTCGGCCATCTTCACCATTCCGCTCATCCTGCACATGTTCCTGCCTTTTGCGATATTGCACGATGATATTTTTCAGCTCATCATGACCATTCCGGTCTTCACCGTCGGATTTTTCCATTTTGGACGCAGTGCCTGGAACAGTCTTCGATCAGGTGTGACCAACATGGATGTGCTGATCTTTCTTGGCAGCACGGCAGCCTTCGTGTACAGCCTGATTGGCACCATCTATAACCTCGGACACGATTACCTTTTTTATGAAACCTCTGCAAGCATCATTTCCATTGTGTTGCTTGGTAACATGTTGGAGCACAGGTCGGTGAAAAAGACCACTTCGGCCATTGATGATTTGGTTCGCTTGCAAAAGAACACTGCCCGGAAGCTGATTACTGAGATGTATGAGGGGCAGGAAACGATTGAAGAAGTGGATGCTTCGCTGCTGGAAATGGGTGACCGTGTGCTGGTAAACACTGGCGACAAAATTCCTGTGGATGGAGAAATTTATTGGGGCACCGGCAGTGTGGACGAAAGCCTGATATCAGGTGAGAGTGTGCCAGTGGATAAAGAGAAGGGGCACAAGGTGGTAGGTGGGACCCTGCTGCTGTCCGGTACGCTTCGTGTCAAAGCAACGGCTACGGGTAAGGATACGGTGCTCTCGCAGATCATTGAGATGGTGCGGGATGCACAGAAAGATAAGCCCAGGCTGCAGAATCTGGCTGACAAGATCAGCATGATCTTTGTGCCGGCCGTTGTCATCCTGGCGCTGGTCACGCTTACATACTGGTTTTTTGGCACTGAACTGCCTTTTCGCGATTCACTGATGCGAGGCATTGCCGTGCTGGTCATTGCCTGCCCCTGTGCATTGGGACTTGCAATCCCTACTGCCGTAGTCGTTGGCCTTGGACGGTCTGCCAAAAGCGGCATCCTGATCAAGGGAGGCACAGCCGTGGATAAACTTACTGCTGTTGACACCGTAGTTTTTGATAAAACCGGCACATTGACAACGGGCAGCTTCCGTGTGACCCGCCTCGAATGCTTTGGCAAATCAGAGGATAGCGTGCGCAGTGTGTTATATAGCATGGAGAAACACTCAAGCCATCCCATTGCGAAAGCCATCACCTCAGCATTCCAAAAATCTGGCACCATCCGCTTTGACAGGGTGGAAGAGGAAAAAGGCCTGGGTATCACAGCCGTTGACAAAGAGGGTAACCGTTTCGTTGCCGGGTCGTATAATGTGGCATCTCATCTGACCGATGAAGACACACACCAGGTCTACCTGTTGATGAATGACCAGCTGATCGCCTGGCTTGACCTCGAAGATGAGATCAAGGAGGGTGCCGTGGATGTGATTCAGACACTACAAAAGAGGGGGTTAAAAACGGTTCTCCTGAGTGGGGATCGTCAGTTTCGTTGTGATGCAATTGCTAAAACCCTTGGCATTGAAAAGGTTTATGCGGAAAAGTTACCCAATCAAAAGCTTGATGTGATCGAACAGCTCTCACGGGAAGGTTACGTGGCCATGGTTGGTGACGGCATCAATGACGCCCCTGCGTTGGCTAAGGCCCATGTGGGCATCAGCATGAGCGATGCAACGCAAGTGGCTGTAAAATCTGCAGAAGTTGTCTTGTTAAAGGGGGATCTCTCCCTGCTTGAGAAAGCTTTTGGTACCACGCGCACCACACGGCGTACCATCAAGGAAAACCTTTTCTGGGCCTTCTTCTATAATGTGTCTGCCATCCCACTGGCCATGGTTGGATTGTTGACACCCATTGTGGCTGCTTTCGCCATGGCCGCCTCAGATGTGATTGTAGTACTTAACTCGCTGCGACTTAAGACACGCCGTTTAAGATAATATCGCCGTCTCGTTACCCGTTCATCGACATCAGGAACTCTTCGTTATGCTGTGTGTGCCTGATGCGTTCCATCAGGAACTCCATGGCCTCCATCGGGGTCATGTCTGCGATGAATTTTCGCAGCACCCAAACCCGGCTCATGATGTCTTTTGGCAGGAGCAGGTCTTCCCTGCGCGTGCCTGAGGCTACGATGTCGATGGAGGGGAAGATTCGCTTGTTTGACAACCTGCGATCGAGCTGCAGCTCCATGTTTCCTGTGCCTTTGAACTCTTCAAAGATCACCTCGTCCATCTTGGAGCCTGTGTCGATCAGGGCGGTGGCGATGATCGACAGCGATCCGCCATTTTCAATGTTACGGGCGGCACCAAAGAAACGTTTGGGTTTGTGAAGCGCATTGGCATCCACACCACCTGAAAGGACTTTACCTGATGCGGGTGATACTGTATTGAATGCCCTGGCCAGGCGTGTGATGCTGTCCAGTAGAATCACTACGTCGTGACCGCACTCAACCATTCTCTTCGCTTTTTCCTGCACGATGTTGGATACCTTGACATGGCGTTCGGCCGGCTCATCAAAAGTGGATGAGATCACTTCTCCTTTCACGTTTCTGGCCATTTCGGTGACCTCTTCCGGCCGCTCATCGATAAGCAATACAATAAGATACACTTCCGGGTGGTTGGCGGCAATGGCGTTGGCTATTTCCTGCAAAAGGATGGTCTTACCCGTCTTGGGTTGTGCGACGATCAGTCCACGCTGCCCCTTGCCCAACGGTGCAAACATGTCAATGATCCTGGTCGATAAGGTCTCGCCCTGGTGGCCGGTGATCGTGAATTTTTCATCCGGAAAGAGTGGTGTAAGAAAATCAAAAGGCACACGGTCCCTGACTTCGGCAGGTATCCTGCCATTGATCTTTTCCACTTTAATCAATGGAAAATACTTCTCATTTTCTTTTGGCGGCCTGATACCTCCTTCAACGGTGTCACCGGTTTTCAATCCGAAAAGCTTGATCTGGCTTTGTGATACGTATATGTCGTCAGGAGAGTTCAGGTAATTGTAATCTGATGAACGCAGGAAGCCATAGCCATCAGGCATGATTTCAAGGACGCCCTCTGCGGAAATGATGCCGTCAAACTCATACACGGGTTCGCCCGTCCTTCTGTCATACCCCTTAGGCTTCTGATAGGATTCCACATCCTTGTCTTTCGGCTCCTGCTGGCTCACTGCATCGGACTTTTGCACCTCCTGCCCGGCTGCAGTGTCAGCCTGTTGTGTTTTTGCTTCCTTTGACTGCTGCGCCTCGATTGTCTCAGTCTTCTTGCCTCCGCCGAATTCGGTGGCTTCCTTGGAAGCCACCGGTTCAGAAGCAGCATCCGCTTTGGCTGTTTGTTTCTGCTGCTCTTGCTTTTTCTGCTTTTCCCTGGCCTCCTGTGCTGCCTGTTGCTCTTTTTTGCTTGGACGCCCTCTTTTGCGACGCTCTTTGGGTTTCTCCCCAGATGCCTTCTCCTTCTCTTGCGAAGCAGCGGGCTTTTCCTGCCCGGCTTCCCGTTTAACAGCCTGGTCACCAGGGCGAGAGGCACTCTTCTTATCCTGCTGCCGGCCCTCTTGCTCTTTTTGCTGCTGCTTTTTTTCCTGACCGGATGCATCCTGCCTGGATTTTGCGGCTTGTTCTGATGAGGAACCCGCAGGAATGCGCTTGCGCGGACGACCTGGCCGCCGGCGCTCCGACGTCTTTTCCTGTTTTGCCTGAGCTGCCGCAGGCGGATTTAATGCCTGTGCATCCAGAATCTTATATATAAGGTCTTGCTTTTTGTAAGAATCCACTTTTTTGATGTCCAAACCCCTGGCAATCTCTTTGAGGTCGGCGAGCAGTTTACTGTTCAATTCTACAATGTCGTACATGGATGTATTAAATTAATGAGCTGAAATGAAAATTTGATTCATGAAAGAAAGATGGGGACGATGACAATAGAGTGGCCCGGACCTGCTTCCGGTTATCAATTAATGACGAACCACTCCGCAGAAGCTATCTGCTGATGCTGACAGGTGAAATAGTATAAAAACAGGTGTGTCTTCCAAAGAAATAGGTTGAATATGCAGGAATCGGTGCAAATATACACATTTCTGATAAAACAAAAAAATATTTTTATGAGCTGTTTTTCTCACCCACGCCAGCGTCTGGGTGTTGTTGCAGAGATAACCGGAACGGAATGCACAGCATGCAAAATGCAAACAACACATTCCGGCTTTTCAAGAATGATTGTTATCGCTTTTTACGTAATTTTGTATAGGATTATTGCATGCTTCAAAATATTCATCTTATAATAAACAAAAAATAAGACACATGTTACAACGTATTCAAACGGTTTTTCTCTTCCTCGTATTTGTTTTTGCCATTCTGTTTGTGATGTTGCCCCTGGCCAATCTGCAAGACCCCTTCGTTTCACTGCAGCTATCCAGATACCCGGTATTCTTTGATGCTTTCGACGAGCTTACCGGCCGGTGGATGGCCTTGCTGCTGGTCATCCTGTTTTTCGCAGTCATCCTGCTGACTGTAGCTACTTCGTTTTATTACAAGAAAAGGCTTGTGCAAATCAAGCTGGGCAAATACAACATGCTCATTCATGCCGCCATCATCCTGATCAGCTTCTTCATGATCGACAGCATTCGAACCCAACTGGATCACCTGGATCAGTTGAATCAGTATGAGGTCTCTTATGGGCCAGGCATTTTTTTCCCCATCATCTCTTTGCTATTTATCCTCATGGCCAATCGGGCCATCAGAAAGGATGAGAACCTGGTCAGGGCTGCAGACCGGATCAGGTAACGTATTTTTCCGATAATTTTATTCGTGTATTGACAGCCGCATCCATGGTAAGCATTTGTGCTTAAGATGATGTGGCTGCCATATTATATATTCCTGAGTGCATTGCATTCACTCGAGACAGGAACGTATTGTGTAAAAAAAAATAAACAATTGACAGAAAAACTAAAAAAAAGTGTATTTTTAGGGGATTTTTTCATCGATCTGCATGGTTTTCTAATGCAAGTTGATATACAACACATTGCAGGATTCCCTTTCGATAAAGAGATAGAAACGGCGGTAAATTAATCTTTTAACAAAAACCTAACCAACACAATTATGAAGACATTATTATTGTTTTTCCGATTCAGTGCGATTGCAATGATCGGAGCAGCAGTGCTTTTTTTGCATGTGAAATGCAGCGATGACAACGACATTGAGCCTGGTTTAATGGGCGAGCTATCCGTTTTCCCGCAACAAATTCTGGTGAACACAAGTACTGAGATCCGCGCAACAATCAGGATACCATCCGGTCTTGATATGGGTGATACCCTTAGGCTGTTCGATACTACCGGAGGGGGTTCCACAGAGGTTGGCTACCTGGTTGACAGCGGGAACCTGCAACAGGACGGTGATGAGATCAAAGGCGATGGGATATACAGTGGCTTGTTTACCATTTTTGAATCAGACGCCGGTGAACTGACATATCTTGCCAGAGGGCAAAAAGCAGATGGAGATGAGATTGCATCCATAGAAGCTACGATTGTTGTCTTTGATGATTTGCCCACGGGCAGCATGAACAATGTGCTTACCACGCAAAACAACATCGCAGGCCAACTAAACAGTTTTCTAGGAGGGAGCCAGGCGAATACGGAGCAGGCGGTCAGTCAACTGGCACAATGGCTGGAGACACAGCCAGGAGTTGAAAACGTAAATCATACCGGCCCCACTTCCGTAGAAATTGTTTATGACTCGGGCATTCGTGGCGGAGCCATCATTAGCAAGCAGGACGAACATGGTACCACGATTACCCGCGGGGGAGGCACCACAAGTCCTGATGAATTCAGCCAAAGACGCAGCCAAACGCCTGTTGTTCCATTGGAAAAGCAAACTCGTGGCATCAGTGTTGATGAAAGCACTTTAAAGTCAACTTTCGACGCCAATGCGATAGGAAACAGGAATGTTTTTATCTATGCCCCATTTGAATGGGAGTTTGCCCCCTGGAATGAAAGACAGCATATTATCAATATTCTCGACAGTGTGGCATGCGGCGAATTTTCTGTGACTTCCTATGTAAATCAGCAAGCTACTGTTGAACGGCTTTATGAAATGGTCAATTATGGCAGTGTGGTCATTGCCACACATGGTGCTGATGGCAATCTGATCATGACAGGCGAAGTGGTGGATACCACCGCGACGGTTTATAAGAGCTATGTGCCACTCATGCAGGGTGATGACCCGCAAATGGGTATATACGGAAACTTTACGATCAGTTATGACGGGCAGGCTTCTTTCAATGGGAGCGTCTACACCGTATTTGCCCCTTTTATTGCTTCTATACCAGGCACATTCCCACAAAGCGTCATTCTAAACAATTCCTGCGAAAGCACCAAAACGAACAGGCTGCAAAATGCTTTCCTGGCCAAAGGGGCCAAGGCATATTTTGGTTATAGCGAGGTGGTCCCCAGTGATTTTTGCATCTACAGAAGCCGTGACTTCTTTACTGAACTCGCACAGCAAAACAAGACCACAGGAAACATCAGCTCCTTAAATACCAATTCAGGTGCCCCGTATCATGCGGTGTTCCAAATAGGTGGATCCGGAACCATGCAATATTCGCTTGACCTTATTAACGGCAGGTTTGATGATGGCTTGCTGGGCTGGACAAGAGTCGGAGATGGCAGGGTCATCAGCCAGCTCGCATTTCTGACACCACAAACAGGGCCTAATATGGGTATCATATCCACGGGAATGGGATTCACCCAGTCGATGGGTAGCATATCCCAGGCATTGCGTGTCCCCGACAATGCAAGCCAGCTTAGCTTCAAATGGAACTTTTTGTCAGAAGAGTTTTTGGGTTTTATCGGGTCCGTGTACCAGGATACATTTCAGGTGGTTATTATCGACGAAGATGGCAACAGGCAAGTGATCATGAAGAGAACCATTGATGGAATTGCCCATGAATTTGGGGCAGAAAGGCCTTCTGATGAGCATCCTGATGGCATCCCGGGCAACCTGATCTATGTTTCCCCGGAGATTTCATTTGACAGGGGAGATGTATACATGACCGGCTGGCAGTCGTCCTCACTGGACATCTCGTCTTACCAGGGGCAATGTGTCACCTTGATGTTCCGGGCCACCGATGTGGGTGATAGCGCTTTTGATACAGCCGTCCTGCTTGATGACATTGAGATCAATTAGGCTGTAACGCAGTTTCTTCAAATGAAACCAGCAAAACGCTCATCTGTCTGACATGATGGTATTTTGCTTCTGCCTTGATGGCCATCAGCACGCGCTTTGACGGCGATGTGATCGCAAAACTGGCAGGATCAAAAAAAGCCGGCTCCCTTGCATCATGGCAAGGAGCCGGCTTTTTTTGCAGTTCATGCCGGACTAATCCTCCAACCGTTTAATGATATAATCGGAGTTAAACAGGCGAAGTGCACCCATGTATTTGAGCTTGAACTTGATAAAGTCACCCACCTGATATTTCCGGGGGTTTTTACCCAGGTCAATCACCAGGATGTCAGAACTTGCACCGGCCATCTCCATATCCTGATCCACAGGGATCAGGAAGTCAGGGCTGATATCGAGCAGGCCGACATCCAGCAACGCACGCCAGGATGTCTTGCCGTAGTCTTCCGCGTTGATCTCAAAAGATTCTCCTGATGGATTTTCCTGCAAGGTGCCTTCCGGCACGATGGGCTTTTCAATGAGCTCAATGATTTCAGATTTGAAGGTGATCACATCATCCCGCATGCCTTTGATGGTCTTTCCGGTCCACAGGTTTGCTCCGAAATAGAGGGTTTCGCCTACGCGGAAATGGTTCAGGCCAGGGGGCACCTGTTTTTTGGCCAGCATGGGTATGGTTACGGATGTGCCGCCTGAGAGCAGCTGGATCTTCCGGTTGAACTTCACCTCTACGATTTGCTTGTAAAGGCTGAGCTGGATGAGCTTATCCCGTGAAGGCATCACGCCATACAAACAATTGAGGTTGGTACCAAAACCCAGGATTTCTATATTGGGAAGATCAAAAACCTTCGCATAGAAATCGACAAGCTCATCGCCCATGACCCCTTCACGCAATTCGCCCATTTCGACCATGATGATGACCTGGTGCACCTTATCCTGTTTCTGCGCCTCCTTGGAAATGAGCTTCATAGTCTCGAGATCCGAATTCATGCTTACATCAGCGTATTTT
>Ga0207421_10002848_pt1 | contig 21068 bp, 17 predicted proteins | sample SodLakKL_010_SED_4_FD_187542 | JGI IMG/M metagenome (GOLD analysis project Ga0207421, IMG submission 187542) | Alkaline sediment microbial communities from Lake Tanatar, Kulunda Steppe, Russia - 8KL_010_SED (SPAdes) (version 2) | ecosystem: Environmental > Aquatic > Non-marine Saline and...
AGCTTTTTTTGCGACACAAGCCATTGGAAATGTACCTATCTTGCTAAGAATCGATCCGTTCTCCCCAATCCCACTCGCACCTACGATAAGCTTTTCCACATCCTTCATAAAATACCCAGCTGCGGAATCTACTATAAACATCACTGGAACTCCTCTATCGATCAGCTCTCGAGCGGTTTTCCGACCTTGATAACGAGGTCTAGTTTCGGTCACTATTACCCCAAAATCTTTCTCTAACTGAATTGTGGAATCTATAATCGAAATAAAATTTGAACTATGACAATGCGTAATCACAGTATCCCCGTCCGAAATAAGTTGAGAACCATTTTTGCCTATTTCCTGAGTAGCTTTCTTGGATTCCTCTACGAATTTCTCTACACGTTCAACTATAATCTCTCTCAGATCCGAAAAATCCATCTCACCAAGATTATTCTCAATATCCCCAGTCAATATTTCAACGGTATTAATTAAAGATACAGCAGATGGTCTTGCATTTAGGAGAAGTTTCTTAGCTCTCTCGAGATTTTCGACAAGCTCCCCCCTGCTTTTAGTTCCCTCCACCGAAAGCTTAATACCTTCAGCCGCTGCCCTGGCGATATTTCCAGCTCCCCGAACCTCCATTTTTTCTATTTTTTTAGCAACTTCACGAACTCTAGAAGAGATCATCTATACCACTATAACTTTGATCGGGGCTTTATTCCAATAAATGATTGCCTTAAAAAAGAAAAGCGTTGCCTATTGGCCTTCATAAAAAAATGAAATCCAAGGATCTAAGGGAGAAGGCTTTTGCCATCATTAATCCTAAACCTAAAATACTGACTTACTTCCTTATACAAAGATTTCTAAAAGAAATATGAAAATGAATAAATCTCCCCTCAAAGCCCGGAGAAAGTTATTAGAAAGCATACTCGACGGCCGAATCCAAACCAAAAAAGAATTGGAAAGAGAAAAAAGAACCGTCGGAAGAGAGTTTAATCTCGAAAAAATCCCCAGTAACGCCGAGATACTCGAGATTGCGACGGAGGAAGAGAGAGAAAAAACTTTACCTCTTCTCCAAAGAAAACCAGTCAGATCTATTTCGGGTGTGATAGTGATCACTGTAATGCCTAGACCCTACCCCTGCCCAAAGGATAAACCCTGTATTTATTGCCCGGGAGGCCCATCAAAAAATACTCCTCAGAGCTATACCGGAGAAGAACCCGCCTCAGCAAGAGCAAAAAAATTCGATTACGATCCAACTAGACAAATTAAAGCTCGAAAAAAGCAATTGAAGGCAATAGGACATAAGGTTGACAAGGTCGAACTTATCGTATTTGGAGGAACATTCCTTAGCCTGCCAAAAAGATACCAAGAGTGGTTTATGCACAAATGTATAGATGCAATTTCCGATAAAGACACGTCGAATTTGGAGGTAGCAAAAAAGAAATCCGAGACTGCTGAAACTCGAACAGTTGGGGTAACTTTCGAAACCCGGCCTGATTACTGTAAGCAAGAACATATCGACGAAATCCTTCGTTTTGGTGGAACTCGAGTCGAAATAGGCGTACAGACAATACACGAAGACATTTACAAATTAACGAACCGCGAACATACAGTTGAGGATGTAATAGAAAGTACTAGAGAAGCTAAGGATTCTGGTCTCGCTATCGTTTACCACATGATGCCAGGACTACCAGGATCATCAAAAAAACGAGATTTAGAGGCTTTCGAGGAAATTTTCGAAAATCCCAAATTTAGGCCAGACATGTTGAAAATATATCCATGTCTAGTTACGGAGAACACCGAGCTTTACAATCTTTGGCAGGAGGGCAAATTCGAACCTCTCGAAGGTGATGAGGCGATCGAGCTAATCGCCGAAATGAAGAAGAAGGTCCCTAAATGGGTGAGAATTCAACGTATACAAAGAGACATACCTTCTGACCTTATAAAAGGGGGCGTCAGAAAGGGCAACCTCCGCGACATCGTCCAAAACAAATTAGAAAAAGAAGACGATGAATGCAGTTGCATCCGATGTAGAGAGGTTGGACATCAGATTTTAAAGGAAAATATCGACCCCAAACTGGAAAACGCGGAGTTATCTATTGAAAATTACGAATCATCTAGAGGGAATGATATTTTTATCTCTTATGAAAATTCGGACAGAGATATAATATTTGGTCACTTAAGGGTCAGAATACCATCTAAAGATGCTAAAAGATCGGAAATAACGAATAAAACCGCTATTGTTCGAACTCTACGTGTCTTCGGAGAGATGGTCTCAGTAGGATCGGATTCAGATCCGCATTCATGGCAACACAAAGGCATCGGAGAAAAAATGCTGAGGAAAGCAGAAAAAATCGTGCGGGAAGAATACGATTCAAACAAAATGGCTATACTTTCGGGAATCGGGACGAGACCCTACTATCGCAAATTCGACTATAAGTTGGAAGGGCACTATATGACGAAACGGCTATAGTTTATGCTTGCCCCAATACCTCAAAAAAAGGATCTTCTGGTTTATCCTTGGCAACACTATGAACGATAAAGGTCTCAGTTTCTCGAATTCCATCTAATTCGTGTATCTTTTTTACGATCGAGGTAAGATCTTCCCTATTTACCGTCCAAACTTCTAAAATCCCACTGTAACGACCGAAAAGGCGGAAGAATTTTGAAACCTGTGTTATTTCATTTATTTTTTTCTCATTTTTTTCCCTGACCTCATCTTGCGGGTCTTCCTGAAGAAATACATATGCTCTAACATTCAAACCGAAATCCTCGGGATCGAGATTTGCCCTTATATCCTCGATAGTTCCAGAATCTTTGAATTCTTTTATCTTTTTAGAGACTGTCTGGCGAGATGCACCAACCTTTTCGGCAATTTCAATTATGGGCTGCTCCGCATCGACCAATAACTGTAGAATTATCTTCTTATCAAGTTCTTTCATCTAGTTAACAATTTGTTAATACTTAGTTTTAAAGTTTGCCACGGCGTTTATTAATCGAAACATTGAATTAAGAATCAATCTTTTTTACATATTGTTAAGGAAAACTTTAAAAGTTTCCACTTTAGGTAAAGTAGGGGAGAAAAATGAAAGAAGAAATAGGCACAGAAGAAAAAGAGGATATCGAAAAGAGTGTAGATAACCTCAGAGAAATTAAGAGCTTACTGAAAAAACCAGAAGACAAAGAGGAAACAATCAAAGAGAAATGTGGGGAAGAAGGATACGAGAAACTATCAGAAATAGACAGCCCTGTAGTCCTAGACGTCATAGCTAGATTCCTAAAACATTGCAATCCATCCTCCGTATTTGTCAGAACCGATTCGGAGGAAGACGTGGAATACATAAGGAAGAGATCCGTAGAAAAAGGAGAGGAGATCCCCCTAAAACTGGACGGACACACCGCACACTTTGACGGCCCTAACGACCAAGCTCGGGACAAAGAAAATACGAAACTGCTATTGCCCAAGGGAAAAGATTTGGGCCCACAATTCAACTCGATAGAAAGAGAAAAGGGATTGAAAGAAATTTCAACCTATCTGGACAACATAATGGAAGGAAAAGAAGCGTACATTGCCTTTCTATCTCTCGGACCTAAAAACTCTAGATTTTCAATACCGGCCCTTCAGATAACTGATTCGACCTACGTCGGCCATTCCGAAGACATACTTTACAGGAACGGGTACAACACTTTTAAAAGAGAGAAATTTGAGAGTGAGGATGACTTCTACAAGTTCATTCACTCGGCTGGAGAGCTGGAAAACGGAGTATCCAAAAACATAGACAAGAGAAGGATTTACACAAATATCGAGTCGAAAACTGTATTATCCACAAACACCCAATATGGAGGAAACACGCTCGGACCCAAGAAACTGGCAATGCGATTAGCGATAAAGGAAGGATACAAAGAAGGTTGGCTCACGGAGCACATGTTTATCATGGGGGTACATGGACCCGACGAAAGAGTCTCCTACTTCACCGGGGCTTACCCATCCGCCTGTGGAAAGACATCAACTGCGATGATAGAGAGCGAAAGCCTGATTGGAGACGATATAGCATACCTACGAGAGGTAAACGGAGAAGTGCGTGCGGCCAACCCTGAAAGAGGAATATTTGGAATAATCAGAGACGTGAATCCGAAAGACGATCCGTTGATATGGAAAACGATAACGACACCCGGAGAGGTGATATTTTCAAATGCTCTCATTAAAGACGGATATCCGTACTGGCTCGGCATGGACAGAGAGATCCCGGATCACGGTAGAAATTATATCGGAAAATGGGAGAGGGGAATGAAAGATTCGAACGGTAAAGAAATAACACCTTCCCATCGAAACGCTAGATACACCATAAGGATAGACGACATCGAAAACAAGGATCCCAACTTGAACAATCCGGAAGGCGTGAAAGTAGATGGAATAATTTACGGCGGCAGAGATTCCGACACTTGGGTTCCCGTAGAGGAAGCTTTCGACTGGAAACATGGGATTTTGACCAAAGGAGCTGCTTTGGAATCGGAAACGACCGCGGCTACGCTAGGAAAATCTGGGGAAAGACAGTTTAACCCAATGTCGAACCTCGACTTCCTGTCGATTCCCATCGGAGATTATATCAACCACCAACTCGAATTTGGTAAGAAAATAGACGATCATCCGTCCATCTTTTCGGTTAATTACTTCCTGAAAGATGAAAACGGAAACTATCTAAACGATTTTCATGACAAAAAAATCTGGCTTAAGTGGATGGAACTTAGGACTCATGGAGACGTCGACGCAATAAAAACTCCGACTGGATATATTCCGATTTACGAAGATTTGAAAAGGCTGTTCAAAGAATCTCTCGGTAAAGACTACTCAAGAGAAGAATACAGAAAACAGTTCACATTAAGAGTTCCCGAACACTTGTCAAAAATAGAAAGAGTGAAGAAGATATATAAAGAAGACGTAAAACCTACACCGAAAGTCGTTATAGAAGAGCTGGACAGGCAGAAAGACAGACTTGAAAAAGCAAAAGGCAAATACGGCGAATACATACCTCCTTCAAAGCTTAGTTAACCGATTGGAGAAAAACTGAGAGCCTTCCTATATACCTACAGTCTGGAAAAATCTGAAATTTTAAACATATCCCCCTCTATTTTTGATTGGTATTCATGGAAGAATATCAAGATATAATAAAAGAGTTACTCGAATCAGCCTCAGCCGACATCGGAGACATAATCAGAATCGAGAAAAAAAACCGAGAGTTTGAAGGAATTCTGATGCCCAGAACGGAGAGAGAAGCTCCAAACCATATAGTTCTAAAACTCGATAGCGGATACAACATCGGAATAGAAGTAACTAGAGACTTAAAAATCGATAAGATTCGGGAAGGCAAGGAACTTGAAATGGAAAGACGAGGAGTGAAGGTTGAGCAGGACGAGGAAAAATCAGATATCTCTATAATCGGAACTGGAGGTACTGTCGCCTCAAGAATCGATTACAGAACTGGAGCAGTCCATCCAGCATTTTCTGCATCGGAAATATACAATTCAGCTCCAGAAATAGCCGATATAGCAAATATAAGTACTATAAACCTCTGTAATGTTTTAAGCGAAAACATGTCTCCTGAAATATGGACCAAAATAGGAAATGCAGTGGTCGAGGAGTTGAATGAAGGAGCAGACGGAGTGGTAATAGCACACGGGACCGACACGATGGGTTACACCGCCTCAGCATTGAGCTTCATGTTAAAGAACCTTTCAAAACCGGTTGTGTTGGTAGGTTCCCAAAGATCATCCGATAGGCCTAGCAGCGACGTTTCCCTTAACTTAGAGGGGGCCGTAACTACCGCTTCCTCGGATTTGGGGGAGGTCAGTGTAGTTATGCACGGATCGACCGAGGACGATTTTTGTTTAATACACCGAGGTACTAAAGTACGAAAATGCCACACAAGCCGTAGGGATGCCTTTCAAAGCATCAACGACATGCCCCTAGGACTAGTCAGAGAAAAGAAAGTAAAATTCTTTCAAGATAAAAGAGACAGAGGAGAGAGTGAGAGCGTCGAACTGAAAGACGGATTTGAGGAGAAGGTCGCACTCGTCAAGATTACCCCGAATATACAACCCGAGATTATCCGAAACCTCGTAAAAGATGATTATAAAGGGATAGTACTTGAAGGGACCGGCCTCGGTCACGCGCCTGAATCCCTCTTTTCAGAGATCGAAGAGGCAATTGAAGACGATATTCCCATCGCGATGACCTCACAGTGTATTTGGGGAAGAACGAACATGAGAGTTTACTCGACGGGGCGTGATTTATCGAATCTAGGAGTGTTCTCCGTAGAGGACATGCTCCCCGAAACTGCTTTAGTTAAAATGATGTGGATCCTAGATAAAACTCGGAATATGGAGAAAGTCAAAACCGAAATGAGGAGAAACATCGCCGGGGAGATATCTGCGCGAAGTCGTCATGATACTTTTCCAAAAACCGAGCTACCCGAGGACGGATAAAGATGGATTTGGACTACGAAGAGCTAGGCTTAAAAGTGGGTTTCGAAATTCATCAGGAGCTCGACACTCGCAAGCTCTTTTGCAATTGTCCCTCTAAGCTTCAAGAGGAAGAACCAAAAATTACCGTCAGAAGGAAACTTCGACCGACCGAAAGCGAACTGGGTGAGATAGACCGGGCAGCGCTGGCGGAAGCCGCCAAAAGCAAAACATTTCAATACGAAGTCCATCCGGAAAGCGTATGTCTCGTGGAATTGGACGAAGAGCCACCTCACCCTATGAATGAGGAAGCAAAGGATATCGCTCTAGAAGCTTCGCTTCTACTAGATGCAGATCCTCTGGACGAAGTGCATATTATGAGGAAAACGGTGATCGACGGTAGCAATACCGCCGGATTTCAGAGGACAGCACTCATGTCCACCAACGGTACCTTAGAAATAGACGGGGAGAGGATAGGTCTCCAGACACTCTGCTTAGAAGAAGATGCCGCCAGAAAGGTAGGTGAAACATCGAATTATGTAAAGTACAATCTCGATCGGCTTGGAATACCCTTACTGGAAATAGCGACGGCTCCCGACTTCCACGATCCGGAAACTCCCGCAAAAGCCGCCGAAAAGATTGGACGTATACTCAGAGCGACCGGCAAAGTTAAGAGGGGAATCGGAACTATTCGTCAAGACGTCAATGTGTCGATAGAAGAGGGCGCCAGACAGGAAATCAAAGGAGTTCAGGAACTTTCCCTTATAACCACTGTAATTGAGAGAGAAGCGCAAAGACAGGTCAGATTACTTGAGATAAAGGAAAAGTTGGAAGAAAGAGAATCCAAAAGAATAGAAAGCCAAGTTTTTGATGTAACGGAGATATTCTCCGAAACCAATTCAAAAATAATAAAGAAATCAATTTCTCGTGGAGATGGAGTTTTCGCCGTCAAGCTTCCCAACTTTGGTGGCATTTTAGGTATGGAGTTGATCCCCGATCATAGGTTTGGAACCGAGCTCTCAGATTACGCCAAAGTTTACGGAAAGGTGGAAGGTATATTCCATACAGACGAATTACCGGGATATGGAATTTCGGATGAAGAAGTCATGGAGCTGAAGGAAAATTTGGGGGCCGACGATGAGGATGCTGTCGTTATCGTATCAGATGATAAAAATAAAAGCCGAAAAGCACTAGAAGCCGTCGTGGAGAGATCAAATAAGGCTCTCGAAGGAGTCCCGGAAGAGACTAGAAGAGCCCTACCTGAAGGTAACACCCAATACATGCGCCCTCTTCCCGGCTCTGCACGCATGTATGTTGAAACCGATGTCCCCGCAGTCATAATAACGGAGGAAAAAATAGCTGAGATCAGAAAGGATCTACCCGAAAAACCTGATGTGAAAAGGAAGAGATATCAAAAGAAATACGGTTTGAGCGAGGATTTAGCAAAGAAAATGAGCTTGTCGGGCGAAGTCCACCTTTTTGAAAAAGTGGTGGAAAAATACGATGTGGATCCGACGGTCGTAGCCTCGACTCTAGATCAAACGATAGCTCAACTAGAGAGGAATGGGGTTCAGGTTGAAAATATTACCGAAGATTCATTAGAAAAAGCGTTCAGTCTCGTTTCAAATGGGGAGATATCAAAGGACGCTTTGCCTGATCTATTAGAAGAATTAGGGAAAGGATTTACTGTAGAGGAATCTATAGATCGTCTGGGAGTTAGAAAAATAGAAGAAAAGAAGATTCGAAATATTGTATCTGAAATTATTGAAAATAAAGAAGATCTAATAGAGGAACGTGGAAGTAAAGCCGTTGACGCATTGATGGGGATTGTAATGAAGGAAGTCGGAGGTAGAGCCGACGGAAAACTAGTTCACAAAATTTTGAAAGAAAAAGTCAACAAAAAACTTTCATAACATACAAATATCAATTCTCGGAGTCAATAAGTTCTGAAATCTTCTTTAACAACGTTGAGTACGAAATGAGTGGATGATCTCTCCACATGATCTGAGGCTAGCACGTCCTTGATAAATTCGTTCATCTCGGCTCTCGACTCAAATCTGCATATTATAATCACGTCATATTCCCCCGTTACATCATAGACACATCTAACAGGTCCCTCCTTAGCTAAATTCTCTTCAACTTCCACTAAATGCCCACCATCGACCCTAAGCCCTATAACCGCTTCGAGTTCCTTCCCGAGTTTCATCGAATCAGAGCGAGCTGAAAATCCCTTTATAATTCCTTCTTCCTGCATTTTATTCACTCTGTTGTAAACAGTTCCTTCAGAAATGTCCAATTTTTCGGCTATTTCTCTAAAGGAGGCTCTAGCATCTTTCTCTAATTCCTTTACAATTTTTTTATCTACATCATCTATTCCAGTCATATTATCAAACCGTTCAAACTTAGTTAGATAGTAATTTCATGACTTAAAGAGAAATTTTAAAAGCTTTATTTACAGGAGACCCGTCTCGTAGAGAGAATCGCGAAAAGATTTCAAAACTTCACGGATCTTATCCTCGCTAGGCGCATAAATCTGAATATAACCGGAGGGAAATAACAGTAGATATTCCCCCGTCCCTTCCTCAAACTTCACGACTTCCTTTCCGGAAGTCCTGACCTTACGCGCTTTGGCAAGACGTCCCCACACCTCCTCCAAATTTACATTTCGTCTTAAAGAAGAGACGGCACGGACAGATTTAATCTCAGGTACATCAAATACATTGAAAAGGCGAGGCATTTCCAATGAGTGCGGATTTCCCTTTGCCATCAAAACTCCCTCTAATCCTTATCCCCCGAATTTTAAAATAATTACCTATTTGTAGTACTCCAAAAATTATCTACATCCCAAAACATGAAAGAAAGTAATATTACCTATCAAACCCTAGATTTAAGTAGAAGCTAGTAAGTGAAGCTGGAGAATATTTTTAGAATCACAAAATTCAAATACAATTATAACAAACCAACGGGGAGGTGAAGCGATGTCTAACGATAATGTGGTTTATATTGGAAACAAAGAAGTAATGAACTACGTTCTGGCAGTAACGACACAGTTCAACGAAGGAAGCGACGAAGTACTTTTAAAAGCACGAGGTAGAGCTATAAGCAGGGCCGTAGACACCGCCGAAATTGTAAAAAACAGATTCCTTCAAAACGTAGAAATCAAAGATATAACCACTGGAACGGAGGAAATTGAAGGTGAAGAAGGCGATACTTCCAACGTCTCTACGATGACGATAACTTTAGGTGAGTGACGAGAAATAAACCCACGGTGTTGGGCGAGACGCGACCGCTGCCCACGCCAATATTCTATTATTTTACTTTTTGACTCATTTCAAGTCCAATTATCTTCCAGGGGAATTTTAGAATAACTTACTTTTGACCTTAAAAAATGCTCTAAAAAATATCTAATAGGTTTGAATACCTTTAATGTAAAATAGGTTTACAATGCTTTTATTTCCGCCTTTTCTATATTCAATGATTTTTTTCGATAGATCTAATTTTAAATAAACTTTTAAACCATCCCCACGGACAAACCTTAACGGAGGTGTCAAGATCGACCTGTACCATTATAGCAGGAGGTCAATGGGGAGATGAAGGAAAGGGGAAAATTTCCTCATTTTTATCCCTGAAGGACGAGCCCGTTAAAGTTGGAAGAGCCGGTGTCGGACCCAATGCGGGTCATACTGTATACTGGAAAGGAGAAGAATACGGTCTTAGAGAAATATCCTGCGGATTCGTACAAGAAAAAGCCGAAGTATTGATAGGTCCTGGAGTGTTAGTAGACCCGGAAGTATTGTTAAAGGAAATAGAGGAAACGGGAATAGAAAATAGAGTAGGAATAGACCCTCAATGCCCGATCATCGAGCAGAAACATATAGAAAAAGACAGAAGTTCTGAGCATTTAGAAGGGGAAATCGGGACTACCGGCACGGGATGCGGACCTGCAAATTCCGACAGAGCTGACCGATCGGTTAAGTTAGCAAAGGATATAGAAAAACTCAATGAATTCCTCACAGACGTTCCTAAAGAACTAAATGAAGCCGTAAAACAGGGAGAAAACGTAATCATTGAAGGATCACAAGGATTCGGCCTTTCTCTGTACTTCGGTACCTACCCATACGTGACCAGTAAAGACGTTACAGCCAGTTCACTGGCCGCCGATGTAGGTATCGGCCCCACAAACATAGACGAAGTAATTCTAATTTTCAAATCCTTTGTAAGCAGAGTTGGTTCGGGACCGTTCCCGACCGAGATGTCTCAAGAAGAAGCAGAGGAAAAAGGAATAGCTGAATACGCCACCGTCACTGGTAGAAAAAGACGAATAGGAAAATTCGACTTTGGTTTAGCCAGACGCTCGGCCATGATAAACGGAGCAACTCAGCTATCCATCACGAACATTGACAGGTTATTTGAAGGGAATAAGGGCGTGAGAAATTACGATGAGCTTACAGACAAGGCCAAAGATTTCATCGAAAAAGTCGAACGGGAGGTCGAGGTCCCGGTCACCCTCATTTCTACCGGCCCGGAAACGGAAGATACCGTTGACCTTAGAAGCGAAAAGTTAGAAAGATAGATTTGATGGGATATACTCTTTTTGACAGAAGATGACTTTAAGGCAATCCAACTATTAATTAATGAATGGAGAGTGAATTGCTTGAAAATCTCTATCGGAGAATGTCCACTAGGAATCTTTGCCCTCAACCGAAAAGGGAAAATCGTTGAATCGGAACCATTTCCTCGCGATAGTGGTAAAATAGCTGAAAAGTTATTCCTGATTGAAAAGGGAAATTTGTCGGATGAACATATAGAACTCGTAGAGAACTTGATAAATGATGGATATGAAGAATTCGTTCTTGAATCAAGAGAAATTGCTTCACAGTTAAGGGAGAGGTTTAACAAAGCAGATTTCGAAGTTGTAACTCCAGACGAATCAAATAAAAGACTAAGAATGTCCATTAGAGATATAGCTAGGGATTTTGGATTCGAAAACGTGAATGAAATTTTGCAGAACGTTAACGTTCTACTAACAAGAAAAAAGTTGAGAAAAAAGGCATCCGAAAGAGATAAAATAATTGTACAGGCTATAAATTCCGTTGACGAAATAGACGAAACCATAAACGGACTATATGGAAGAATAAAGGAATGGTACGGAATCCATTTCCCAGAACTTGAAAGATATATATCCGAATACGCCGAATATTTCAGGCTAATATTAAAACTCGGAAGAAGGCAAAACTTCACCTTAGACAATCTAACCGATTTAAATATTGAAAAAGAAAAAGCCGAAAAAATCCGATCGGACGCTGAAGACTCAATAGGAGCATCATTTAATGAAGAGGACATAGAAACGATACAGGCTAATGTAAAAGAGATAATAGGATTACAGAAAGCTCGCGAAAAAACTTCAGAGTACTTGGAAGAATTGATGAAAGAAATAGCCCCCAACATTAGAACTTTAGTAGGCAGTCTTACTGGCGCAAGACTCATTGCCCTTGCAGGCGGCTTGGATGATCTGGCCAAAAAACCTTCCAGCACAATTCAAGTTCTGGGAGCCGAGAAAGCTCTTTTCAGATCACTGAACAAAGGAACCAAACCCCCAAAACACGGAGTAATTTTTCAATACCCCGAGATCCGGAAATCGCCCGAGTCGATACGGGGGAAAATAGCGAGAGCTTTAGCCGGAAAGTTAGCGATAGCCGCTCGAGTAGACGCTATGTCCGGGAGATATATCGGCGATAGGTTGGAAGAAGAAGTGGAAGAGAGAATAGAAGCCATAAAGAGGAATAAATAGGAGGGTTTTATATGAAAATCGAAAAACACGAAAAACTGGAAAACATATACTGGGTCGAGTTTGATGAAGGCGGAAGAAAACTGGCTACAAAAAATCTTTCACCCGGAAGTAAAGTTTACGATGAAAAGCTCATAGATCACGACGGAAAACAATACCGAATCTGGAACCCTTACAGGAGCAAACTCGCTGCCGCCATCTTGGAGGGGATAGAGGACGTGCCATTAAACTCCGGAGACATAGTCCTCTATTTAGGTGCGGCAAGTGGAACGACCGCTAGTCACATTTCGGATATCGTAGGAGAAAAGGGGATGATTTACTGTGTCGAGATATCCTCTCGGCCACTTCGAGATCTACTGGTCGTCTGCGAAGATAGACAGAACCTTGCTCCAATTCTGGCAGATGCCCAGAAGGTAGAAAGATATAGGTTTTTGGTGGAACAGGCAGATCTGATCTATCAAGACATTGCACACCCCGAACAAACTAAGATTGCCCTAAAGAATATAGAAACCTTTCTCAGAGAGGGCGGACACGCCCTCATCGCAATTAAGGCACGCAGCATCGACGTTACCAAGGATCCTAAAGAGATATTCACGGAAGAGATGGCAAAGTTGGAGGAAAAAATGGAAATTGTGGACTCGAAATTGCTGGAACCTTACGAAGAAGACCACGTTATGGTTTTACTCAAAAAATGATCGCCCTACATCCTAGTTACACTTGACAGACTACCGTCTTCTTTCACACGAATTAGTTCCACGGACTACTTCATTAATAATTTAAAATTCGTATCTGTTTGGGTTATCATTTTTTTATGCTTTCCATCGCGTAATTAAAGGCCTTATTTTAATCCCGGACTCATCCTCGAATAATGAGCGTTCAAAGTTCGACAACTAAGGAAACCCCACTTAAATTCTTCTACAAAAACTAATCTCATTAAATCCCGTCTATCTCTCCATCGTATCATTGACTAAATCAGTAAACGAGTTTTCAAATCCTATCCATCCGTCTTTCCTAAAATTAATTCATGTAGTTACAAATAGCTCACTAATTTATTCGATAGAGCAGGACATCATCGGATAATCCTCCCCACGATCTCTCCTTACAGCACTGTAGATTCCGTAACCTCCACTTAAATTCTCCACTTCAAAACCCTCCTGAAGAAGTATCCTGGAAGCGATGTATGATCGTAGCCCTATGTTGCAATGAGTAACTATCTTTTTATCCCTCGGAATTTCATCAAGCCTATCTCTGAGCTGATTTAGCGGTATATGTTTGGAACCTTCGATTTGACCCTCCTTTCTTTCCATATCTGATCTAACGTCGAGGATAAGGGTGCTTTCAGAGTCTAAGGAATCAACATCGTGCCAGTGAGTCACTTCTACAACCCCGTCGACTATATTTTCGGCGACGAAGCCTGCCACATTTACCGGATCATTCGCGGAAGAGTAAGGCGGCGCGTAGGCTAAGTCCAAATCCCTGAGTTGGAAAACACTCAAACCTGACTTAATGGCCGCGCTCAACACATCGATACGTTTGTCGACTCCCCCATCTCCAACAATCTGAGCGCCGTAGATATCTCCCGATTCGGGATCAAACAATAATTTTATCCACATAGGATCGGCCTCAGGATAGTAATCCACGTGTGATCTGGAGAAGGTATAAGATTTCTCATAATCTATCCCTGTCTCCTTAAGAACTTTCTCGCTTGCACCGGTACGGGCCGCCGTCAGGCTAAAGACCTTCATAATAAAAGTGGCCGACGAGCACCCGTACTCCTCCCAGGATCCGGCGATATTATTGGCGACAACCCTAGCCTGTCTGTTGGCAGGTCCGGCCAATGGCATATGACGATGATCTCCCGTGGTACAATTTTTAACCTCTATAGCATCACCTATAGCGTAAATATCTGATTTCGAAGTCTCCAAAAACTCATCAACTCTTATTCCTCCGGATTCTCCAATCTCCAAATCCGCCTTCTCGGCCAATTCGACGTTCGGTTTGACACCAGTGGCCATCACGACAAGATCACTTTCTAACTCACTCCCACTATCCAGATTAGCCTTAACCATTCCGTCTTTTTGTTCGAAATTCGTCACCCTATCCTCCAAATGTAAATCGACACCCTTGTTTCGAAGATGGTTTTGCAACATAGATGTCATCTCGGGATCCATCGCCGGGAGTACCTGATCCATCATCTCAACCAAGCTAACTTTCAATCCGACCTCGTGAATGTTTTCGGTCATCTCCAGACCAATAAATCCTCCACCAATAACTAGAGCTCTTTCGACCCGACTGCTCTGCACGACTTCCTTGATCGATCTCGCATCGGATATATCTCGGAGAGCGTACAGATTCTCCACTTCATCTATACCGCTTATAGGGAGCATTACAGCTTTGGCACCCGGGGAAAGAACAAGCTTATCATAAGATTCCCAGTACGTTTCTCCCTTCTCTCTATCCTCTATCAAAATCCCTTTTCTTTCAGGGTCTATATCAATGGCCTCGCTATTAGTGCGAACGTCCAAATCATATCTTTCTGCGATAGCTTCGGGCGATTTCACGACCAATTGCTTTCGGCTCTCGATCACATCACCGATAAAGTACGGGAGACCACAGTTCGCCCATGAAATATAATTTCTCTTCTCCAGAAGAACGATCTCTGCTTCCTCGTCAAGCCTTCTGAGGCGCGTAGCAGTCGTGGCTCCGCCCGCATTCCCGCCCACAATCATAACCTTTTGACTCGATTTACTCATCTCGACAAACACCCCTCTAAGGAGGAATCGATCCATATTAGTATTCAGATATTCGAATATACTTATTAATTTTCGGGTGAGTTCAGCTTCAACTCCCCCTTATCAAAAAATTTCACGCCCTCAATGAGAATACCTCGCCCGATTGGGTAAATGAATCGAACTCGCAAAAAGATCTCCTTTCCAAACCTAATGATTTACAGATAGGTGAGGCCGTTCCAAAATAAAGCGTCTCAATGTCATCTCGTAGTAACTTCACTTCCATCTTCTGTAACTATCATCGTATGTTCCGCCTGGGCAACCAAACCGCCCTCGACCTCCTCGAGAACGTAGTAAGGACGTAGCACGTTGGAAGCTAAAAGTTCACGAAGAGTCACCTGTAGCCTTATTCTAGATAAATCTCTAGTAAGCCATCTTTCGGCAAACGGTAATCTTCCGTAGTTGTTTTTAATTTTACGAAGAGTTTGTTGAGCCATACGTCCGGAGACCTTCCCCTCCCCCTCGTATCTGAATATATAAACCTCAGGTGATTCCTCGACCTCTCCCCCCCCATCGGTAATGAAAGGTTCAAGAGCCACAACATCCCCCTCCTCCAATTCTTCTTCCGTCTCCTTTTCGACGTTAGGTATCGAAATACCTCCATGGAGAGACCAAGGTTCCAAAGTATGTCCCGTTAGGTTACTTATAGGGTTGTATCCATGTTCGTCCGCAGTCTCCTCGATAACCCCGCCGATTTCTCCGACGTTTACCCCGGGTTCCACCATACCGATTGCCTTTTCCAAAATTTTATCTATTATTTTGATCATTTCCCTCCTTTCTGCCAATCCATCGTTCCCCCCAGGTTCATCCGGCTCCTCTTCCCCCTCCACAAGTACGCTGGTCGCCGTATCGGCGATATATCCATCGATATGTGCACCGACATCAATTTTAACCAAATCCCCCTCTTCAAGCGCGGTCTCATCTCCATCCGGAGGGCTATAGTGTGCCGCTTTATCATTCAAACATAAGTTACAAGGGAAAGCGGGTTCAGCTCCCCCTTCCCGAATCGCATCTTCCACCGCCTCGGCTATATCTATCAATTTTCGCCCCGGTTTAACCATTTCTACAGCCTCTTCTCTAGCTTGCGAAGCCACCTCCCCAGCTTCCCTATAAGCCTCCATACCCTCACGATTTAATTTACTCGACATAGCAATCTGAATACCTCCCGCTTTTAATAAAAAATACACGGTGATTCGGAATGCCAATAGCCCGAAAATCAGATAGTGTTAAACTTCATCCTCACAAAATATTTTTTGAGATATGAAGGTCGAAAAAACGTTTCTCACGGAGTCTCAAGAAAAAGTCCTCAAGCTCCGCTCGGAAGGTCTATCTCAGAGTGAAATTGCGGAGAAGCTTGGTACTACACGATCAAATATTTGCTCTCTTGAAAAAAGAGCTGAAAAAAACATAAAAAAGGCAGAAAACACAGTGTATCTTTCCAAAAAAATTCGATCGCCGATAAAAATGACCATAACGAGGAACGAGGATGTTTTAAATTCCGCCGAAAGGCTATTCTCCAAGGCAAACGAAGCGCACATACATGTCAATTCCGACACGCCTAGTTTAATCTCCAAAATCCGGGACGAAGCAGGGCAGAAACTCGAAGGGAGGAGAGCAATCGAAAAAATAGAGCTATTCATCACCCCAGAGGGAGAAGTGATCGTTTCCTAGCTAACAACTCTCGAAAGCCCCTAACTTCGTCTGTTTCGTTTCCTCGTATCTAAGTTCGTCTTCCGAATAACCCAAGACCTCCATGACTCGCATAACTGCCGGGAGAATCTGATTATCTATATAGTAATCCGGATCGTAACTCCTGTTTTCAAACCTTGAGACCGGTATGGCTCGGTCGCTTATGCTTCCGGAACCTTTCTCCACGATGTAGGCGATGGTCATCCCAGGCTCTAACTCTTCACCATGTAATTTCAACCTTCTGGCAGCGAGCACGTGGGGTCCCTCGGATTCATATTCCTCGATCGGTTTTTTCAACCTGGTGTGAATAATCAGGTCCTCCAGATCGACCCTCCCCTGTTTTACGTCCTTGGTGACCTCCTGAACAATCTCTGCTGCCTTTTCGGGAGATCCACCGCGCAAAACGGCCTTCAGAACCCCTTCCTGGGTTTTCTTCGCCAGAGCGGCCCAATCCCTTCTGACGAACTCCAGCCCCTTCACCTCCATTTTCCCCTCCTCGCTTACCATCGCATATCGTTTCTTGGACACGAAAACTCCTCTCTTGTAGAAACCCTCAAGCTCAAGCTCCATCATCCCAGGCATATCTTCGTTCACTTTCTCAAGGAAATCGTCTACATTCCCTCTATCCTGCTCCTTTAATCTGCACAAGAGACTGTCCGTATCCCCGTAAACCACGTCGAAACCCTCATCCTCCGCCATTTCTATAGTTTTTTTGATATAGTGACGACCGAAACTCGTGACGCTCTCTGCACACTCATTGGAGTACCATCTAGCTCGGGAGTACCCCAGCATTCCATAGAAGGAATTCGCAATAATCTTGAGAGCCCATTGACTATTATACAATGATTGGTACTTCCTACTCCCCTCCTCAAAATTTTTCATTTTCCTTTTCAAATCGGCCCTCTCCTCGATCAGATCTCTCAGAGTCTCAGGAATAAATCCTCGTTTATTTTGACAGAACTCGTATTCCAAATTGGGGGCTCTCACGGATTCTTCCGATCCACAACAATCACAGTCAATAGTCGCGGGGTCTATATTATGAGTAACAATAATGGTCGGGTAAAGAGACCTGAAATCAAAGACGACCAGATTTTCAAATAAACCCTTCTTCGGTTCCTTGACGTAACCCCCTACGTAGGACTTACTCTGCCTCCTTTTGAACTCCCTTCCGGCCGGCCGCGCCGGCACCAGTTCGTCTATCCTATGTGCCTCAAAAACGAGCAACCACTCGACCAACTGTCCGGGAGTCATTCTGCTGACATCGAATATCGACTGTTTCACTATCTTGCTAAGTTCCACCACCAAGGGGAAAAATTCCTCCGCCAGTTCCAAGGAACTTTCAGCGTCCGACAGGGAGTACTTAAGGAGCTTTCTTCCTTCAACGCCCCCGCTGTCCCACGCCTCAGAAATCTCGGACTTCTCGAAATCCGGTTTGGTCTCGCCCACGACGTGTTCGTAAACGTTTTCCAGAGTATAATTAATCAACCTAATTGCACCCATCCTGGAAAGGAAATCCACCAGGGCATAGACGTCGATATGAGGACGGCCGGGAACGTTGGTAACGGTCTCGAACCTCCTCCGCTGGGAAGTGATCTCCGACCCATCACGACCCAATCCCAACTCGATCCCCAGCTCATCGGCCCTTTCCTCCAAATAGGGAAAGTCGAACAAATCCGTGTTGTAGCCGGTTATCACGTCGAAATCCTCCTCCTTAACTATCTGCACGAAACGTTCGATCAATCCCCTCTCATTCTCGACAACCTCCACATATTCATCGGTTGATTCAAAATCCCTCCAAGTAAGGACCTTTTTAAAACCCTTATTATCCGCCACGCTCAGCATGACTATAGGATCCTTCTCGGCTCTGGGATCACCCCCTGGATTATAAGCTTCGATGTCGAAACTCATTATCTTCAGTTCCTCCTCCACCTCCCCCACCGGCTCGGGCGGTTTTGTAACTATAAGTTCCTTCCCCTCCCCGATCTCTCTAAATTCTCCTTCCACCTCCACACCCTCCATCGGCGTAAGTTCATGGTCTATCAGATATCTACGGGAAGGAGGAATATCATGCTCATATATTTCGATGACCATAGGCAGATCGCGAACTTCCTTACGCAAGGGTGTAACGTCTCTAGGATTCCCGACGATCACCTTGACCGTCTCTTCAGGCTCCTGTAATAATTTCTTCTCGACAATCTCCACCGATTCGGGAGTTACCTTCTCCCCCCTCCGGTCAGCCTCGACGTTCCCGATAGCTTCTGCCAATCGCTCGGGATCCTCAGAAGTCACGTAAAAATAATGTCGAAAGTTAGGATCCAGAACGGAAATAACCTCTCCATCCTTTTTTACGAAAAGCCTCATAGCGGGAGGATCCCTTCGCTTGAGATAGTCGCTATCCAGAAGCAAACCTTGCATCTTTCACACAATTGAATTATCGAACCCATTGAAGTTAAAATCTTTCTAGTCAAAGAAGTGTTCCCCTCAATCCCCATTGAAAAAAATAGGTAGGTCATGAAAAGGGCAAATTAAAAACCCTAACCGATCAAAGGAAAAAGCTATGTACTCATCCGGTTTCCAAGTCTAACCAAATAGGCCAAAGCAGCCTCCAGTTGAATCCTTTCGTCAGCCCCCTCAACTATCCTATAATCGAATTCGCCAAGACGGTCTATCAATTTAACCTTCAATGGATCGGGAATATCCAAATCGAATATCTCTCTGTGTATTTGCTGTAATATATCGTCACCCGCCAGCCCCTGGGTTACTAAGAGATCAATCAATTTCTCCCTTGCATCCTCGAAACTCCCGTCGAGCGCCGTGTTTATCATATCCTTCACCTCGCCTGGACTGGCAGTGGCGCTGATCTGATAAACTATATCTTCGTTAATCTCTTCACCCAGAGCCGAAGCGGCTTGAATCACATTAATAGCTCTACGTAAATCCCCCTCCGAAACGTAAATTATAGCTTCAACACCATCCGCCTTCAATTCTATATCCTCTTTATTGGCTATTCTTTCCAAAACGTTCGCTATATCCTCGTCCGCAAGCCTTTTGAAACGAAAAACCGCACATCGAGATTGTATAGGTTCTATTATCTTGCTCGAATAATTACAAGCTAAAATAAATCTGCAGGTATCCGAATACATTTCCATAGTTCGTCGAAGGGCCTGCTGAGCCTCGGAAGTCAGAGCGTCCGACTCATCCAGATAGATCAACTTGTAAGACGCACCGGCAACCGGCCTGGTTCTGGCATAATCCTTTACTCTAGTCCTTATCGTATCTATCCCACGCTCGTCGGAAGCGTTGAGTTCGAGAAAGTTCCGCCTCCAGTTATCGCCGAAAAGCTCCCTGGCTACGCAAAGAGCAGCGGTCGTCTTCCCATTCCCAGGGGGGCCAGCGAAAAGTAAATGCGGCAAAGAATCGTTTTCGACGAAACTTTTGAGTCTATCCACGATCCCGTCCTGCCCGACTATCTCCGAAAGTTTCTGGGGCCTGTATTTCTCCACCCATACTTGATGACTTTCTTCCAACTTCATCCACCTGCTCGATCCAACGATTATTAATAATACAAAGTCCGTTAAAAATCAACCACGTATTTATATCTACCAATCTCCTGCTTGTCTAAAGATTAATCTCCAGACTCAGTTTGATCCAAGTGGTAGTTGTGTCATTTTACTCCGACAGATTTAACCTGGTTCTGGCACCAACTAGTCCCCTTAACATTTCTCCTTCAGTAGGGCCTCTGTGAATTTCCCTACAAATAAATAATACAGCTTCATTCGGAGCGCCGATCCTGCACAACCCCCACCGACAGACTACCATCATACTAACAAGATTATGATAGAATTCTATTAATAGGAAAACACTAATAAGCAATAATTGAAAAGGGCTTGACAAAGAAACTTAACCTCCGTGATCCGTGACCCAAATGAATGAGAAACTTCGAAACGTTCTTAGGTCCGAGGAAATACTGAATATTTTTCTGATTGTAGGATTATTTATATTATTTTATTATACATCCCATGAAGGTGTTTTTCTTTCAACCGGTAATATTAATACCCTTCTGACTCAAGCCTCCGAGCTAGGCATTATAGTTATCGGGGTGGCACTTCTGATGATCTCAGGTGAATTTGATCTCTCTGTTGGGTCGCTGCTCGGCTTATCTGGCTTACTTACCGTTTTACTCTTTATGGCGGGAATGAGCCCATTTATTGGTTTAGGAGTCGCATTGATAGTTGGTCTTTCTATAGGTCTTATAAATTCTCAAATCACTACAAGGTTCGGAATCCCTTCCTTTATAGCTACCCTGGGCATGATGATGATGCTTAGAGGAGTTATATTATTTATGACGGAAGGTAGAACGC
>Ga0207421_10002851_pt1 | contig 21058 bp, 19 predicted proteins | sample SodLakKL_010_SED_4_FD_187542 | JGI IMG/M metagenome (GOLD analysis project Ga0207421, IMG submission 187542) | Alkaline sediment microbial communities from Lake Tanatar, Kulunda Steppe, Russia - 8KL_010_SED (SPAdes) (version 2) | ecosystem: Environmental > Aquatic > Non-marine Saline and...
GAGCCGGTGCGGAGCCGCTGCTGGTCGCCGCTGGTGACGAGCCGGAGGTGCGCACCACCAACGTCGCGCGGCGCCTCGTGCAGGTCCCGGCCGACATCGAGTCGATCCGGGCCCGGGACCGCGACCTCGCCGCCGCCTGGGCCAACGCCGTGCGCGCCACGATGGGTGCGGCGATGCGGGAGGGTGCCCGGGTCACCGGCATCACCCGCGACGGCTGGTACGTGCTGGCGCCCCCCACCGGTGTCTCCGAACTGACGGACGCGCGATGAGCCCGACCCCGGCCATCGTGCCGCTCGCGGCGGTGGCGATCGACGCCGTGGAACTCGTGCGGGTCGACCTGCCGTTGGTGCGACCGTTCACCACGTCGTTCGGGCGCCAGACCCGGCGCGAGACACTGCTGGTACGGGTGCGTACGCCCGGGGCGGACGGGTGGGGCGAGATCGTCACCCCGGCCGCACCCGTGTATTCGGAGGAGTTCACGGCGGGCGCCGCCCTGGTCCTGCGCGAGCACCTGGTCCCGTGGCTGCTGGGACCGGGCAGCGAGGTGACCGCGGAGGACGTCGGTACCCGGCTGGCCGGGGTGCACGGCCACCGGATGGCGAAGGCCGCCCTCGAGGTGGCGGTGATGGACGCGCAGCTGCGCACGGCCGGGATCGCGCTCGCGGACCACCTCGGCGCGGTGATGGAGCGCGTCCCCGCAGGGGTCTCGGTCGGTATCCCCGACGGCGGCATCCCGGAGCTGCTCGAGCAGGTCGCCGGCTACCTCGACGAGGGGTACCTGCGGGTGAAGGCCAAGGTGCAACCGGGTTTCGACGTGGCACCGATGGCGGCGCTGCGGGAACACCTGGGCACGAGCGTCGCGCTGCAGGTCGACGGCAACGCCGGCTACCACCCCGACGATCCGGCCCATGTGAGGGCACTGGACGGGCTGGACGAGCTGGGCCTGGTGATGATCGAGCAGCCGTTCGGCACCGACCGCATCCGCGACCATGCGCGACATGCCGCCCGCTGGCGGACCCCGGTGTGCCTGGACGAATCGATCCACGATGCCACGCGCGCACGCGATGCGGTCGAATGCGGGGCGGCCGGGATCATCAACATCAAGCTCGGTCGCGTCGGTGGGCTGCTGGAATCGGTCCGGATCCGTGACACCTGTCGGGCCCGCGGCGTCCCGGTGTGGTGCGGGGGGATGCTCGAGACCGGTGTCGGTCGTGCCGCCAACGTCGCGCTGGCCGCCCTCGACGGCTTCCGTTTCCCGGGCGACACCTCCGCCTCGAACCGGTACTGGGCCGAGGACGTCACCGAGCCGTTCGTGCTGCACGAGGGCCACGTGGCCGTGCCGACCGGTCCCGGCATCGGCCGCACGCCCCGGGAGACCTGGGTCGCCGAGGCCGACATCGAGCGGATCGACCGGCGCCGCTGATGGACCTGCCGCTGGCACCTCCGATCGAACCGATGCTCGCCAAGCTCGCCCGGGAGCTGCCGATCGGCGAGCTGCTGTACGAGCCGAAGTGGGACGGCTACCGCTGCCTGATCTTCCGGGACGGCGACGAACTGCTGCTCCAGAGCCGGGCCGGCAAGCCCTTGGACCGGTACTTCCCGGAGTTGCAGGACCCGTTGCGCGAGCTGCTGCCCGAGCGCGTCGTCCTGGACGGCGAGTTGGTCGTACCCGTCGACGACGGGCTCGACTTCGACGCCTTGGCCAACCGGATCCACCCCGCGGCGTCCCGCATCGAGCTATTGGCAGCCCGGACCCCGGCCCGGTTCGTCGCCTTCGACCTGCTCGCCCTCGATCAGCTCGACATCGGCCGGCTGCCCTTCGGCCACCGCCGCAACGGTCTCGAACAGCTGCTCTCGGAGATCGCGCCACCGCTGCACCTCAGCCCGGCGACGCGGGACCCGGCGGTGGCCGCCGACTGGTTCACGCGTTTCGAGGGCGCCGGTCTGGACGGGGTGATCGCCAAGCCGATCGGCGATCCCTACGCGCCGGGCAAACGGACCCTGATCAAGGTCAAGCAGCAGCGGACGGCCGAGGTGGTCGTCGGCGGCTTCCGGTGGCACAAGGACGGCGATGGGATCGGTTCGCTGATGCTCGGGTTGTTCGACGACCGGGACGAACTGATCCACGTCGGCGTGGCATCGTCGTTCTCCGCCGCCCGACGGCGCGAACTGGTCGACGAGGTGGCGCCCTACCGGCCCGAGCCGGGCGAGGTGGTCGATCACCCCTGGTTGGGCGACGACGGGGTCGGAGCCGACGGTACGCCGCGAGGCGAGCACCGCTGGTCCGGACAACGCGACACCGCCTGGCAACCCCTGCGGATGGGGCTGGTCGCCGAGGTCGCCTACGAACAGATGCAGGGCGATCGCTTCCGGCACAGTGCACGCTTCCAGCGGTGGCGGCCCGATCGTGACATCGACAGCTGCCGGTTCGATCAGTTGCTGGTGCCGCCGCCCTCGGAACTGATCGACCTGTTCGACGTGCGCGGCTGACCGCCCGAGACGGAAGCATCGACCTCGCTGAGGCGTTGTCGGTGGCGCTACCGTTGCACGTTCGCTCCCAAGCCGTTCCCCGTTTCGAGGTCCCTCGTGTCCGTGCTCGCTGCCATCCCGCCGCCACCGTTCTCCGGGTTCGAGATCGGACCCTTCAACGTGGCGATGTACGGCGTCATGATCGCGTTGGGGGCGTTCCTCGGGCTGCGCCTGACCGTCACCCGCTTCGAACGCATCGGCGGCGATCCGGACCTGGCCGAGAAGTCCGCGCTCATCGGGTTGCTGTTCGGCTTGCTGGGCTCGCGCATCGGCTACGTCATCCCCCGCTTCCTCGGCGACGGCGGCTTCATCGAACGACCGCAGGACATCTTCGCGATCTGGCAGGGCGGGCTCGCGTTCTTCGGCGGCCTGGTGGGTGGGGCACTCGCGGTGATCATCTACCTCCGGGCCAAGGGCGTGACCATGAGTGGTCTCGCCGGCTTCGCGGATGCCGTCGCTCCCGGTGTGCCTCTCGCCCAGGCCTTCGGCCGGTGGGGCAACTACTTCAACCAGGAACTGTTCGGCCGTCCGACCGACGTGCCCTGGGCGTTGCGCGTCGATCCGGTGCCGGCATCGACCGCCGCGCGGTTCCCGGGCGCCACGACCTTCCACCCGACCTTCCTCTACGAATCGCTGTGGAACCTCGCGCTCGTCGGCGTGCTCCTCACCATCGACCGGTTGGGATGGCTCAAGCGTCGTGGATCGCTGTTCTTCGTCTACCTCATCGGCTATGGGATCGGTCGCGGTTGGATCGAGGCGTTGCGTATCGACGTGCCTGAGCGCTACCTCGGGTTGTCCCGCAACAACTGGATCGCCATCGCCGTGGCGCTGATCGGCATGGCGGGCCTGTGGTTCTGGGAACGTCGGGGCACCGCTCCGCTGCGCGAGACCGGGCAACTCGGCACACCCCCCGACAGCGGGCACCGCCCGGCAACCCCGGCCGACGACGGGTCCGACCCCGCGGAGGACGACACGCACGACCCCGGGACCGAGGCCTCGGATGCCGAGCCCGGGTCGCGTCGGACCGATGACGACCCGGACCGTTGACACCGTGGCCCCGGCCGGTGACCCGGGCTGCGGGGTGGCGGACCGACGCTCACCGCGCAGCCCGTGACGGCGGGACCCGGGACGGCTCGTCGGGGAACTTCGGGTAGTGCGGCGGAAGCGGAAGGTCGGGCAGACCGGCCTCCCGGTCGGCTGCGTGCAGCGCCAACAGCCCGTCGATCGATCCGGCCGCCTCGTCGATCGATGCCATCGGGTCGCCCCGCGTCGCCAGCAGATCGGGGAGCGTGGCGATGGTGGCATCCCGGGGGTCGACGTCCTCGACCTCGTCCCAGGTGATCGGCAGCGACACCCGGGCATCCGCAACGGCGCGCACGGCGTAGGCGCAGGCCGTGGTCCGGTCCCAGAGGTTCTGGTTGTAATCGATGAGCACGCTCCTGCGGCCGCGTTCCTCCTTCCACCAGGCGGTGGTCGCATCACTCGGGATCCGGCGTTCCACCTCGCGGGCCAGGGCCACCGCGGCCGCGCGGACATCGACGTAGGCGCGGCGTGTGATCCGGACGATCACGTGCATGCCGGACGAACCGGACGTCTTCGGGTAGCCGACCAGACCTTGTTCGCTCAGCACGTCCCCGACGACCCGAGCCACCCGACGCACCGCATCGAAATCCGCCTCCGGCGAGGGGTCGAGGTCGAATCGGAGTTCGTCGGGCTCGTCGAAGACGGCCTCGTCCGGGTCGTCGAGCGGGGACATCTCGGGCCGGCGCAGGGACCATGGATGGACCGTCATCGCCCCGAGGTTGATCGACCACAACACGTCCGCGAGCGACGCCGGGCACAGTTCCTCCGCCGTACGTCCGGAGCCGAACGCGACCTCGGTGGTGCTGAGCCACTCCGGACGGGAAGCCGGCACGCGCTTCTGCATGAAGCTCTTGCCCGCCGCCCCGTCCGGATACCGTTCGAGGTTGCACGGGCGCCCGAGACAGTGCGGCAGCAGCTGTTCGGCGACCCGTTGGTAGTGCTCGACGACGTCCAGCTTCGTCAGACCGATGTCGGGGAAGTAGGGCTTGTCGGGCGACGAGATCCGGACCGTGCGACCATCGACGTCCAGTGCCACCGCGTCACCCACGTCCCAGCTCCCTCGTCGCGTCCGGGCCCGACCGCCCCACCGCCATGAGCCTACGGCCGAACGCCGCCTCGCGGCCCGGCGATAAGGTCCATGATCGACCATCCGGCATCCCAGCCACGCTGCACGCACCGCACCAGGAGCACCACCGTGACCGATCCGTCCCCCGAGGCCGCCCCGAGCTTCGACGAGCTCGACCTGCGCCCGGAGCTCCAGCGCACGCTCACCGACCTCGGCTACGAGGAACCCACCCCGATCCAGTGCGAGGCCATCCCGCCGCTGCTCGCCGGTCGCGACCTGCTCGGACAGGCCGCGACCGGCACCGGAAAGACCGCGGCGTTCGCGCTGCCGCTGCTGCAGCGGCTCGAGAGCGGCACCCGCGGCAAGGCGCCGATCGCCCTCGTGCTCGTACCGACCCGCGAGCTCGCCATGCAGGTCTCGCAGGCCATCCACCGCTACGGCAAGGAGCTCGGGGCCCGGGTGCTGCCGATCTACGGGGGTCAGCCCATCGTCCGCCAGCTGAAGGTGCTGCAGCGCGGCGTCGACGTCGTGGTCGCCACCCCCGGTCGGGCGTTGGACCACATCGGACGGGGCACGCTGAAGCTCGACCGTCTCGAGGTCGTGGTGCTCGACGAGGCGGACGAGATGCTCGACATGGGCTTCTCCGAGGACATCGAGGCGATCCTCCAGGAGACCCCGGAGGCGCGCCAGACGATGCTGTTCTCGGCCACCCTGCCCCCGAGGATCGACAAGCTGGCCCGCCGGCACCTGCAGGACCCGGCGCGCATCAGCGTCTCGCGTGCCACGACCGCCGCGGGCGACACCCCGTTGATCCGACAGAGCGCCTACGTCGTTGCCCGGCCCCACAAGCCGGCCGCGCTCGGACGTGTGCTCGACATCGAGGCCCCGGCGGCCGCGATCGTGTTCTGCCGCACCCGCCACGAGGTGGACGAGCTGACCGAGACGATGAACGGTCGCGGGTACCGGGCGGAGGCCCTGCACGGCGGCATGACCCAGGAACAACGTGACCGGGTCATGGACCGGCTGCGCAGCGAGACGGCCGAACTGCTGGTCGCCACCGATGTCGCCGCACGCGGGCTCGACATCGAGCACCTGACCCACGTGGTCAACTACGACGTGCCCTCCGCGCCGGACGCCTACGTCCACCGCATCGGTCGCGTGGGCCGGGCGGGCCGCGAGGGCGTGGCCATCACCCTGGTCGAGCCCCGTCAGCACCGGCTGCTGAAGTCGATCGAGCGTCACACCGGCCAGAAGATGGCCGTCGAGAAGGTGCCCACGGTCGCCGACCTGCGTGCCCGACGCCTCGAGATGACCCGGGCATCGCTGCACGAGAGCCTGCTCGAAGACGGCGACCTGGACGGCTTCCGCGTCGTGGTGGAGACCCTCAGCGACGAGTTCGATCTGATGGAGATCGCGCTCGCCGCCGTGAAGCTCGCCCACGACGTGGAGCACGCGCCCCCGGAGGACGAGCCGGAGCTGCCGAGCGCATCGCTCCAGGCCGACAAGGGCGGCGGCGCGCCGAGTGGCAAGCCCAGCGGGAAACGGGGCCGCTCCGGACCCGCTTCCTCGATGTCGCGGCTGTTCGTCTCCGCCGGCCGAGGCGCCGGTGTCCGTCCCAAGGACCTGGTCGGCGCGATCGCGAACGAGTCGAGCCTCAAGGGCAACCAGATCGGCGCGATCGAGATCACCCAGAACTTCTCGCTCGTCGAGGTTCCGGAGCATGCCGCCGACGAGGTCATCGCCGCGCTCGGCCGCAGCACCATCAAGGGCAAGAAGGCCACGGTCCGTCTGGACCGCGATGCCAGGCGGTGAACCTCAGCGCACCGAGGCCTTCGACGGAGGATCCGGCACCGGGCTCGCGCGAGACGGCGACCGACGCGATGCTCCGGGTCGCTCCATCTCCCGGAACCCGGACACCGGAGCACGGTCAACCGACCCTGCGGGGTGGGCCGACGCGGACCTCGACGTCACCGCCGTAGCGCACGTGGGTCGGGGACCGACCGCCGAGGTCGTAGCCCGCCGCCGCCACGAACTGGTCCTCGCAGACCACCACCTCGGCGCTTCGCATGGGCCAGGGCCCGTGGTCCACACGAGCCCGGATCACCGCGCCCCGCGGACCGACCTCGTAGAGCGACCACCGCGATGACAGGAACTCGTCCAGGGGGGTGCGGGCGCTCGCGTCCACGGGCTCTCCGAGCTCGACGATCACCCGACTGGAGGCACCACGTGGCGCCGGCCAGCGGCGACGCGCCAGGTAGCCCACGCGGTCGCCTCGACGAGCGAGGCGCATCGCCGACCAGCAGTAGGGCAACTGGTAGGCCGAGCGGGCGATGGCGGTCGGCGCCAGATAGGTGATGTCGAGCGAGTGGAAGTACACGCCGCGCCCACCGTCGGGACCGATCACGTAGGTGCGGACGTTGGTCTCCGGGAAACTCGATCGCGGGAGCGGGATCCCGCTGGGCCCGAGCCCGATGCCCGCCATGCGGAAGGGCACGAGACCGACGTAGGCGCGCCCGTCGTGGACGTCCGGTTCCAACCCGTCCGGCAGGTTCGCGGCGACGACCGATGGGTCGAGGTCCCAGTGCAGGTAGCTCAGCGTCTCCCAACGCATACGCATGACGGGGTAGCGGACCCGAGCGGTCGGGACCGGGGAGATGGGTTCGTCGAGCGGAACGCGGGAACGGGTCGGGGTCATGCCCGGGCTTCGGAGCTGCGGCCGTGATGGGCGGTCGGTGGTGCGACGCCCCGGCTCTCCGCCGCGCCGTGGAGCCGCCGCTCGCACGACGCGGCGACGGTTCGGGATGCCCGCAGGGGTCATCCGCGCCGTTTGGGTTCCCGGTGGGCGCGGTCCCCCGCCACGACGCCGGCCCGGCCGAGCGAGGCGACCCACCCGTCGCGCCCGCGCACGACCCCCTCGCCCGAGCCCATCCACAGGTGCGGCTCCCGGTAGCGGCCCTCACCGAGCTCGAGCTCGATGATCGCGGGCTTGATCGCACCCTCGACGAGATAGGGGCCCGAGCCCGGGACCGCGACGTCCAACCACCGCTGCCAGCTCGGTAGGTCGGCGGAGGCGTTCAGCGACCGCTCGACGCCGAGCACGGGCGCGTACCCGGCCCGCCACGCGGCGCGCAACCAGGGATCGAAGGGCTCGTCGGCCGGCGCCAGGAACGAGAGGTACCGGGCGAACGGGATCAGCGGATAGGCCGCTTTCGCATGGGGACGCAGGAGGACCAACGTGCGCGCGAAACCGCACGCCTCACGCCTGGCGTCGAGTTCGGCGAGGACCGCGGCGCCCACCCCGCGCCCGCGGGCACCGTACGCGACCGTGACGTCGAGCACGGCGAGGGTGTCCGCGCCGTCCTCGCCCGTGCGGCCGACCGCTTCGCCGGCGCCACCGGCCGGCGCGTCGTCGACCGACCCGTCCCAGCGCAACGGCATCGCCCGCACCGCAGCCACCGGGAGGTCGCCCTCGGCGACCACCCACGAGTGCTCCGGGCACGAGGCCGCGACGTGTCGCCGGTGCTTGGCCGTGAGCTCCGCGAGGAACGGCGGCACGTCGCGCTCGATGTCGCGCAACACGTCGCCGAGTGCCCCATCGTCATCGTCCGCGAGGCTCGTCCACCGCATGGGGGGCGCGGTCACCTGAGGCCTCCGTCGGTCGCGGTCAATGGCCGTGGAACGGTAACCCGGCGGCGGCCTGGAACGCCTCCCCGATCGCTTCGTACAACGAGGGATGGGCGTGGGTGATGGCCGCGAGCTCCGCGGGCACCGCCTCCCAGGCGGTCGCCAGGGTGGCCTCCCCGATCAGGTCGGTGGCGTGCGGGCCCACCAGATGGACACCGAGCACGGGCCCGCCCGGCGCGGGCACCGTGCCCGGCGCACCGGTCGGGACCTCGCCGGCCGCGTGCACGACCTTCACGTGCCCGTCCGAGCCGGCGATGATGCCCTTGGCGTTGGCCTTCATCGAGTAGGTCGTGACCTCGACCCCCTCGTCACCGTGACGCTCTCGCGCCTCGGCCTCGGTGAGCCCCACCGACGCGACCTCCGGGTGGCAGTAGGTCACCCGCGGCGTGTGGACGTGATCGACCGGCGCCACCCCGTCGATGCCCGCGATCCGGTCGGCGACGACGAACCCCTCCGCGAACGCGGCATGTGCCAGCGCCAGCGTGGGTCGAACGTCACCCACGGCCCACAGCCCGGCGACCTCGGTCGCGCCGTAGGCATCGGTGACCGCGAAACCGCGGTCGTCGAGCACGCCGAGCTCCTGCGCCCCGGTGTCGGCGGTGTTGGGTCCACGCCCGGTCGCGATCAGGACGCGGTCGGCCTCCAGCCGCTCGGTCGCCGACCACGCCTGTCCACCCGCCGCCCCGGTCTTCTTCCCACCCACCGCCCCGGTCTTCCCACCCACCGCCCCGGTCACCTCGACCTCGATGGTGGCACGGCCGTCGACGACGTCGATCGATCGCAGCCGCGTCGAGGTCATCACGTCGATGCCCCGCCGCCGGTAGGCCTTGGTGACCGCCTTCGAGCTGTCGACGTCCTCGAGTGGCAGCACCCGGTCGAGTGCCTCCACGACGGTGACCCGGCTGCCCATCGGATGCCACATCGAGGCGAACTCCATGCCGATCGCCCCGGCACCGATGATCACGGCGTGTTCGGGCGCCGCGGTGAACCACAGCGCCTCGTCGGAGGTCTGCACGACCTCACCATCGATCTCGATGCCGGGCAGTCCCCGCGGGACCGAACCGGTGGCGAGCACGACATGACGGCCGCGGACACGAGCCGGCTGCCCACCATCGGCGGGCGTGACATCGACGGCCAGCCCCCCACCCTCGTCGCGCACGATCCGCCCACGTCCGTGGTGGAGGGTGGTGCGCTTGTTCGCGAGGAACTGCAGGCCCTTGTGCAGCTGGTCGATCACCCCGGTGCGGAACGCCGACAGCGCGTCGCCGTCGAGGCCGTCGAAGGTGAGCTTCAACCCGAGCGTGTCCGCCCGATGCACCTCCTCCAAGACCTCCGCGACGTGCAGGATCGACTTCGACGGGATGCAGCCCCGGTGCAGACACGTGCCACCGACCTTGGCCTCCTCGACCATCGCGACGGTGAGGCCGCGCGCCGCCGCCCGGAACGCGACCGCGTAGCCGCCCGGGCCGCCCCCCAGCACCACGATGTCGTGCACGGAGCCCTCCTCGTCGGCCGCCATCAGACGTGCAGCAGCAGCTTGGTGGGCTGCTCACAGAGATCGGCGACGTAGGTCACGAAGCGACCGGCCTCCCCGCCGTCGCAGATCCGGTGGTCGAAGGCGAGGGTCAGGCGCGCGACACGCCGCACCGCGAGTTCCCCGGGCGCCTCGGGGTCCCCCGAGCGCGAGGCAACCACCCACGGCCGCTGCCGGATCGCCCCGATGCCGAGGATCGCGGCCTCCGGGTGGTTGATGATCGGGCCGCCGTCGTCGTTGCCGAACGCGCCGTAGTTGTTGACCGTGAAGGTCCCGCCGGTCAGCGGACCCGGACCGATCGACCCGTCGCGGGCCTGACCGGCCAGGTCGGTGAGCTCGAGTGCGAGCTGCAGGGTCGACTTGGTGTGCGCGTCCTTGATGTTGGGGACCATCAGCCCGCGATCGGTGTCGGCCGCGAACCCGAGGTTGATGTGCTCGAGCAGGTGGATCTCGCCGGCGTCGCGATCGATCCGCGCGTTGAGCGTCGGGAACCGGCGCAAACCCAGCACCGCGGCGCGCATCACCAGCGAGAACGGCGTGATCTTGACCTCGAAGCCCTCGTCACGCGCCATGGCGGTGAGGGTCTTGCGCACCTGCCACAACTCGGTCAGATCCGCCTCGCGCGAGCAGGTCGCCTCCGGGATCTCCCGGCGCGAGAGCTCCATCTTCTCCACGATCCGCTTGCGGATGCCACGGATCTGCTCGACCTCGCCCGGCACCCGCCCACGGAAGCCCGGCACGGCCTTCTCGCCCGCACCACCCCGGAGCTCGGGTTGCGCGACGGCCGCCGTCGGCTCGGAGCGGACAGCGCCCGGCGCCGCCGGCGGGGCCGGCGGGGCACCGCGGGTCGGCTCGCCCTCACGTCTACCTGCTTCGGCCGGCACCGATGACGCCGCGGCATGCACGTCATCGCGGGTGATCACGCCCTCGGGCCCGGATCCGGGGGCGAGCGCCGCCAGATCGACCCCGAGATCCTTGGCGAGCTTGCGGACCGGGGGCTTGGCCAGCACCGCGGCCGGCGCGCGACCGTGCGAGGCCTCAGCGCCCACCTCTTCCCCGGCAGCACCTCGCCGGCGTCGCCCCCGCGCGGGACCGGACTTGCCCTGCCCGTACCCGACCAGCGGTTGTGGTTCCTCGTCGGCGTCCAACCCCGTGGAGGCGCGACCGGCATCGGGTGGTCCCCCGTCATCGGCGATCGCGTCCGTCGGCACCGCGTCCGGATCCGGCGCGGAGGCCTTCGCGGCCTGCGGGTCGGCCTCGAACCCGCCCTGCGCCGGCGACGCCTCACCCTGGTGGGTCGGCTCCGCTCCGCCGGCGACCGCCCCCTCGGAGACGTCGATGCGCACGAACACCGACCCGACCTCCAGTGCCTCGCCGACCTCGCCGATGCGCTCGACCACGACCCCGGCGAACGGTGAGGGCACCGCCACGACCGCCTTCGCGGTCTCCACGTCGGCGATGGTCTGGTTCAGTTCGATCACGTCGCCGACCTCGACGTGCCACTCGACGATCTCGCCCTCCTCGAGGCCCTCGCCGAGATCCGGAAGTTTGAAGTCCTTGATGTCGCTCATGGAGCTACTCCTTGGCTGATGGCCGTCCTGCATGGTTCAGGCGCAGACAACGGTCAGTAGGCGAGCGAGCGCTCGACCGCATCGAGGATCCGGTCGACGTCGGGCAGCCAGTACTCCTCGAGCTTGGCCGGCGGGTAGGGCGTATCGAACCCCGTCGCCCGCAACACCGGGGCCTCCAGGTGGTAGAACGCGCCCTCCTGGATGCGGGCGGCGATCTCCGCACCCAACCCGAGGTTCCTCGCCGCCTCGTGCACCACGATCGCACGGCCGGTCCGCTTCACCGATGCCACGATCGATGCGGTATCCAGCGGTGCGAGCGAGCGCAGGTCCACGATCTCCAGCGACCAGCCCTCGTCGGCCGCGGCGTCGGCGGCCTCCATCGCGGTGCGCACCATCGGCCCGTAACAGAACACCGACACGTCCGTGCCCTCGCGACGGACCACCGCCTCGCGGGCGGGCTGGGTGGTGACCGGCAGCTGTTGGTCGGACTTCATCCAGTAGCGCCGCTTGGGCTCGAGGAAGATCACCGGGTCATCCGACTCGATCGCCTCGCGCATCATCGAGTAGCCGTCCTCGGGCGTACCCGGCGTGAACACCTTCAGCCCCGCCGTGTGCGCCCAGTAGGCCTCCGGCGACTCCGAATGGTGCTCGACCGCGCCGATGCCCCCACCGAACGGGATCCGGACGGTCACCGGCAGCTTGACGGTGCCGCGCGACCGGTTGGGCATCTTCGCGAGGTGGCTGACGATCTGCTCGAACGCCGGGTAGGTGAACCCGTCGAACTGCATCTCGGCGATCGGCCGGTAGCCGTACATCGCCAGGCCGATCGCGGTACCGATGATCCCCGATTCCGCGAGCGGCGTGTCGAAACAACGCTCCTCGCCGAACATCTCCTGCAACCCGTCGGTGACCCGGAACACCCCACCGAGCCGGCCGACGTCCTCCCCGAACATCAACACCCGGTCGTCGGCCCCCATCGCATCCTTGAGTGCCTGGTTGATCGCCTGTGCCATCGTGACCGCCATCAGCCCTGCCCCTCCGCGTCGCCCGCACTGTCGAGTTCGGCGCGCAGCTGCGCGACCTGATCCTCGAAGTGGCCCCGGGGATCGGTGTAGACGTGCTCGAACAGCTCCATCGGATCACCGTGCGGCGCGTCGTAGATCCCGGCGCGCACGTAGGTGGCGGTCGCCTTCGCCTGGTCGTCGATGGCGGTCTCGAGCTCCGCGTCGTACAGATCGCGTTTGGTCAGGAAGTTGCGCATCCGGGCGATCGGATCGGTCAACGCCGCGGCGTCGAGCTCCTCCTTGGTGCGGTACCGGGAGGGGTCATCGGAGGTGGTGTGGGCCTCCATGCGGTAGGTCATCGCCTCGATGAAGGTCGGCCCGTGACCGGCACGGGCCCGCTCCACGGCGCGTCTGGTGACCGCGTAGGTCGCCAGCACGTCGTTGCCGTCGCAGCGACGTCCCGGAAGGCCGTACCCGATCGCCTTGTGCGCCAGGGTCGGTGCCGCCGTCTGCTTGGCCAGCGGCACCGAGATCGCGTACTGGTTGTTCTGCACGAAGAAGATCACCGGCGAACGCATCACCCCCGCGAAGGTCATCGCCTCGTGCGGATCGCCCTCCGAGGTGCCGCCGTCTCCGAAGTAGGTCATCGCCACGATCGGCTTGCCGTCGAACTTCGCCCCCATCGCGAATCCGGTGGCGTGCAACGCCTGGGTCCCGATCGGGATCGACATCAGAGCGAAGTTGTGCTCGTAGGGGTCGTGATCGGACAGCCAGGTCCCGCGGTAGAGGTGCAGGAGCCCCGCCGCGTCGACCTCGCGGACGAGCGCGGCGCCGAGCTCACGGTAGGACGGGAAGATCCAGTCGTCGGTGCCGAGCGCGTAGGCCGAGCCCACCTGTGCCGCTTCCTGGCCCATGCAGGAGGCGTAGACACCCAGCTGTCCCTGGCGTTGCAGGTTGATCGCCTCGCGGTCGACCTTCCGGGTGACCACCATCAGCCGATAGAGCTCCCGCAGCTGCTCGTCGGTCAGATCGAGTGGGTGATCCGGATCCTCGTGGTAGGTGCCGTCGGCGTCCACGAGGTGGACCGGTTCGTCGGCCGGGAGCCACGTGAGGGGATCGACCTCTTCGGCTCCGTCGGGCCGGTCGGTCGGGGCGGAGGGTTCGGTGGTGGGCTCGGACATGAACGGGCAACTCCTCGTCCGCGGCAGGCCCGGGGTGGCCGGACGTGCACGTCGTGGTACGGACCGTGTGTCGTGCTCCCTCTCCCAAGGAAGTCCGTCCGGTCCGGAGCTCACCGTGGCTTGCGGGGTGGCCGCATGCCTCGATGGAGTGATCGCGGGTGCGCTCACCGAGCGTGACCCTAGTCAGCGCCGGTCGCCCGACGGGCGCGCCTCACCCGTCGCGCGCGGGTCACGCGCGTTGAGGCATCTCGTGGCACGGGCTCACGAGCGGGCGTGCCAGGGGCGAAGGACCCTCGGCCAAGCCGGTGACCACGACTAGGATGACGAGCCGACAGACCGACGAGATCTTTCGACCCATCATCGACCATCAGGAGAACATCGTGCGTATCGTTGTGGGGTTCCTCAGGTCCCCCGAGGGACGGGCGGCGCTGAAACGCGCCGTCGCCGAGGCGCAGCTGCGAGACGGTGAGCTGCTGGTCGTGCATTCCATGCGGGGCGGCGAGCGCGACGAACTCAACCACGTGCTCAGCTACCGCGAGGAGTTCGAGAAGCTCGAGACCGACCTGAAGGCGTCCGGGGTCAGCTACCGCCTGGTCGAGTACGCCCGCGGCAACGCCCCCGCCGAGGACCTGCTGCAGGCATCCAAGGACGAGCAGGCCGACATGATCGTCATCGGCATCCGACGTCGCTCACCGGTCGGCAAGTTGATCCTCGGCTCGAACGCCCAGGACATCCTGCTGCACGCCGACGCCGCCGTACTGGCGGTCAAGGCCGACCCTGCCGACGAGTAGGCGGCCACCGCGACCGGCACCGTACGTGGCAGGACCCCGGCTGCGGCCGGGGTCCTGCCACGTACGGGGTCACCTCAGACGCGAGCGCGCCGTCCGACCATCACCGCTCACGCTCGTCGGACCATGTCACGCGTCGGTGGCAGCGTCCTCCGCGATCCCGGGTGCCGCCGCGGCCGCCTCGGGCGGCATCCCGGCACCGACCGCGTGCACCCCACCGTCGACGTGCACGATCTCGCCGGTCACCCCGGGCATCCAGTCCGAGAGCAGCGCACACACGGTCCGGGCGACCGGCTCCGGGTCACGCATGTCCCAGCCGAGTGGCGCACGTTCCTTCCAGACCCCCTCGAAGTCTCCGAACCCGTCGATGGAGCGCGCCGCCATGGTGTGCAGCGGGCCCGCGGCCACCAGGTTCACGCGGATGCCCCGCGGTCCGAGGTCACGGGCGAGGTAGCGGTTGGCCGACTCCAGGCCGGCTTTGGCCACGCCCATCCAGTCGTACCCGGGCCACGCGATCTGGGCGTCGAAGTCCAGTCCGACGATCGAGCCGCCCTCGACCGCGAGCAGGTCGGCGAACGCGCGACCGAGTGCCGCGTAGGAGTAGGTGGAGACGTGGAAGGCCGTCGACACGTCCTCCCATGGCGCGTCGAGGAAGTTGCCCCCGAGGCAGGAGGCGGGAGCGAAACCGATCGCGTGCAGGACCCCGTCGAGGCGACCCCAGCGCTCACCCAGCTCGTCGGCGACCGCGGTCAGCTGCGACTCGTCGGTGACGTCCAACTCGAGCAGGTCGGGGGTGGTCGGGAGCCGTGATGCGGCGCGCTGGGTCAGACGCATACCGCGACCGAACCCGGTCAGGACCACCTCGGCGCCCTGTTCCTGTGCGACCTTGGCCACGGTGAAGGCGATCGATCGGGGATCGAGCACGCCGGTGATCAGCAGGCGCTTGCCGTCGAGCAGCATGGGTGACTCCTTGGTCCGGGAACGACAACGGTGGGTGCGAGGCGATGGTCAGATGGGTGCGAGCTCGACGCCGACGACCAGGGCCATCGCGATACCGGCGTCGTGGGACAGCGAGCACGACAGCTCGCTCGGTTCGCCGTGCAGCCAGAGCTCCGGTGCGCCATCGGGCCGGGAACGCACCTCGACGGCATGGAACGGCAGCCGGAGATCACCGAGCGCCTTGCGGGCGGCTTCCTTCGCCGCGAACCGGGCGGCGAAGCGGGCACGACCCACCTCGGAGTCGACCGCGACCCCACCGCGACAGCACTCGGCGATCTCGTGATCGGTGAACAGGCGTTGCAGCAGTCCGGGACGCCGGGCGATCGCTGCAGCCAGCCGGGCCACGTCGACGACGTCACATCCGGTGCGGACCCGCGGTGCCACGGTCACGACGCCTTCGAGGGCGGGGCGTTGGGGTCGCCGCCCCCGTGGGGTGCGGAGAAGGAGTCGGCCATCTCCACCCCGGCGAGGTCGGCCAGCGTGGCCTGCAACTCCATGTTGAACGAGCGACGCGAACGCGGGGTGTCCTCGGGAGGGGCCATCGCCGGCGCGAAGCGCACGAGGACCTTGCCGCCGAGCGGCTTCGGCTTGCCGTCGACCGGCCAGACCTCGCCGATGCCCACCGCTGCGGCCGGCACGATGGGGACCTGCATCTCCGCCGCGATCCGTGCGACCCCGCTGCGGAGCCGGTGCACCCGTCCGTCCCGACTGCGCGAGCCCTCCGGGTAGACGGCGACACATCCCTGCTGGCGCAGCAGTTCGCGGATCACGCCGAGCGCGCTGTCGTCCGCTTCTCCTCGGCGCAACGGCACCATCCCGAGCTTCGAGAGCTGCGGGCCGATCACGGGCGCGGCCGTGAGCTTCAGATCGCCCAGGAAGTGCACCGGCCGGTGCACGGCGCTGGCGATCGCCACGGAATCGGCGTGCGACCGGTGGCTGGAGGCCACCAGGACGCCACCTTCGTCGGGCACGTGCTCGAGACCCTCGACCTCCAACCGCAGCCATGCCCGCAACATCGGCCGGAGCACCCGTCGCGTGACCGACCGCTGGCCCGGGACCATGGGGATGAACACCGAGGGGTCGGGCGGCCCCAGGGGGTCCTTCGGAGCGGAGGCAGAGGTCACGCCGGGGTGAACACCAACGCGGCGTTCTGGCCGCCGAAGCCCATCGAGGTCGAGAGCACCGCACGCAGGTCGACCTCGCGCGGCGACCCGGACACGACGTCGAAGGCGATGGCCGGATCCTGGTTGACCAGGTTCGCCGTCGGGGGGACGAGGCCCTCGCGCATCGCCATGATGGAGAAGATGGCCTCGATCGCCCCGGCTGCGCCCAACGTGTGGCCGGTGACACCCTTGGTCGAGCTGACCGCGATCCGGTCGGTGTGGTCACCGAACACCGCGCGCACGGCCTTCGCCTCCGCCGCGTCGTTCAACGGCGTGGAGGTGCCGTGGGCGTTGAGGTGGCCGATGTCGGTCGGGTCGATCCCGGCCTCCTCGACGGCCCGACGGATCGCGAGGATCGCGCCTCCCCCGTCCTCCGGCGGCGCGGTCGCATGGTGGGCATCCGCCGATGCGCCGGCACCGGCCACGGTCGCGTAGGTGGTCGCCCCGCGAGCGGCCGCGTGTTCCGCCGACTCGAGGATGACCACCGCGGAACCCTCACCGATGACGAAGCCGTTGCGGTCGACATCGAAGGGGCGCGAGGCGGTGTTCGGATCGGGGTTCTTGCTCAGCGCGCCCATCTGCGCGAACGCACTGACCGCCAGCCCGGTGATCCCGGCCTCGACCCCGCCGGCGATCACCACGTCGGCCGCACCCGAGCGGATCAGGTCGCGACCGATGTGGATCGCCGACGCACCCGCGGCGCAGGCGGTGTTGACGGTCATGTTCGGCCCGCGAGCGCCGCTGCGCATCGCGACCGTCCCGGCACCGGTGTTGGACAGCATCTTGGGGATGAACATCGGGCTGGTCCGCTTCGGGCCCTTCTCGATGTAGTTCGGGTACTCGGAGGCCCACGTCTCCGCACCGCCGATCCCCGACCCGAGCAGCACACCGACGCGGTCGCGCTCGGCTCCGGTGATCTTCTCCTCGTCGCTGCCGTCGACGAGCCCCGAGTGCTGCAGGGCCTCCCGCGCGGCGATGACCGCGAGGTGGGTGAACCGGTCGAGGCGCCGCGCGGCACCCCGCCCGAGTTCCTCGTCCGGGTCGAACGACGGCACCCGGCAGCAGATGGTGACGGGCGTGCCCATCGCCACGAGGTCGTCGTCGACGGCCGCACCGGTCTTGCCCGACAACGCCCCGTTCCACGCGTCGGCGAGACCTCTTCCTGCGGGGCTGATCAGCCCCATGCCGGTGACGACGACCTGTTTCATGCCTGCTTCTCCGCGACCTTGTCGATGGCGTCCTGGACGGTCTTGACGTCCTCGAGCTCCTCGTCCTCGAGCTTCACACCCGTCTTCTCCTCGAGGACCAGGGTCAACTCGACGACGTCGAGCGAGTCGAGGCCGAGGGCTTCGAAGGTGGCTTCGGGCTTGATGTCGTCCTCGGGAACACCGAACTCCTCGGTGAGCAGTTCGGTGAACGTGGCGAACAGGTCCTGGCTCACAGGTTGCCTCCTGGGGCTCGGCCGCGAAGCGGCCGCTTGATGGTGGTCGTGCAGGTCGGGTCGTGCAGGTCGGGTCGTGCAGGTCTAGATGCCGGCGCCGCCGTCGACGGGGATGACCGCGCCGGTGGTCGAGCCTGCCACGTCCGAGGCGAGGAAGGCGATCGTCGCCGCCACCTCGTCGGGTGTCGCCCCACGTCCGGTGGGCGCCATGTCGATCAACGCCTGCCGGGCGACATCGGGCAGGTCGTCGGTCATCGCCGTCTCGACGAAGCCGGGAGCCACCACGTTCGCGGTGATGTTCTTGCGGGCGACCTCGCGGGCCAGCGACTTGGTGAAACCGATGAGCCCCGCCTTGGACGCCGCGTAGGCGGTCTGACCGGGGTTGCCACGCAGCGCGACCACGGAGGACACGCTCACGATCCGGCCGTGGCGGGCGCGCAGCATCGGACGCAGCGCCGCGCGGGACAGCAGGTAGGCCCCGCGCAGGTTGACCTCGATGGTGCGGTCGAACCGTGCGGCATCGAGCCGCAGCAGCAGGTCGTCGTCGGCGACACCCGCGTTGTTGACCACCGCGCCCAACGTGCCGAGTTCCGTGGCACGCGCCACGGCCGCGGTCACGCTGTCCTCGTCGGTGACGTCGAGGTGGATGGCCTGCGCCCCGCCACCGGCCTGCTCGGCCACCTCGGCGGCCTTGGCCTCGTTGCCGCCGTAGCCGACCAGTACCTGGTAGCCGCCGGCCGCGAGCGCGAGACACGTGGCCGCGCCGATGCCGCCGCTCCCGCCGCTGACGATCGCGATGCGTTCGCTCATGCCGTCTCTCCCCCGCCGGCCAGGTCCTGCTCGACGGTGCCAACGACCTCGTCGGCGTCCGCGGCCGTCTCCGCGGCGTGGTCGGCGGCACGACCCGGGCTCCCGGGCTGCCAGGTCAACAGGGTGGAGCCCCAGGTGAACCCGGCACCGAACGCGGTGAGCAGCACGGTGTCGCCGGTGGTGAGTCGACCGGCGTTGCGCGCGTCGGTCAGGGCCAGCGGGACCGAGGCCGCGGAGGTGTTGCCGTGCTGATCGACGGTGATGTGCACCTTGTCCCCCGAGATGCGGAGCCGTTTGCCGACCGCATCGAGGATCCGGATGTTCGCCTGGTGGCCGATGAACAGATCGACGTCATCGATGGTCAGGCCGGCGCGGTCGAGGACCGCCTGGGACGAAGCGGACATCCGCGCGACGGCGTTGCGGTACACGTCACCACCCCGCATCGTCATGAACTGCGTGCGCGCCTCGAGGACGGCGGCATCGACCGGATGGCGCGTACCGCCCGACTCGGTCCACAGCATCGACGGGTCGGAGCCGTCGGCACCGAGGTCGAAGGGTCCGATCGCCGCGGCGTCGTCGGGGACCAGCACCACGGCCCCGGCCCCGTCGCCGAACAGGATGGCGACGTTGCGGTCCTTCGGGTCGATGATGCGGGTGAGGGTCTCCGCACCGATCACCAGCACCGCCTCGTCCCCGGTGGCCACCATGCCGGTGCCCACCCGCAGGGCGTAGAGGAAGCCGCTGCACGCCGCGTTGACATCGAACGCCGTGGTCTCCGTCCCGAGCTTGGCCGCCACCAGCGGGGCGGTACCGGGCACCGTGTGGTCCGGGGTCGTGGTCGCCACCACGATGGAGGTGATGTCCTCGATGCCGAGCCCGGCATCGGCCAACGCGGCCTTCCCGGCTTCGACCGCCAGGTCGGAGGTGGCCTGCTCCGGCGCCGCGTAGTGGCGCTGCCGGATGCCGGTACGGGAACGGATCCACTCGTCGTTGGTATCGAGGACCTGGGCGAGGTCGTCGTTGGTCACGACACGTGACGGCAGGTGTGATCCCAGTCCGGCGATGCGGACCGGGAGGGCCGCCTTCCAGGTCGCTCGAGGGTTCACGGTGGTTCCTTCGGGGTGATGGGGGCGAGGCTAGGTCGCCGAACGGGCGCGTGCCCCGCTTTGCGGTGGCCGTCACCGGCTCGGGCAACGCTCCAGCAGGGGTGGACGGACGTCAGCGGACGGGTGACAGACCGCGCAGGGCCTCGACCACGGCATCGAGGTCGTCAGGGCCCGACACGGTGTGCACGGTCAGTTCCGGGACCGTGCGTTTGGCGAGACCGGCGAGCACGCCACCGGGCCCCACCTCCACGAGATCGGTCACGCCCATGGCCTCGAGTCGCAACTGCACCTCGCGCCAGCGCACCGGGGAGAGCATGCCGGCCACCAGCGCGTCACCGATCGCGGCACCGTCCTCCAGCGGCAGCGCCGAGGCGCCGGCGACCAACGGCACGGTCGCGTCGGACAGCACGAGCCCGTCGATCGCCTCGCGCACCCGGTCGACGGCGGGCGCCATGGCCGGGGAGTGGAAGGCGCCCTCGACGTCGAGGGGCAGGGCGCGCCCGCCGGCCTCGCGGGCCTGGTCCTTGACCGCCGCGACCGCGTCGGGGGTCCCGGCGACGACCACCTGACCGGGAGCGTTGTCGTTGGCGATCACCAGATCGTCGATGCCATCGACCAGGACGGTCACGGCGTCCGGGTGCAGCTTGACGACCGCGGCCATGGTCCCGGGGTTGGCGGCGCAGGCCTCACCCATCGCCGCGCCTCGTGTGGCGACCAGTCGCGCACCGTCCTCGATCCCGAGGACACCTGCGGCCACCGCAGCGGTGTACTCGCCGAGGGAGTGGCCGGCCACGACCGACGGCGTGATCCCCGCCTCGGTCAGGGCGCGCCAGGTCACCAGCGACGCCGCCATGATGGCAGGCTGCGCGTCGGCGGTGCGCCCCCCCGCGGTGGGATCCTCGCTGAGGGCGAGGACGTCGCGCCCCACCCCGACACTGACCTCGTCGAGCACGGCCATCGCCGGGTGGTGCTCCCAGGGCGCCAACGCGCCGGCTCGATGCGATCCCTGGCCGGGGAAGACGAACGCGAGCGACACGGAGAGCTCCTGCGGGGAGACGGGGTCGGGAAGCGCGAGGACGCGGGACCCGACGGCGGGGGG
>Ga0207421_10002853_pt1 | contig 21052 bp, 22 predicted proteins | sample SodLakKL_010_SED_4_FD_187542 | JGI IMG/M metagenome (GOLD analysis project Ga0207421, IMG submission 187542) | Alkaline sediment microbial communities from Lake Tanatar, Kulunda Steppe, Russia - 8KL_010_SED (SPAdes) (version 2) | ecosystem: Environmental > Aquatic > Non-marine Saline and...
CGCCGTGCACTTTTTCAGCGGCATTGGCGTATTCAAAGCTTTGCAGGGCCTTGTTTTGCCCCTCCTGCTGGGCGGCTTCAATAAATTCAGGATACATTTCGGTAAATTCATAGTGCTCGCCCTCAGACGCTGCATTAAGGTTTTCCCGGGTGCTACCCACCTTTTCGGCGATTTCGAAGTGCTTTAGAGCATGAATGGTTTCAGCTTCGGCAATTGCCCTAAACATCCTTCCGACATTTTTGTAACCTTCCTCTTCAGCCTTTTGTGCAAATGCCAGGTACTTGCGGTTAGCCTGTGATTCGCCGGCAAAAGCGGCCATCAGGTTATCCTTTGTTTTCATTGCGCATCTCTCCTTGCAGTATTTTTGTATTTTCACGCCTGTAAGCGTAAATCCCGTTTGTTAGTGTTATAAAATTTGAAACGGGTGTTGACAAACTGACAACAAATAACCTATAATTCTAATAGGAATTATATAGAAGTTTTGAGGTTCAGTCAAGACCAATTAGCAAAAAAGTAGTTGCTGCTCAGCCTTGCTGCTTTTGGACTGGACACATTTCAGGTAAAGCGGTAGTTATAGGCATTGAGGAGAAGGTTGTAGCAGGTTGTTCTGCATGGGTGTAGGCCGCAGAGTCTTGATCCATGGATGGCGAATGCTAAAAATGTAACCTGAACGAAAGGCTGCATTTGAGTCGCTGCCATTTCCCTTAGGTGAGCCGTCACCAGCCTAAAAGCAGCACTGCTGAGCAGATAAAAAATTAAAGGGGCTGTTAGTTATGAAATCGATCAACCTTGATTATACTGCGGCCACACCGGTGGATGAAGCAGTTTTAGAAGCGATGCTCCCCTATTTCAGGGAGCACTACGGCAATCCGTCCAGTGGCCACAACCTGGGTGAAAAACCAGGGCAGGCCCTGGAGGAAGCCAGGGAAAAAGTTGCCGGTCTTATTGGTGCAGGGCAGGTAAAAGGCAGCAAGATTATTTTTACCGCTTCAGCTTCGGAAGCCAATAATATGGTGGTCAAGGGTTTAATCGCCGCGGGAAAAAAGAAAGGTAATCACATTATATCTTCGGCTATTGAACATTTTTCAGTGCTTAACCAGTTGAAGACCCTGGAGAAGGAAGGTTTTGAAGTTACCCTGCTCCCGGTGGACCGGGACGGTTTAGTCGAACCTGAAAAGCTGAAAAAAGCAATTACCGATCAAACTATTCTGGTAACAATCCAGGCTGCCAATCCCGAGATCGGCACCATTCAACCAATTGACGAACTTTCTGCTCCGGCGCGGGAAAAAGAGATCCCTTTTCACACCGATGCCACGGCGGCAGCTGGATGGATCCCCCTTGATGTTGAAAAAATGGGGGTGGATATGCTTACCCTGGCCGGCGATCAATTTTACGGTCCCAAGGGGACGGGAGTACTTTTCATCCGGAAAGGAGTTCGTCTGCGCCCCCTTATCGAAGGCGGAATCCAGGAACTGGGCTTGCGGGCCGGTACTGAAAATGTTCCTGCCATTGTAGGCCTTGGTGAAGCGGCAAAAATTGCGGCCCGGGAAATGGAGGAACGCTCAAAAAAAGTGGCATCCTTCAGGGACAGGCTCAAAGAGAGCTTGCTTAAGGATATACCACATCTTCATATAAACGGGCACCCCGAAAAACGCCTCCCCCATAACTTAAATATTTCGGTTGAATTTGTTGAAGGAGAGGCACTTTTAATGCGCTTAAATATGGGCGGTATTCATGTATCAAGCGGTTCTTCCTGCACTTCGCAGGCATTAAAATCTTCACATGTCCTGCAGGCAACCGGTCTTTCTCCGGAACTGGCTCAAGGGTCGCTTTTACTTTCTGCCGGTAAAGATAGCGATGAAGAAGATATTCCTTACATTACCGGTCAGCTGGGCCAGGTTGCCGAGCAGCTGAGAAGTATGTCGCCGCTTTACCACCAGTACCTTAAGGAGGGAAAAGATAATGCCAATGTACAGTGAGAAAGTGATGGAACATTTTACTAATCCGCGCAATATCGGCGAAATTGAAGATCCCGACGGAATAGGCGAAGTCGGCAACCCGGTTTGTGGAGATATGATGAAATTTACGATCAAGGTTAAAGATGGCCGGATTGAAGATGTTAAATACTTTACTTTTGGGTGCGGGGCTGCGATCGCTGTCTCGAGCATAGTTTCGGAAATGGCCGAGGGAAAAACTATCGAAGAAGCGCTAAATATATCCAACAAGGATGTCGCTGAAGCGCTCGGCGGATTACCGGGCAATAAAATGCATTGTTCCAACCTGGGTGCCGATGCCCTGCATGAAGCGATTCATGATTACATGGAAAAACAGGGAATTGAATCAAAATAAAAGGGAGGGCTATTTGCCATGGGCAGTAATGAACCGGGAAAGATGAAAGAAGGACGAGGGCAGTGCTCTTGCCCGTTTTGCGACCAGCCAATTTGCCCGGATACCGGGGATGAAGTATATACCTGCCGAAATGACGGCAGGTTAAAAATCCACAAGGTCGATTGTGTCGGCCTCTACTGTCCGGTGCCTGTCATGCGAGCGAAGGAGGAAATAGAACAGCTCGAAGGCGGAAGCTTAATGGAAGTTATTGCCGATGATCCGGCTTCTGCGGAGGATATTCCCCGCTGGGCAAAGCGGACCGGGCACAGCCTGGTAAAAATGGAGAAGGTTGACGATGAGTACCACTTCTACATTTACAAAGAAAGAGAGGTGAAATCTTAAAATGGCCGAAAGGAAAAAAATTCTTTACGTGCAGACCAGTGGAACTGACACCCCTGAAAGGCTTTATTCCCCGTTAATCTTAGCTCAAACTGCCAGGGCGATGGATGTGGAAGCAAGCGTTTACTTTCTGGGGAAAGGATTAAAGAATTTGATCAAGGAGGAAGCGGAGCAGGTTAAAGTTGGTGATTTCCCCACCCTTTACGAAGTTTTGCAGCAAACAGCAGGACAGGGTGTTAAGATAATGGCCTGCCAGCAAAGCTTGCAGTTGTTCGGCGGGGAGATCAAGGAGGAAGATTTAATTAAAGAAGCAACTATTGCCGGCGCCGCCACTTTAAACGATCTGGCCCTTGATGCAGATACAGTGCTGACTTTTTAACACGAGTGGATGAGCAGTAAAAAAAATAATAAAAACTTTGCCGTTTAGAAGGAATTTTATTTGCTATGGCGAATCGTATAAGGCGTAGCATGGTAGGACGGCAGGGTTTGTAAAGCACTTATGCCGGTCATTGAACCGGTATATTTTTGCCTGTTAATACTCCCGCCCGGAGTATTTATTTTTGCCCTGTCCGTTGATCTGCGATCAACTTACAGAGGAGGACAAAAGATGAAAAAGAGACTACTGTTTGTGGGGTTGGTGCTGTTACTGATTCTTGCTTCCGGGTGCGCACCCGAAGATGACGGCGAGGTGGATCCGGAGCCGGTCGAGGATGAAGATGAAGCGGCAGCTGAGGAAGACATTGCCGGGGAAGAGGAAGAAGAGGTATACCAGCTCAGCCTGGCTCACTTTTTTCCGGCCGGTCATCCTGCTGAAGTAGATCTGGTGCAGGGCTGGGCTGAAGAATTAGAACAGGCCAGCGGAGGCCGCATTGAAATCATCAGTTACCCCGGAGAAACCCTGCTGGATGCTGACGATATTTACAGCGGGGTCCTTGCCGGAACCGCCGATATCGGGCTTTCTGCTTTCTTTTATACCAGGGGACGGTTCCCTGTTCTGGAGGTATTCGAACTGCCGGGGATTGTTTATGAAGATTCATACATGGCCAGCAAAATAGCCTGGGAAGGGATTAAGGAACTTGACCCGGAAGAGGTCCGGGATACCGAGTTGATGTTTGTCCTGGCAACCGGACCCGGAGATCTTTTTACCACCGAGCCCGTGGAAAGCCTGGAAGATTTACAGGGAATGAAAATCAGGGCGGCCGGTTTAAGCGCTGAAACCCTGCCTTTGCTCGGGGCCGAACCGGAAGCGATGCCTCAGCCCGATGCGTATGAAGCATTACACCGGGGAATGGTAGAAGGTAACCTGGCCCCGGTGGAAGTGCTGAAAGGATGGCGCCATGCCGAGGTGACCGATTACCTGACCCGTACGCCGTTTCTCTATAATGCCCTCTTTTTTGTGACCATGAACCAGGAGAAATGGAATGAATTGCCTTCCGATCTGCAGGATATATTCCTGGAAGTCAACGAACGCTTCCACGAAAAAGTAGCCGCAGGTTTATGGGATGCCCAGAATGAGGAAGCCCTTGAATGGGCTGTTGAAGAAACCGGGCAGCAAGTTATAGAATTAAGCGAAGCCGAACAGGAAAGATGGATTGAAAAAGTTCAGCCGATCCAGGATGATTTTATTCAGGAAATGGAAGAGCTGGGGCATGACGGTGAAGCGATCCTGGATACCGTAATGCGCCTGGTAGAAGAATATAACCGGTAAAACATCTAAACAATATACTAAAGGATAGATCCTGGGATGCAGTTATTTGAAACAGTTGTAATAAGAGTAAGCCGTGGCCTTGATTTTATAGCAGGTATTATTCTCGCCGCCACCGCATTATTGGTGGTGGCGAATATTTTAGGCCGGGTCCTGCTGGGCCAGTCGATCCTGGGCACATACGAAATGGTCGGCTTTTTTACCGCCGGAGCAGTTGGCCTGGCTTTAGCCAGGTGCGCTCTCGAAAACAGCCATATAGCTGTAGAGTTCATCGTAGAAAAGCTGCCTCCAGGTATGCAAAAAGCGATTGAGCTTATTGTGAGCCTGCCTGCTTTTGCTTTCTTGCTATTTTTAACCTTTAACCTTATTGCGTACGGTTACGGGATAGCTGAAAGCGGCGAGGTATCGTCCACTATTCGCCTGGCCTATTATCCTTTTATTTACCTGGTCGGGATTGGTTTTTTCATGCTGGCCATGGTGGCTTTGCTTAAAATGCTAAAACTGATTACCGGGGGTGAAAAATAATGGACCCGGTAACAGTAGGCCTGATTGGCATACTGGCATTTTTCCTGCTGATTACTTTAAAGATACCGATCGCTTATGTAATGGCCATGGTTGGCTTTGTCGGGTTTAGTTATTTAACCTCAACAACGGCCGCTTTTTCCATGGTAGCCACGGAAATATTTTCTACATTTTCCCGCTATTCACTGAGCGTGATTCCAATGTTTATCCTTATGGGGTTCCTTGCTTTCCATGCCGGGATGGGAGCCCGGCTTTACGATTTTGCCTATAAAATGGCCGGTCACCTGCCCGGTGGATTGGCAATTGCTACCCAGGCTACCTGTGCCCTTTTCGGGGCGGTATGCGGTTCTAACACGGCCACAGCGGCAACAATCGGTGCTATTGCCCTGCCGGAAATGCATAAGTACAGTTACAACTCTTCCCTGTCCACGGCCAGTGTCGCTGCCGGAGGGGCCCTGGGAGTGCTTATTCCGCCAAGTGTAATTTTTATTGTTTACGGCATTGCCGCCGAGCAGTCTGTCGGACAGCTCTTTTTAGCCGGTATTATCCCCGGCTTTCTCCTTATGTCTCTTTATATGCTGGTAATCTATATCAATGCCAGGCGCAACCCGCAGCTGGGCCCCGCCGGCCAAAAATCGGCGTGGAATGAACGCTACCGGGCTTTGGGCGGCGGGCTGATCGAAGTCATGGTTGTTTTTGCCATCTCGTTGGGTGGTCTTTTTGCCGGGTGGTTTATGCCCACTGAAGCCGGCGCAGTGGGGGTTGCCGGAGTAATGATGGTTACAGCCTTAAAAGGGCGGATGAACTTGAGGATCATCCGCCAATCGCTTGCCGATACTACCCGGACCACGGCGATGATTATGCTTCTTGTTGCCTCAGCAGTTGTTTTCGGGCGCTTCATTGCCGTAAGCCGGATTCCATTTGCCATGGCCGAGTGGGCTGCCGAACTGGCCCTGCCTTCCTTTGCGGTGATTGCCCTGATCCTTTTGATTTACCTGGTTCTGGGCTGTTTTATCGATGCCCTGGCCCTTATACTGCTAACCATTCCCATTTTTTTACCGGTGGCAGTTGACGTGCTTGGCTATGACCCGATCTGGTTTGGGGTAATCATTGTAATGGTGGTGGCAATGGGAGTAATAACCCCGCCGGTGGGGATGAATGTTTATATCGTTAAAGGGGTAGCCGGCAATGTTCCCCTGGAAGTGATATTCAGGGGGATATGGCCATTTCTGTTTGCAATAATTGTTGCTTTGGCACTTTTAATTATGTTTCCCGCTCTTGCTACTTTTTTGCCCTCGTTGATTCAACCTTACTGATTCAGCTTTAGTTAAAATAACAACTAATAATCTAAGTGACGGTGGGTATTTTTATGTTGCCCGTTTCGTTATATAATAAATATAAAAGTATGAATAGGGGAAAGCCGGTTATGAAGGGAAAGTTTATAAACAAGCCAGTACTAACTTTTATAATTACCTCAACCGTGGTTATTTTGGTATCTGCCCTGGTAGGGATGGTCCTGGTGCCCGAAGCCCTGAAAACCGAAAGGATCGAAATTGAAACTATAGATGTAAGCAAAGTCCCGGATGGAACCTACTACGGTTCTTTTGAATCTGTATTAACTTCTGCCAGGGTTTTAGTTACGGTTGAGGATCAACGCATTGCCGACATAGATTTAATTGACCATGAGCACAGCAACGGAGCTCCGGCAGAAAGGGTCTTAGACCGGGTTCTTGATGAGCAGTGCCTGGGAGTGGATACAGTCAGTGGGGCGACTACCAGCAGTAAGGTGCTGTTGAAGGCAGTTGAAAATGCATTAAACTACGGATTGGAAGAATGTGAAGAAAGGAAAACGGAAGGAGAAACTTAAATTTACAGGAAGAAGCGGTTACCCGGAGATTAATTAGATAATAATTTTTATGGGGTTCAAAAAAGCCGGTTTAACAATTTCTTGTGAATGAATTGGCCGGCTTTAATTTTGCGCTTCCGCCAAAAGAACTTCGCTTAAAGTAACCGGTTCCAGACCGCGCTCACGCAAACCTTCGATAATTGCCGGGAGTGCGGCGATATCTTCCTCGACGAAATGCAGCAGAACGATACTGCCGCCCCTGGCGTTTTCGAGGACATAATTGGCAATATTTTCCCTGGTGTAAGCCGTGTTTCTTAAAGAATAAAGCAGCTCTATATCCCAAAGTATGGTAAACATTCCCTTTTCTGCGACGATATCCTGAATTCTTTCCCTGTGATGGCCCTGTCCGGAAGAATAACCGTCCCGGTAGGGGGGCCTGAAGAAAAGAGTGCGGTAAGGGTAGCCTAAGGATTCTTCCACAGCCTCCTGCCAACCGCTTAATTCCCTGGCTACGCCTTCATCGGAGTAGGTCGAGAGGAAGGGGTGGCTGTATGTATGGTTGCCCAATTCATGGCCTTCATCTACCGCTCTTTGCCAAACTTCCGGCTGCCGCTCGACTATATCTCCCTTGGGGAAAAGAGTAGCCTGGACCCCGTATTCCTTAAAGTAATCGAGGGCCCGCTGGGTCAGATCTGCCCCGGCCCCGTCATCAATGGTCAAAGCTACTTTATTTGTATCGCGGTTGCCATGTTCGATAATGGTTTGAGAGCGCATCATCTTGTTTTCTTCACGCAGCTTTTCGTTTTCTTCTATGATTTCCCGGTTTTTTTCATAGATTTCTTCATACTTTTTTTCCAGCCACTGATTTTCCTCTTCAATTTCTTCAAAGCGGCTTTCCAAAGCATCAAGGTCTGATTTAAGGGACCGCACCGTCATGTACTGACCTGCGCTGAATACGGCAAGGGCCCCAATGATTCCGAGCAGCATTACATATAAAGTAATCCGCATTGCTTTCCTCTTTTTTGCCTGGCGGGCATGCCTGTTATGATAGCTACTGTTATTTTTATAGTTCGATTGATTATACTGGTAATCATTGCTCATCGCAAAATTTTCCTTTCCCTAAATAACATTTTCTTTTTAATCGCTTATATGGTAACCTATTAAGGAATATAAGACAATAGGTATTTACTCGGCCCTTTCCAAAATGCACCAGGGCTGAGCAGTAACGGTAAAAGATAAATTATGGAAACAGCAAGGCAATAAACTTTCCGGTAGATTATCAATAAAAAGGAGGGGCTAATTTTGAAAAAGCTGCTTGCCGTAGCTTCCAGCCCGCGCCGTAACGGCAATAGTGAAACGCTTTTGAACGAATTCTGCCGGGCGGCGGAAGAATCAGGCTGGCAAGTGGAATTAATTCGGATTAACAGTATGAATTTTAAACCCTGCCAGGCCTGCGATGCCTGCGCCAAGGATGGGCGCTGTATATTGAAGGACGATATGCAGGAAATTTACCCTAAAATGATCAATGCGGACGCCCTGGTTATAGCCAGTCCGGTCACCTTCGGTTCTTTAAATGCCCAGCTTAAAATGTTTATTGACCGTTTCCAGTGCTGGTGGCATGCCAAGTTTAATTTGAAAACTCCTTTTATTCCGGATCAACCCAGGCGGCGGGGCTTTTTCATCTGTGTAGGCGCCCTTGAGCGTGAGCGCTACTGTGAAAACGCCATTGAGATCATTAAAGTCTTTTTTGTCAACATTAACCACAAGTTTTCCGGCAGCCTCGCCTTGCGGGGCTATGATGAAAAAGGAGCGGTTGCAAAAGACCCCGGCGCCCTGGAAAAAGCATACCGGGCGGGAAAAGAGTTTATAGCCGAAGTTGAAGCAAGTGTGGATCAGTAATTATATTTGTCAGTGATATACCTTGGTTGAGGCTTCAAAAAGTAAACCGGCAGGTATTTGCCCGGAAGAAAATACGAAAGAAGAAAGGTTTGTCTCGGGAAATTAAGTTTAGAAAGTCATACAAAAGGGGCTGTTTCCCCGGGAGGGATAACAGCCCCCGAATAACTATCTTATGCTTACGCCTGCTCCGTTTCTTTGGTTTCACCGGTTTGCCCGAATTCAAGGGCGTCTGTCCCTTTGCTGATAAAAACCGGAGCCCCGGTGCTTAAATCGCCGGCAATTATCTGTCGCGATAGCGGAGTTTCCACTTCGTTTTGAATTACCCGTTTAAGCGGCCTGGCCCCGAAAGCAGGATCGTAACCCTTCTCAGCAAGGTAGGCAACTGCTTCGTCATTCCACTGCAGGTTAAGATCTGAGGTGTCGGACAGGCGCTCGGCAAGCCTGCTGAGAAGCAGCTCGGCTATGCTGTGGATTTGGTCTTGCTCCAGGGCCCGGAATACGATGGTTTCATCGACCCGGTTTAAAAACTCCGGGCGGAAATGCTGCCTTAAAAGGCCCAGGACGGCACTTTTCATCTCTTCATAGCTGCCGCCTTTTTCGTGGAAAGACAGGATCTCCTGGCTGCCGATGTTGGAAGTCATGATCAGGATTGTATTCCTGAAATTAATGGTTCTTCCTTTACCGTCGGTCAGACGGCCGTCATCCAAAATCTGCAGCATGGCGTTGAAGACGTCATGGTGCGCCTTTTCGATTTCATCAAAGAGAATCACACTATACGGTTTGCGCCTGACTGCTTCGGTTAGCTGGCCGCCTTCCTCGTAGCCGACATATCCCGGCGGAGCGCCGATCAGCCGCGCTACGGTGTGTTTTTCCATGTATTCAGACATGTCCAGGCGGATCATGTTGCGTTCGTCGTCGAATAAAGCCTCGGCCAGGGTCCGGGCCAGTTCGGTTTTACCAACCCCGGTGGGCCCCAGGAAGATGAAGCTTCCCACCGGGCGGTTGGGGTCTTTGACCCCGCTGCGAGACCTGAGTACGGCATCGGCAACCGCTCTAACCGCTTCATCCTGCCCGATAACCCTTTCATGTAGAATTTCATCCAGGCGAACCAGTTTCTCGCGCTCGCCTTCGAGCAGGCGGCTGACCGGAATACCGGTCCAGCGGTTAACCACCCGGGCAATTTCGGTTTCACTTACTTCTTCGTTTAAAAGCATGTTTTCTTTCTGCTTCTTGGCCAGGTGTTCTTCCTCGGACTGCAGGCGTCTTTCCAGTTCGTTTAAACGTCCGTACTTCAGTTCGGCAGCCCTGTTTAAATCGTACTCCCGTTCAGCCTTTTCGATTTCGGTGCGCACTTCATCAATCTCTCTTTTGAGCTGACGCACCCTGGCAATGGATTGCTTTTCAGTCTGCCACTGCGCTTTCATCGCATCGGCCTGGCTGCGTAATTCGGCCAGCTCTTCCCGCAGTTTTTCAAGGCGCTCCTGGGAGGCTTTGTCTTTTTCCTTGTTCAGGGCCGCTTCTTCGATCTCAAGCTGCATCACCCGGCGGGTAATCTCGTCTAAAGCCGCGGGCATGCTGTCGATCTGGGTACGCAGGTGGGCAGCGGCTTCGTCTACCAAATCGATAGCCTTATCAGGCAGAAAACGGTCGCTGATATAGCGGTCTGATAAAACTGCCGCTGCAATCAGCGCGCTGTCCTGGATCCGCACCCCGTGGTGCACTTCGTAGCGTTCTTTTAACCCGCGAAGGATCGAGATAGTATCCTCCACGGAAGGCTGGTTTATCTGTACCTGCTGGAAGCGCCTTTCCAGGGCGGCGTCTTTTTCAATATACTTCCTGTATTCGGTAATGGTAGTCGCGCCAATACACTGCAGCTCACCCCGGGCCAGCATCGGCTTCAGCAGGTTGCTGGCATCCATGCCGCCCTCGGCGGCACCGGCGCCGACCACGGTATGCAGTTCGTCTATGAAAAGAATAATCCTTCCTTCCGCATCCTGAACTTCTTTCAAAACGGCTTTAAGCCTTTCTTCAAATTCACCGCGATATTTCGCGCCTGAAACTATGGCGCCCATGTCTAAAGCAATTACTTTTTTATCTTTTAGCCCTTCGGGGACGTCGCCGGCGACAATTCTCCGGGCCAAACCTTCGGCTATGGCCGTTTTGCCGACCCCGGCATCCCCGATTAAAACCGGGTTGTTTTTAGTCCGTCGGGATAAGATTTCCATCACCCGGCGGATTTCGTCGTCACGGCCGATAACCGGGTCAAGCTTGCCCCGGTAAGCCAGGTCGGTTAAGTCCCTTCCGTAACGCATCAGGGCTTCATAAGTTTCTTCCGGGTTATCGCTGGTTACCCGCTGGCTGCCTCGCACTGTCTTCAGCGAGTTTAAAAGCTTATTGCGGTCCAGGTTATATTTACCGAACAGTTTTTTTACATCATCGTCTCCTGCTTCGGTTAAGGCCAGGAGCAGGTGCTCCACACTTACATACTCGTCTTTAAGCTGTTTTGCTTCCTGCTCGGCTTTGGAAAGAACCCTGGCCATGGAAGAGCTCATCTGCAGGGGGCCGTCGTAACCGGAAACCTGCGGCATGGCATTTACCTGTTTTTCAAGCTCTTCTTTGAATGCTTTTACATCCACTTCCGCATGCTCCAGGAAACGGTCGGCCAGGCCTTCTTCCTGCTCAAGCATTGCCAGTAACAGGTGTTTAGGCCCCACTACCTGGTGCCCCCTGTTAACTGCAATTTCCTGGGCTGTATTTAAAGCTTCCCTGGTTTTGTTGGTTAAACGTTCTAAGTCCATATCTATTCACCTACTTTCTTTCGCAGACGTTCAATTTCGTCTTCCATATTTTCTATTTTGTCCAGCAAATCCACAATTATGGTTGCGCCCACCGTGTTCACGCCAAGTTTTCTTTTCAGGCGAAGAGCCTTGTTCAAGCGGCGCAAATCTTCATAAGGTATGGTTTGGTCTTCATCAATGCTAATAACTCCCAGTTCTTCGTAAAGGCTTAAAATATCGGGATGATACTGCACCCGGCATTCTGTGACCTTTTCGCCTACATCGGTGTGACAGTGGACTCGAATCAGCTTCATTCTGAATCCACCCCGCTTTTCCGCATGTCGTAGAGCTTTTTGTAAAGGTCCTTTTCCTCGCCTGTTAAATCAGGCGGAGTGTCTATTACCAGTCGCACGTATTGATCCCCGCGGGATTTATTCTTTCCGGGGAATCCTTTACCGCGCAAGCGCAGCTTATTGCCGCTGCGGCTATCCGGCGGCACCTTAAGGTTAACCTTACCGTCAAGGGTATCCACCGGGATTTTATCGCCAAACAGCGCCTGGTCGGGCCGGATTACGGCATCTGTTTCGATGTCGTTTCCTTTAAGCCTGAACTTGGGATGCGGCTTTAAGCGTACTTTCAAGAAAAGGTCGCCTTTTTGTGCGCCTCCCAGGCCGCTGCCGCCCTGCCCTTTCAAGCGGATCCGGCTGCCTTCCTTAACTCCGGGGGGAACCCGGACGTCCAGTGTTTTTTCATCTGGCACTGAACCGGTGCCGCCGCACTGCGGGCAAAAACCGCGCCCGCTGGTTCCTGCACCACCACACTGGGCACAGACGGCGCTGCCGCTGACCCGGATTGATTTGGTTGTGCCTTTGTAAGCTTCCTCAATGCTTAATTCTATTTCGCTTTCCACATCTTCGCCTTTGATGGGGCCACGCTGGGCCCGGCGACCGGCCCTGCCGGTTCTTCCCGCGGCCCCGGTGGCTCCTGCTGCGGCGCCTTCACCGAAGAACATCTTGAAAAAGTCACTGAAGCCACCGCCGAAAACGTCTTCAAAGCCACCGCTGCCAAAATCACCGGATGTGTAAAAATGCACGCCGTCCATCCCGGGTTGCCCCTGCTGGAACCCGGAGAAGTCCTGGCCGGATTTCCACTGGCTGCCCAGCTGATCGTAGCGTTTACGTTTTTCCGGGTCGATTAGGACTTCATAAGCTTCGTTGATTTTTTTAAATTCTTCTTCAGCCTTTTCCTTTTCACCGGCCGGGTGCAGGTCAGGGTGCCACTTCCGGGCCAGTTTCCGGTAGGCGCTCTTTATTTCTTTTTCCGAGGCGTTGCGATCAACGCCCAGGATTTCATAGTAATCTTGAAATTTTACTGACATACCAATTCCCCCAACTAGAACGATCTATTATTCGTTGTTGTTTTCTTTTTCATTTTCTTCTGCCTGCCCATCAGGCTTTCTTGCCACCATGACCCGGGCCGGCTTAAGCAAAGTATCCCCTAACTTGTAGCCGGTGGTTATTTCTTCAGCAACGCAGCCTTCCGGGTACTGGTCGGTATCTATGTAGCCGATTCCTTCCTGATCTTCGGGGTCAAAAGGTTTCCCCAGGCAATTGACAGGCCTGACCCCGTGTTTATATAAAAGGTCGTAAAACTGCCGGGCCATTATGTTGATACCTTCGGCCGCGGCCGGATCCTGGACCTGTTTTCTGGCTTGGTCAAAGTAATCTAAAAAAGTAAGCAGGTCAAGCAATATTTCTTTTTTGGCATGGAGCCTCTGGTTTTCTTTCTCCCGCTCCATCCGTTTGCGCAAATTATCTAAATCTGCCCGGGTGCGGATGTGCTTTTGCTTTTCTTCTTCCAGCTCCCGGCGCAGGGAATCTATCTCTTCTTCCGGATCGGGCTTTTCTTCAAACCATGCTTTAGTTTGTTCCGGCTGTTCTTTATGGTCACTTTTTACAGCACCATTGTTTCCTGGATCACTGGTATAATCGTTGTTTTTTCCCTGCTCTTCCCTCTGAGCATTACTCTGCTTTTTTTCTGTATGTTCCTTATCATAGTTTTTGTTTCTTTTTTTCATATCTATACCTCCAACTTCATGGTTCTAAAAGCAGGGCCGGAATAAGGTTCTCTACACCGGCCCTGCCTGTGAACCTTTCACCGCTAAACTGCGGTTAGTGATCTTGGTTTACTGCTCTTCATAGTCGGCATCAACAACGTCTTCGTCGCTGCCGCCTTCGCCTGCCGAACTGCCAGTTGACTGCTGCTGGCCTTCTCCGCCGGCTGCTGTTTGCTGGTAAGCAGTTTCCGACAGGGAGTGTGCGGCCTGCTGCAGTTCGCTGTGCAGGTTGCGCACCTTATCTATCGGTTCTTCGTTTTTAACTGCCTCTCTCAGGTCGTTAATTAGTTTTTCGATTCTTTCTTTTTCGTCGGCTGGGATGCTCTCGCCAAGCTCCGAAAGCTGGCGTTCAACCTGGTAGGCCAGGCTGTCTGCCTGGTTGCGCTCCTCAATTTCCTGGCGGCGTTTTTTGTCTTCTTCGCTGTATTTTTCTGCTTCGTCGACCATTCTTTCAATTTCGCCTTGCTCAAGGTTGGTTGAACCGCTGATTGTAATCGACTGTTCTTTGCCGGTTCCCTTGTCTTTCGCGCTGACATTCAAGATGCCGTTGGCGTCAAGGTCAAAGGTAACTTCGATCTGCGGCATGCCGCGTGGAGCAGGGGGGATTCCCTCCAGCTTGAACTGACCCAGAGAACGGTTGTCTTTGGCCAGTTCCCTTTCACCCTGCAGGACATGGATGTCCACGGCCGGCTGGTTGTCTTCTGCTGTTGAAAAGACTTCGCTGTGCCGGGTTGGAATGGTGGTATTGCGTTCGATTATCTTGGTCATAACGCCACCCAGGGTTTCTACCCCTAAAGAGAGCGGCGTTACGTCAAGCAGTACCACGTCGTCCATTTCTCCTCCGAGCACACCGGCCTGAATTGCGGCGCCCAGTGCGACAACTTCGTCCGGGTTAACGCTCTGGTTCGGTTCTTTGTCGATTATATCCCTGACCAGTTTCTGCACTGCGGGAATCCGGGTAGAACCGCCGACCAGGATTACTTCGTCAATGTCTTTTTCAGTCAGCCTGGCATCACTTAAAGCATTTTTGATCGGCTGACGGCAGCGTTCAACCAGGTGGTGAGTCAAATCATCGAACTTGGCCCTGGTTAACTTGGTGTCGAGGTGTTTCGGCCCGCTGGCATCAGCGGTAATAAAAGGCACACTGATTTGAGTCTCCATGGTTGAAGAAAGTTCAATTTTTGCCTTCTCTGAAGCCTCGATCAACCTTTGCAGGGCTTGCCTGTCTTCACGCAGGTCAATTCCCTGGTCTCGCTTAAACTCGTCAGCCAGGTGATCGACGATAGCTTTATCGAAGTTGTCACCGCCCAGGTGGCTGTCACCATGGGTTGACTTAACTTCGAATACTCCTTCGCCTACTTCTAAGATCGATACGTCGAAAGTGCCGCCTCCTAAGTCAAAAACCAGGATGGTCTCGTTTTCCTTTTTGTCAAGCCCGTAAGCCATTGAAGCGGCAGTCGGCTCGTTGATGATCCGCTGCACATTTAAACCGGCAATCTTACCGGCGTCTTTGGTAGCTTGACGCTGAGCGTCGTTAAAGTATGCAGGCACCGTAATTACAGCATCGGTTATTTTTTCGCCCAGGTGTGCGGAAGCATCATCGACCAGTTTCCTCAAGATCATGGCCGAGATTTCCTCCGGGGCGAATTCCTTGTCGTCGACTTTGAAGCGCACGGCATTGTTTGGGCCGGCTACGACCTGGTAAGGAACGTTATGGCGTTCCGCCTCTACTTCGTCGTAATTGCGCCCGATAAAGCGCTTCACCGAGAAAAGGGTCCGTTCAGGATTCAAGGCAGCCTGCCTGCGGGCTACCTGCCCGAGCAACCTTTCTCCACTATCCTTTTTAAATGCTACAACCGAAGGAGTAGTTCTTGCTCCTTCTGCGTTGGTTATGATTTCCGCTTTGCCGCCTTCTATGGCTGCAACTGCGGAAAATGTTGTTCCAAGGTCAATACCTATCGCTTTACCCATACTATTCACCTCATTTCCTTTCTATTTTTAATGGATTTAGCGATTATGGGGCAAATATTAACTGGCAAAAAATGATCTTGTTTAAGGTTTGCCCCAAGCTTTATCAAAAAATTTGTTATCTGCCTATTTACAATTTTTATTCCAGCAGCCCGTCGCTGGCTACTTTCACCCAAATACACTCGCTGGCGTGTCCGGCCAGTTCTTCCTTGATCTTTTGATGGATGGACTCGATATCTTTCTGGGTCTGGCTGAAAATTTGGTTGCACCCATCATCCAGGTTCAAGTCAATTCCTTCCTGGGCTATCTTGTTGATTGCATCAAGGTGCTCGTAAATTTGATTGTACTTTTCCCTGGTAGCCAGGGCATCGCGCATCATTTCTGCTTCCTCTTCATCGAGCAGTTCGAATTTCTCCTTCGGAGCCCCGCATTTTGGACAGATATCAGGGGGTTCTTCTCCTTCGTGCAAATAACCGCAGACTTCACAACGCCACATCTTCATACTTTTATCCCCTTTCGTTATTAATTATTTAACCCTTATGCAGAGCCTTAAACTTTCCCCTTTCGATGCCCGGGCCAGTTCCCGGTCCAGGGTTAGAATCATTAGCTCCGGGAATTCATGCTGCAGAGTTTTAGCCGTGGCCAGGTGCCACAGGCTCGATCCGCGAAGCGGCCATTTCCGGGCCAGTTCCCGCAGGGCCAAATTGTCAGGCACGATATTTAAACGGCTCCATGGCCCGGCTTCCAGCATGTCAAAAAGAGAGTCGATTACGAACTCCGGCAGCAGGTTTTCCCTTTGGATCCTGCTGATCACTGTGTAAGCCTCAGCGATAGTCAGTGTGGTCAATAGATGAAATCCCTTTTGGCGGGCTTTTTCTTTGATTATATCGCTGTGCTCATCTTTAAACAGGTACGACAATAGGGCGGAAGAATCCCAGTAAATTACGGCCATCCGTTCAGCCATTGTCCTTTTCCTCCCTGATGAACCGCCGGGCATATTCCTCCGGCAGTTCTATCGGGGCTTCCGGCTCAGCCCTTCCGTCCCGGGAGCTGGATTCAATTAACCCGCAGCTTTCATAATTCCGGATCCTTTCTTCCAGGGAAAGGCTCTTGCCCTCGGCCGGGACCAGTTTAGCTACGGGTTTACCCCGGTCGGTAATAGTTATTTCCATCCCGTCACGGACGTCCCGGATCAGCTTACTTAAATTTATCCTGGCTTCGCGGATCCCGATATAATTTTTTTTCATTGCAATCACGCCCTAATGTAGTCACTGTTACTACATTAAATTATAGGGGCGGTGATCAAGTTTGTCAATAGTTTTTGTGTACACAAGTACCACATTTTTAATTTAACTTGTTTCAGGGGCATGTAAAGGGGAGGAGGCTTAGAAATAAAGGTTTTGTCTTTGTTTCCGCTTTGATTGGGGAAGGAAAACATTTTGATCTGTCGAATATTATAATACAAGCCTGCTAAAATTGTTGCTTTGCCGTCTATTGTGACCGTTTTACCTGCGGTGGACCCTGTCCAAAATAAAGCACGGCTAAGCATCAACCTGGTGAATATGATAAAAGCCTGAGTAAGTAACAACATTGCAGGTTGGAAAGGAGCTTATCCAAAATTGCTGGTACTTGAAAATATACACCTGGAACTGGAAACAGGGGAAAAGAAAGTCCCAATTTTAAATGATGTTAATTTAGAATTTGAGGCCGGTAAGATGTATGCATTAACCGGGCCGAACGGCAGCGGAAAGTCTTCGGTGGCCCGGGTGGCCATGGGTATATACAGGCAAACTAAAGGCCGGGTGCTTTTTGACGGTGAAGAGATCAGTGAACTGGGCATCAGTGAGCGTGCCCGTAAAGGGATCGGTTATGGATTTCAACACCCGCCCCGGTTTAAGGGGATGCCGGTAAAAGACATGTTGGAATTGGCCATGAAATATTCTGATAACGTAAACTGCCAGGTGCTTCGCGACATCGGCCTTTGTCCCGACGAATACCTGGAACGGACTTTGGATAACAGTTTATCCGGCGGAGAGATTAAAAGGATTGAGATTGCCACCCTGCTGGCCCAGAACCCCAGGGTGCGCATTTTTGACGAACCGGAGGCGGGCATTGACCTTTGGAGTTTCGAGCAGTTGATTAATGTGATTGGCAGCAGTCACCGTGAAGATACAACTACAGTGGTTATTTCGCACCAGGAAAAGATTTTGAACATGGTTGATGAAATTATTCTTGTAGAAGACGGCACTGTCAGTATGCGCGGCAGCCGGGAAGAAATCTGGCCCCGGATTAAAGAAAGCGCCGAGTGCTCTTGCCGTTACAGCTGTCAACTGGGAGGAGAAATCTATGCTGACTGCCCTCGATAAAAAACTCTTGGAAGAGATAGCGGATCTGCACGGTGAACCCCCGGGAGCTTTCAATATTCGCAAAGATGGTAAAGGCATTGAGCGACGTTCCCTGGAAGGTATTGAAATCACTCCCAAAAAGGATCAACCCGGCATTGATGTAGTGGTAAACGAAGGCAAGGAAGGGACAATCCACATACCGGTCATCCTCACGGAAACCGAGCTTTCCGATTTAGTCTATAATCATATTGATATCGGGCCGGGGGCGGACATCACCCTGGTTGCCGGATGCGGAATTCACAACCCGGGCTCGGGCAAGGCCCAGCATGATGGAGTGCATGAAATATACGTGCGTAAAGGGGCCCGCCTGATTTATACCGAAAAGCATTTTGCTGAAGGTGAAAGTAGCGGTAAAAAAGTGCTTAATCCCAAAACAGTTTTGGTTATTGAAGAAGGTGGTTATGCCGAACTTGAGCTGGTGCAAATCCGGGGTGTCGATCAAACCACACGGGTTACAGAGGCTGAAGTACAGGCCGGGGGCAGGCTGGTTATGTACGAACGCCTGCTAACCGGCGGCGAACAGTCGGCCAACTCCGATGTGGTGGTTAACTTGATGGGTGAAGAAAGCACCGCCCGTATTGTATCCCGCTCTGTGGCCCAGGGCAATTCAAAACAAAGCTTTAACCCGCGTCTACTGGCTCACGGGCCCGGGCGCGGTCACGTGGAGTGCGACTCGATTATTATGGATCAGGCTACAGTTCGTTCAGTGCCGGAAATATGGGCTGAAAATGCCGAAGCTGAACTGGTTCATGAAGCGGCAATCGGTAAAATAGCAGGTGAACAGTTAATTAAACTGATGGCCCTTGGCTTAACCGAAGAAGAAGCCGAGGAAGCTATTATCAGCGGGTTCCTTAAATAAATAAGATGGGGGTTCGTTTTTGGGTATAATCACCATTTCACGTGAGTTCGGGAGTGGGGGCGAAACAATAGCCCGCCTGGTCTCTGAAAAGACGGGATTTATGCTTATTAATAAAGACTCAATTGCCCGGGGTTTATCTGAACACGGTATTGAGATTCCCGCTGCAGATCTGGAGCAGCTTGATCTTGAAAATGACCAGGACCGTTCCGCCCACCGCTATATTGAAGCAATGCACGAATATATATACGATCTGGCTATCCGCAACGACCTGGTTATTTTGGGCCGGGGCGGTTCTATTTTGTTTAAAGACTATCCTCCCTCTATCCATGTAAGGGTAATTGCCCAGTTCACCCAAAGGGTGCAGAGGGTAATGAAAACTTACAATCTTAATTCCGATACAGCGGTGAAACTGGTCAAAGAAAAAGATCGGGGCATGATCTCTTATTACAGACAGGTTTTTGATGTTAACTGGAATAACTTGCGTTACTATAACCTGGTTCTAAATACAGAGTACATTGAGCTGGAGGATGTTGCTGATATAATTGTCGGGGCTTACCGTATCCATGCCGAGCCGCGGGAAGTAAAAGACGGGCCTCCAAAAAGTGAAATCGAAGATAGTGTATTTTGCACCCCCGCTGAAACCGCTGAAGCAGAATCCGAACAATTTATGCATCCCAGCGAGGAAGAATTTGCCCATATGCTTGATTTTTACCGGATCCGCTGGGAATACGAGCCCAACACTTTCCTCCTGGAATGGGACAGCGAAGGCAATGTGGTAGAAGCATTTTCTCCTGATTTTTACCTGCCCGATCAAGATCTTTATATCGAGCTAACTACCCAGAAACCGAAACAGGCCTGGAAAAAGAATCGAAAAATCAGGCGCATGAATGAACTGTACCCCCATGTAAATGTTAGGTTGATTGATAAAAGGGGCTTTGAAAGCCTGTTGAAAAAACATAGCATCGATTATGATCAGGAAACTGACCGGGAAAAAGGTGAATAAGCTTGCATGAAAAAAAATCGTATGGTGAAGACCAGCTGAAAGTAATTTTTACCCGGGAACAAATAGAAGAAAAGATAAAAGAGCTGGGAAGCAGGATTTCTAAGGATTATGCCGGCAGCGAACTGATCATGATCGGGGTCCTGCGCGGCAGTACTTATTTTTTGGTTGATCTTACCCGCAGCATGAGCATTCCCTTTGCAATCGATTTTATCAGTATTTCACATTACAGCGAACAGGCAGATTCTGCCGGGGTGGTCAGGATAACCAAGGATCTTGATCTAAGCATTACCGGTAAAAATGTGCTTGTTGTTGAAGACATTGTCGATACCGGGCTAAGCCTGGGCTATCTTTTACGCAACTTAAAAACCAGGAACCCGGCCGGGCTTAAAGTCTGTACCCTTTTAAATGTGGAAGCGCGGCGAATCGTGGAAGTGCCTGTCGACTATAAAGGTTTTGATATTCCCAATATTTTTGTGGTTGGTTACGGACTCGATTATAACGAAAGGTACCGCAACCTGCAGTTCATTGCCGAGTTTGACCGTTCACGGAAAAGTACATAATAAAACCAGGCTCCAACAGACCTGCGGTTTTGCCTGCAGACCCTGTATCCACCGACCCTCTGCGGTTGCTTCCATCGCCTCTGCAGGCGACTTTTTCAACCTCCGGCCAGTTTCTTCAGACTCTGCGCTGCGGTTTTTCCGGCGCCTCCCGGTAAAGTTCAGCTTTAACTTACCTTTACCTTTCAGCTACCGTCCCTTGCAGCTGCCTGGTTCTTCTGGATACTTTCGGCTTCCGAGCAAGGTTTCCACCTTTTTCTTCCACCGTTTCTCCTCTTGAACCAGACCCGGCTCACCTTGGAGTCTCTCGGAACCTGGTAAAAGTATAATAGCATGGCCCGGGATCTTTGTCAATAGTTATTTCAATATTTTTTTTAAAAAAATTATTGGCTTATTTTTCCTGTAAGCTGTTTCCCGGGCAGCAGCTGTTAATCACCATCTTGGCGGGTTCTCTGATAATCAGAAATTGTATTCATTTAAAAAAAGGGAAAAGCCTTGCACAGCCAGAACTTTATATACACAGATATAATAGAGGACAATTATTAAAGATACAATTTTTTATTTATAATTGCTCAGCCGTGCTGCTTTTGGACTGAAGACATTGCAGGTAAAGCGGTTGCAATGGCCGATGAAGCAAAGGCTGTAGCCGGTCGGCCTGCATGGAGGCA
>Ga0207421_10002854_pt1 | contig 21051 bp, 14 predicted proteins | sample SodLakKL_010_SED_4_FD_187542 | JGI IMG/M metagenome (GOLD analysis project Ga0207421, IMG submission 187542) | Alkaline sediment microbial communities from Lake Tanatar, Kulunda Steppe, Russia - 8KL_010_SED (SPAdes) (version 2) | ecosystem: Environmental > Aquatic > Non-marine Saline and...
CTAAACTAACCTAACTCGTCTTCCTTTCTCCGGTTAGCATTCTCAAAACCCCCTTTATTCGGAATGAAAGTAAATCCCGAATAAATTAAAAAGTCTCTCAAACTAATCCGAAAGATTAATTTACTTTGGTTTACATAATAAATAAGGAAGGCTAAAGAAAATATGCTGCTATGGTTGAAATCTAAATTCGCACTGATCGTTGCTGGCATAATCCTCATCTCCGCAGTCTCGGCTTTCTTCTACTTTCAGATGGGACAGGTCGACGGCCAGAGGATGCAGAACTATTCTGACCACATAGCGAACACTGTTCAAGAACTCTATACTTCCGGAGCAGACTCCGCCAGTCAGCAGATCACCTTTGAAGGCGGAAGAGGCATCGAGATGCCGAGAGATATCGGCGGAGATCCTTATAGTCTGGTCATTTCACAGAGCTCCGTAGCGGTGGAGATAGACGATCATAGGCGAGCATCGGAGTTCGGTTTAGATGTGCACCTGTGGAATCCAGACGAAAGGAACAACACAGATCATCTCCCAGAACAGGAAGTTGAGTGGAGGGATTCTATAAACGACAATCCACTAGTGATATCTTCTACCGATGAGAGCGAAATAAATATTTGGATGATGAGGTTGGATAATGGGACAGAAGAAGTAAGACGTGTATTTATATTTGAATAAGAAGCTACCTCTTGATCATTGAATATGGCATAAAAAATGTTAGATAGGAGGAAGATAAGTATGGGCCTGAAAAAAAGGATGGAATGGTTTGCTGCCTTTAAGGAAAAAGGGAGAAAGAAGTTGGTAGAAAATGAAAATGCCCAGATGTCTTTCGCTCTTGTGGCTATAGTAATAATCTTATTGAGTATAGTCGCTGCGGCTTATTTTGCCAGATTGGATCGGGAACAGAGGCAACAGAGTTTGGATGAAGCCGCTACCAGGGAGATGAAGGCTGAGATCGATAGTATAAAATCAGAATTGGAGGCTGGAGCAGAAGAGAGTGGTCATCAGGCCGTCGAGAGTGTGGAGAAAGAATTGATGAATAATCCCGGGATGGATTATTCTAAAGAAGAGATAATCAGTATGGTCGGAAGAGAAGCTAATGATAATTTTGAAGACTACTTTGAAGAGAAATATGGCGAACCCATCCACAAGGGAGATCAAACGATTCGAGCAAGTCTCCGACCTGTAGCTAACGACGAATCTCCGATCACCACTGAACCGATGTATATCGAATTACAGAACGGTACAGAGATGAGTTGGGTGGAAAAACCTACTTTCTTCAACATCAATCGAACTGCTCGTATCACGGTACAGGACGAAGAGACTAACAGCATGATATCCGAACAGATCTACATCAATGAGACCGTTAAGACAACGCTTTTCTTGATGATTGACCGGATGAACGAGTTCGAAGAATCCAATATTAGAGAATTAGCTAATACTATGAAGTTCACCTATCTGAATATAAAGCTGTTCGATTCTAATAATGATGATCTCGAGGAGAATTGGTTTGCAGAATCATTCTCTGATTTTATCTACAATATCAGTGATGGAGATTGGGAAGATGATGATTTTTGGAGGGAGGTATACGAGGATCCCGACAAGGACCTTGAGGACGAAGGAGATCGTGATGATCCTATAGATAGTGGTGACTATTCTAGTGAGGATGGAGAAGAAAATTTCATACAAGGATTCGTAAGAGACATAGGACGCCTCAGTAGTAATGATTTGCTATCTGAGGAGGAAATTGAATATATATACAAGCTAGGATTATTTTTAGAGCAGTTAAGGGTGTTTCGATCGTATGATGAGGAATTGTTGGTTGATTTGAGTGATTATTTCACAATCTCTGAAGAAGAATTCCTTAGTTACATCGGAGAGGGCGCAGAAAATCGAATAAATGTTCAAGCGTTGGTGATCCAATTATTTAAAGAAAAAGAAGAGATAAAAGGGCCTCTGTTTTACCCTGGGCCATTTGTAAATGAAATAACTAGCGGAGGAGTGATGGATCTAGTCGATGAGAGTTTTTGGAAGACAGGCTTTGAAATATTAAAAAACATAGCAAGCGGTTTACTAGAGTCCATTGTTGACGGACTCACAGGAGTGGGACGAGCTATCTTGGACCGCGACAGCCTCCCTTTAAAAAACGCAGCAGCAGAGATAGGTGCCAATTTTGGATTTCTACCCATGTTTATGACTTTATATGGTCTAGCGAAAGATCATGTTCATGAGTCCTTTCGTGTTGGGGAAGATGAATTTACAGATTTTGTAGAAATGGAAATGAAAAATGCTCCGCCTATTTCTTTGATCGGATCTATCCCATTAATAGGGAATTGGTCGGCTGAAAGGATAGTAGATGGTTTAATTGCGGCTGCTGATGGTTTGGGTGGTTTGTTGGGATTCAAAGAGGACGATTTTGATGAGGATGACAAATATGGTCACAGGTTTTATTATACTTTTTTCCTATCTAGTTGGGGGATGTATCGTGATTTACCCAATCCAAATAAGGTGGAAGATGATGAGTGGCCAGATGAAAATGAGGATGGGGGCTTAGCAATAAATTTGACCATGACCTCAATTGAAAATAAAAAAGAAGATTATGAGAGTTATCATGATAACAGGGTGAATATTATAGATGATATAGATAACTTTGATCCTGATCATGATGCTAGTGATATACTCAATGAGACAAGAGATGATTATTTGGGTTATCATGACGATCTTTTTGATAATAACAATTATGAGACTAGTAAACATGAGGGGTTAAAAGAGAATATGGTCGAGATTGAAAACGAGGATGAGGACGGCGAAACCGAAGGTATTCTTGACAAGTTAGATAATTATATAGAAGATAGATGGAAATTTGAAGCCTTGGAATATATTGAGGGCAAATTAGAAGATGTCGCGGATAATTTTGATGCTTTTGTGGATGAAAGTAAATACCTTTACGATGAATTCCATTATGAAGATAACGATCTGCCCCATGATTTAGATTTAGAAATCATGGTAGGAGAGAGTGATGCAGAAGAAGAAGGAAAAGGTTGGTTGGAAGGTATTATTGAAACCTTGGGTGATGCGAAGAATGCTGTAAGGGGTGTGCTTTCTCGTTTAAGCCCGTTTAATTTATACCACCGAATAAACCAAAATCTGTGGGATTTAAAGGAACCAAGAGAGGGTTATGATGAGAGCAGATTGATAGAAATATTGAAAGGAGATGGGGATCCATTTAAGGGAAGGGAAGGAGATACTCTAAATCCAAGTATTAGGGATAGAGATGAATATTGGCGAGATTGGCCGAGTCTTGATAGTGGAGATTATGGCATAGACACAACAATAGACCTGGATGATATAGATAATAACATCCATTCTTCAGATGTGAACGAGATAAACGAGAATTGGATATCTGGATATTTGTCCAAATCTATAGATAGGATGGACGAAGCAAGAGAAAATCTACTAGGTATATCTGAGGAGCTATCTTCTGAGGAATTACCTACTGATGACCCTGATGCCCCGGTAGATTACCCCGCGTATGGAGGGGCAAGTTTTTACTCTCTCGCAGCAGATGTTTTAGATCCCATACAGTGGCGCATGGAAAGGTACAAGGAGAGTATCTCGAACGTTGAAAACCGGCACACAACTATCTATCCCCTCGAGGGAACCTTCGACGAAGGAAAATTGGAAGCGGAATCCGATAAGATCAACGGTGGAGAAGGTGATCCGGATTTTGATAGCGAGATCCAGCAGATACCGGTAACGGGAGCTCCTAGAGGGGAATTCGTCATCAGAGATGCTAAAGAAGACGAAGATGTCACTACACAATATAAATTCAGCCTTGACGTTGATATGACGGTAGGAAATGGATGGAATGATGATCTTGATGATTTGGTAGAAGAGGTACGGTTGGACGATGGAGAGGAAGATGAAGAAACCGAGGGAACTGTCGAGGCCATCCGCACTTACGAAGGTGGAGGAGAAGTGGCGTTGGAATGGATGAATCCGTTTTCCACCGAATGGATAGATTATTATCACACTATTATCAGTCCTTCTTTTGACACGACTGAATTCTCTATCCAGCTTACCACCAACAATCCAGAGATCGTGGGTTTGGAAAGATATTCTGAAGAGAGATACGGTGATTATTTTGCTGCCCGAGAAAACCAAACACTTTCTACAGAATTGTACACACCAATGCCAGTTGTCAATCAGATGTATAATCCTCAGTCACCTTTAGAGACAAAGATACAGGACGTTTCGATGGACAGGAATGTGTTCAATGAAAACAGCTATGAATTCAATGTTACTTTCAGTGATCCCACGATGGTAAATACTGGTGATGATATAAGAGACTACCATGTTGAAGTCATAGGGATGCGAGATAACAGATATGTTCCAACCTGGATCCAGGGACCTATAAATTTCTTTTCTGGATTGCTGGGAAGTGAAAGATACTCCAATTATTACACCGTGGCGAGTACCAAGGTTAGACATAATAACGAAGGTTTAGAAGGAGAAGATGATTTTGAAGGGGAGTACACTAAGGATATGAAAGACGAGACACCGGGCGAAATAAAAGTGAATTTTGATGATTGGGGAGATGATTTCAATGAATGGCCGGATGATGAGGAGGAGGAAAACACCCTTTTCATTTTGAAAGTGAGGACCAATATCTCGTTTGGGTACATGTTGAGTGCGAGGGCTCTCGAACAGGAGATAGAACGCTCAGATTGTACGGATCAACAAAATTTCTCTTTCGTTCCATACAGCTCAACAAACGAGCAGGCTTATCTGATGGGAGAAAACAGAAGCCCTGTGATAGGAGTTTACGAAGTAGGGTATGGCGATGAGGAAGTATATGAGGGAGATAACGGATGGCAAGGAAAAACTTATCATAGAACTGATAAGCCGGCTACAACATGCAAGTTTAGATTCATAGAAAACATATCAGAGGATTATTGGGTGGTAGAAAGAGATAATATCCCTTTCTTGGTGAACTTCGAAGAGAACCAAAACTACAGGGATCGATTGGCGCTCTATCATCGTATTGGCATGGTAGCTTCGAGCTGGGAAAAAGCGATAGCTCAATCGGTATGGCCTTCAACAATAGCCAATAGAGTGCGACAGCGATTCACTGCTAACAGTGAACTAAGATTCATCCGGAATTTTGACTTTGTCCCCGTTTACATGTCTACAGAAGATACTACCGAAAATTCAGAGAAGCTACATTTCTTTCCCAATAGGGTCTTACCTTTGCCTAGAGGTATATGGGCTCCTGATTTAACCACTACCTGGCAACCTTTCAAGGAATATTTGAGTGAGGATGGATATCACCCTGTTGGAGGGAGAGTCGACGTTGAACAGCTCTTTGAAGATCTTTTAGGAGATATAATTGACACATTCAGCATGCCCGGTCCCTCGGGAGGGGACTTCTTACGCCTAATGGCTCAACAGGTAGGTATGCAGGGCTTTGGATATGAGTTGAATCCAGAAGCAATAGGGTATGATGAAGAGAGTCTTCATTTTGGTTTAGGAGCATATTTGTTCTTTAGGAAAGATATCACGGTCAGTGAAAACGAATTTGAGAGGCACTGGGAAAGAGTCAAATTTATTTCGACTGCAATTGGGGCAGTAAAACTAGCTACGGAATTCAAAGAGATGGGTAAAGAAGCAGTTGAGGTCGCATTACTAGTAAAGGGAGCGGCTGCTAATATAGCTAAAAGAGGTTCTCTAACTCTTAAAGGATTGGCAAGAGACGGGATAGAATGGTATGCTAAGGAGAGCATAAAAGAACTCAGTAAGTTAGCGATTGAGGATATGGAGCAAGAATACGAAAAGTTATACCATGAAATCGTAGCACTCTCAAAAACTGAGGCAGAAATAATTTTTGATTTGACTGATGAAGTGGATTTCTCGCATCAGCCTATAGCCGAATCTATAGAAGTGATAGGCGAGGATAATATAGGTGATGCAATCGAATGGTTCGATGATAACTACGATGAGGAAAATCTCACTTCTTTCGCCTCTTTCGACGAAGATTTCGTAAGAAATCTACCCGAAGAGTTAGACGAAGCTGACTACTCTTCCGCACTAGATGAATTGGACAATACCTTTAGTGAGATAGACATGGACTTTAGCAAAGCGTTGAATTGGGATATTAGGAGAAAGGAACATATCCAACAGTTACAAGAACTAAGAGGCGAATATGGACCTGGACTACTCACGCAGTATTATGATTATAATGTATCTCTTGATGCTATAGTGAATTTAAATGAAAGCGGGTACGATCTAGTAGACCTTAACGAAAATATAGAGAATTTTGAAGAATCTCCGTATATAAGTAACTTTACAGAAGAATTGAACGCTCATGATTTAAGCAGTATTCCAAGCCTTTACTTTGCCAATAGGGCTAAAGAAGAAGGAAGTAATGTCAGATGGAAAGTTTATGGAGAAGACGGTTCTCCCTTAGTCTTGAACGAAACATTAGCATACTATAATGAAACAGAAGCAAATGAAATGCAAATCATTGAGACATTTATCGAGGATAGCATCAAAGAAGGCAGTCAATCCGTCGATGAAAGAGGAAGAGTGATTCTATCTATAAATAAATCCATGGAAGATTACAATAATTTGGAGGATACTGTAGTATCTTCGTTAAATGACTATTCTCCTCACTACCATAAAATCGGTATAGTAGAGCTAAGATATGAAGGTGAAACTGTATTGAGAGTGACCAACTTACCGAGCTAGTAGGAGCAAATAGATTAAGTTATACAACAAAAAATCTTCTTACAACCTGCTACAAATCTAAGAGAAGTAAAGTTGATACAGTCGAACGTGAAAAAGGATATCCGAGCGGTCTCAGATGATTATTGCAAGATAAATGATGAAAGCTCAATACTTGAAAGGTGATAATGATGCCTAAAAGTGTTTGAAGATAATAAGATGGAATTCATAGTACTAAACGGAAACAAGGCGGAAAAGGAGTGAGGAAAGGCTTCACCCTAGCGGCGGTCGTGCTTGTATCAGTGAGGTTTTTCAGAGTCGGTATTGGATTGGAGAAACGTGTTGACGGAGGTAAAAGCGTAGACGAAATGTGTGCTGGTAAAAGTAGAACTGAATACAATCCTTACTCCATCAAGAACTGGACTCATCTAGACAATGTGTGGGATGATCAGAGTGCCTGTCAAGGAAGAAGAACTCATCATCTGAATGTTTGATGTTATGTATAGGTAAAAAATGCTTTGTTAGGAGAACAAAAATAGAGAAGCAAATTTTTTATAAATCAGGTTTACTTAAATCGATATGCTCAAAGAAAAAGATGATTCGGCTTGAGGTGCAATGTTTGATAGAGTTAATATGAAGATGTTAGGTCCTAAAGATGACATTGGTTTGGATGGTGGCTCTGAAGTGTTAGAGAAGAACAAGGCAGGGATCACCCTATGGGTGATTGGAGTGTTAGTGCTGAGTTCGATCGGTACAGGAGTTGTCTTTGGCGCTGAAGCCAGAATGATTGGTGAAAAGTGTGGTGAGGCGGAGGTGATAGATCATGCTAAAGGGATCGCGGAGAGAAGAGAGATAACGTTCGGCTATGCAGTGAACAATACGGGAGAAAGGGAAGATACGCAGGAGGTGGAATTCAAACAGGAGAGGGGAGAAGAAGGAGAAAGTCCCCGAGTTCTTAACTACACTCTTGAAGTCGGAGAAGTTAGAGATGAATATACTTTGGAGATAGAAGATATAACAGGAGAGGGAACGGTCTATGTCGATGATGACGAAGTAATGGGTACACCGTTCGAGAGGAATTACAAGCAGGGGGAAGTAGCAAACCTCTCGGTAGGTCCAGCAGATGGCTGGTATTTCGAAGACTGGGATGGCATAACTGAGGTAGAGGCAGACATCGAACTGACGATGGATGATGATGTCATGATAACTAACGTATTATTCGAAGAGTATGCGACCTTAGAGATAGAGGATATAGAAGGACAGGGTACTGTTGAAGTAGACGGGGATGAAGTTATTGACACACCGTTTGTGAGAGATTATGAAGAGGAAGAAACAGTAGACCTGTTTGCTGATCCAGCAGAAGACTGGTACTTTGAAGACTGGCAAGGAATTGATGAATCAAAGGCAGATACAACTCTGACGATGAATGATGATAAAGAAATAACAGCAGTATTTGGAGAAGAAAAGATCGTTGAATACGAGCTGACGATAAACATAGATGGAGAAAGTACGGTAGAAGTTGACGGTGAAAATGTTGAAGACAGATGGGCAAGAATCTATGAAGATGGCACGGTTGTAGACCTAAAAGCTATCCCTGAGGAAGGATGGGAGTTCGTCGACTGGACGGGAGATGTTCCAGAGCGGAAGGAAAAAAACGAAACTATAACGATAAATATAGTTGAAAACAAGACTATCACAGCAAATTTTGAAAGAGAAGTGGAAGAATATCATCTAAAGTTCATAATCACGGACGAAAATGGAGATGCTTTGAAGGGCGCAAAGGCGACCTTGGAAAATGAAGAATACAATGATACCGACGAAGACGGAGAAACAAGGTTTGAAAATTTAGATCCTGGGATTTACAATTATACTGTCGAAAAAGAAGGCTACGAGACGATAAATGATAATATCAATATATCCGGTGATGAAGGAGAAACAACAGTGGAAGAATTGACTTTGGAAGCAGAAAAAGATGATGGGGAGGAAGACATTTTACCAGCGTGGTTCTCATGGTGGCTCACGCCGTCGATTTTGGCTCTTTTGATCCTGTTGATCTTTATCCAAAGAAAATCAGATTACTTCTCTTCTAAAGATGGTAAGGAGGGACCACCAGGCCTGGGGGAAGCGAGTAGGCAAAGGATGGTACTCCAAAAACAGAGTGTCGAAAATGAAAAGACATCCCCGCCTGAAGAGGAGAAATCTTCTTGGAAAGAGGAAAAAACATCTGAAACAGTAGATGATACTAAAGGTGACTTTGAACAAAGTTCTACCTCCAAAGTAGGAACTGCTGAGACAACTCCCTCACATGAACGGGAAGCTCCCCCGGAGTCACCATCCCGGGAAGAAACGTCGAAGATAGAGGCAGCTCCTGTTGGAGAAGTAGAGGCTGAAACTCGCAAGAAAGAAGAACCGACCCGAGAAGCTATAGAAGAATCTACCCCGGCAGAGATAGAAGAAGAAGATATATCGTCCATCTTTCAGACCTCTCCGAGGATAAGTGCCGAGCATCTTGATTTCTCTTCTAAAGAGCTAGTACTGTTACATCCTAATCTATCCGAGGATGATTATCATTTCATAGCCAAAAAGGAGAAATTGGATTCCGTTATAGCCTGGACAGACTATTCTGAAGAGGACATCTTGCCTTTCTCGAAAGGATTGAAGAGGTACAAAGAATCTGTAGGGTTGGACAGACTGATCCTATTGGATGCTATCGATCTGGAAAACCAAGAAGAGTTGATTTTATTCTCCAATGTGGGAAAAGAACAGCTTCAAGAGATGTTGTCTCCCGCTGTTAGAGAGAAGTCATATATAGATCGATCTGGAGAACTTCAGTCATCTCTTCACTGGGAGCTCTCCGAGAAAACAGGCGCCACTATCATCGACGTCACCGTTAACGCAGGTGCTGAAAACAACAATATCTACGAACGACTGATAGAGGACCTTATCGGTTGAACGTTTTCAACCCTCTCTCATCTCCAGATATACAGCACGATCCTTATCCTTTCTATATCCTCTCTAGCGAGCGTCGTCACACGGGACGCGGCGCTCCATTCCCGCGGTTCTTCACCCGGATCGTCCAACGGATCGGTATCTTCTAACACATCAGAGATGAAGAATTCTGCCTCCTCATATTCCGCTATCACCGCGAAGTGATAGTGTGAGATATTAAATGCTGCTCGTTCGTAAACCGATTCTATATCGCGGTTCAATCGCGATAGATTGTACGTACATTCCGTATTTTCCTCCAGATACTGCAAGTAAAGGCTGTTCCGGATCGCTTTTTCGACCGTTATATTCCTGTAGATGTGATCCTCGCCGCTAGTCTCGTTCGTATACCCGGTCTCGTTTATCACGTAACTCACGGCGTGGTTCTGCGTGTTCAATGCCACTTCGTCCCTTATCCTGGTCATCTCCAAGTCCTGGGTCCTCGAAATACTCGTAGAATAAAGATGAAAAAAGAAGATGGACACGAACATCAGCGATAAGATGAAGACCAAAGCGTCCATCACGGTGAGAATACCTCTTTCATCATCCCTTATCTTTCTCTTCTTCAAACCTCCCATAATATCACCGTCAATTGACCTATGTACCTGTCCTCTTCACCCTCTCCTATCAACGTCACGGCAGATGTGAAATAGTTCAGATCTCTCCTCTCCGGTATATCATATTCTCCATTCACGAATTCCCACTCCTCACTCCTTTCATGATTTCTGATATAGACAGAGTAATTGTATCTTGTATCGGTGGTGATGTCCTCCTCGAAAGTTTCGTTGTCCATATTCTCTAATCTATCTATCGAGAAGTGTCCTATCTCAAACCCGCCTTCGAACTCATATAATAGCTTGTCGTACATCTGGACATCTTGATGCAGATCGATAGCGGATTTATACTTCTGCTGATTTTCGACCTCATCAATGTAGACAAAATAAAGATTGGTGAACGTTACGATGAATAAAGTTAATCCGAGTATCACGATCAAAAGTACGGGTAGATCGAGGAAGAATCCCGCTACACCTTTTTCGTCCACTCTTCTCTTTATCATCATCACCTCGACTGAGACTCAACTACTCCCACGGCTAGGGATTTTGGGAGGTTTTTTCTTCTTAAAGCTTTCCTTCCGGCTCTCTTCAGGCATCGCACTCGCATCCATACCAGTGTGTAGACTCATCCGCGGTCTGATCCTGCACATTTCCATCTTCCTAGTCTTGTCGTCGAAAAGGACAGCTAGCCCTCTCTTAAATTCCATCTTTGACACGATAGATTGTATGTCCTTTCCTTCTTTCATGTATGATTGTCTAGCTTTCCCGAGTGCCTCTATATCATCGTGTGCTGTCAAGTTATGAGCTAGGATCATATCGGACTGCCTGATGGCGCTTTCGTGAAGCGCTCCAGGTTCCTGTGTAGCCAATATCAATGATAGACCGGGATGCCTTCCGAGCTTCACCCAATCCAATAAGATCTCGGAAGAGATGGTATCGCCCTTCTTTGGCAGAAAGAGGTGTCCTTCGTCGATAACCATGTAAACTACAGGATTTTCTGTCACTTTCTTTTTCAAGTCCGAATCCAACATACCCGCTTTAGCCTGCATTTCCAAGGTTGAAAAGAGAGTCCTTTTCTTCAACAGTTTTTCAGCTATGATAGATACTAAAAGGTTCCGAACATCGTAACCTTTCAACCTTCCAAGATAGCTCATATCTAAGATGTTGATGTTTCCTCCACTCGTTATCTGGTCGAAAGACGAACTTTTCCTGGTAAAGATCTTCAAGGATTCCATCTGCTCGAAAAAATTCTTCAACGATTCTCTCGTTTTTCCTTCCGTCTGCCGGTCAAGCTCATCATAAAGTTCAGAGAAACCGTAATGTTCTTTCTTCTTCTCCATCTCACGTACCGTCTTCATCAGGGCTATCCCCTCAGGATCCGTAGTATCAAGATCAAAGAGAGACAACCATTCATTCGCCCCGACTTCTTTCAACGGAAACTGCAAAAGGTGATCGTAGTCGGGTCTTTCCCCTTTATCGTATTTTTCCAAGGCCAACTTAGGCATGAATGTTTTTATGTCCTTACCGAACCCCTTAGGAGAAAGGCCTTTGAAATCTTTTAATCTATTTACTTCATAGTCGTTAACATTTTTGGTTTTTAGACCGTGGAAAACGGACATTGTGTCTATCATGACCACGGATATGTTCTCTTTTACTTCTGGTTCAAGCTTTGCAAAATTTTCTGCCATCACTCCTAGCGAGTAGGACTTCCCGGTTCCTCTCTTCCCCAGTACCAGCATACAGTGGGGAGATGTCAGATCCATATATATCGAACCCACCTCTTCGTATTTACCCCCAGGATAGCTCACTATTTTACCCATATAGCCACATCCTTTTTTACCTTCTTCTTCGACCAATTTTTCTTCTCTTCCAAAGATCTCTTCCCTGCTCATGTTTTCACCTTTTATGCAACTCCAATAGCAATTTGAGTCACCGCCACTGTTATCGAATAAAGTATCATAGCGACAGGAAGCATAGTCCCGATGGAGTAGTTCCTTTCGATCCTATCCCCGCCATGTTGGATGCCGACCGAGAAATATATGATGACTATCAATATCTGGATGAGATACAATCCAACCACGAAAGTGAAGATGTGGGAGTCTACCATCTCAGCTCCTCCCGCCGCTATATCCTCGAACAGATCAGATAGGAAAATGTAAAGAGAGGATGTTATTCCCATCACCAAAGGGGCGAAGATTATACCAGTAGCGTTCATGGTATCGATTGTAGAAGAGAGCTCGTTCTTGATATCTCTCTCCATCTTAGCCATCTCTTTTTGGTAAGAGGAAACTTCGATTATGGTCTTTCCGGCGTGCTCTGGATTTTTCTCAGAAGTCCTGGCTAACGCTTTCAAAGAGACCCTTACCATCCTAGAAGGTATCTCTTTCAATAAACCCTCTTTACCGAAGAGGGTCTTCTCTATCGATTCGCCTTTCACGTTCATCCTGGTCACTATCTTACTGAACGTATCTGCGGCTTTTGACTCATCTAGCGATTCACTGATGCTTTTCAGCGCATTTTCTAAAGATTTTCCCTGCACCATCTGGCTACCGAGTTGGAAAAGTGCATCGGGGAACTGCCTTTCGAGCTCAAGTATCTCTTTTCTTTTCTTCTTCATCTCTCTAGAAGAGAAGTAAAAGTAGATGCTGATAGGAGCTGCTATACCCCAAAGAACGGGAAGAGAGTACAATGCCATCGTGTAAGTATCTCCCCCGATGCCTATCATGAGGTAGATACCGCTAGCTATCAGCAGCGCACCGACGCTGAGAGAGAGGCCCAACACTCTTTTTTTCTCTGAGATAGAAAGAGTTGGGTCTATATTCGGAGGGGATGAAGTCCCGGGTCTCTTCCCTAAGATCCTATAGGAATAAGCGAAAGCAACTAGGGGAAAGATCACGTTCATCATCAGTATTATCAGAGGAGCTCGTGAAACCCCGGTGCCTCCTTCCATCGCACCATTATCCGGCAATGTCCCGGGATTGAACCCCATCGTACCTATCGAGAGCATGGGTAGAAGTGCTCCGATCACCAATGGCATCAGGATCCCGAGAGCGAAAAGTACTGTGGTGGGTGTGGTGAGCGAAGCAGCAAATTCTTCTACCTTACTCATGGTCCCTTCTCTTATTATCCTGTTCGCTCGATCGAGGCTCCTGTTCAACCTCTCCTGACTCTTTTCTAGCGTAGCCTGCCTGACCGAGTAGAGGGAGAGTTTGAAATCTTCGTTCCACTCTCCCCAACGTCTAGCGAAGCCAAGCATCGAATCCTCTATGGTGGAGTATTTTTTCAAGTAAACGTTCCACAATATCTTCCTGAAGCCTGAGGCGACCGGTTCGTCCGAATTCTCAGCTGTAAAACTGATAGCTTTCTCCAAAGAGGGATTCAACCTCATAGATATACTGAGATAATTTATCGCCTCAGGGGTTTTTGCAAGGGTTTTTACTTTTTTTCGCTCCGCTAGAATTTCAGGGTAATTGGAAAGGAAAGTGAAGGAGATTATAGGAACCACGATTGTCGCCACCAAAAATATCCTGAAAGTTATCGCCGAAAGAAACAAAAAGGAGAATATTGTCAATCCCAAAAATATGAACAAGGTCAGGAGTGTAACAGTTGTAGAGAAGTAGATGGTTTCCTCTACCGTCAAGTCCATACCTACAAAATTCACCGCATCATAGAAGTCCTTCTGTTCAAAGACCCTTTTCTTCTTTTCATAATCCTCTTTCAACTCTTCATATTTCTTTTTTACCTTCTTTCTTTTCTCGCTGTCTCCGGAATAAAGTGTCTTCGCTTTTTCCCATTTTGCTTTCTGCTCTTGGTATCCTTCCTTTGCTTTTTCCAGCTCTTTTCTTTTCTTTCTCTTTTTTTCTCTTTCCTTTTTTTCGGAAAGTCCAAAAAGATCGTAGACGGATTTAGCTGCACGAGTATATAGCTCTCCAGGATCTGGATTTTGCACCATCAATTTTTCAAGCATATTCTGCACTCTCTTCAAACCAATCTTTCCACTCTCTAAGCACTTTATCGTAATTTATTCCTCCTCCTCTTCTCTGTTCCTCGTCCAATCTTTTCCAAAACACGGAATTGGTTTTCTTCACCCATTCCGCACTCAGAAGTTCTGGAAGATTATCCTGCTTAGCTCGTTGAACGACCATCTCCCTGTATCTAGCTCTAGCCCTTATATTATCGTAGGCCTCGTCAAGGCTCATATCCCACTGTCTAGCAATCCTGCCGATAATCTGTGAACTGTACTTCATCACGTCGGTTTCTACAATCTTGTTCTTATCGCTGTCATACATCATGAGATCTCTGAATGAACCTTCTTCATCCGCCTCTTTATCCAGCTCTGATATCTGACTGAGTTTTCTCACCGGTTTCTGTCTCCCCCCGGGCCTTTTAAGATTTGCAACAGCAACGACATCGGTAGCCAAAAAAGATTTAGAAGGTACGCCGATATCGTAAACAGCTCTCTCATAAACCGAGTTTGGACTGTTAGCATGGAATGTACCCAAAACCGAGCTTCCTGCGGTTCCGGCCCTCATCGCCTCATAGAGAGTCTTCGCTTCCTCTCCCCTCACCTCGCCCATGATGATGGCAGACTCTCCCAGTCTTAAAGAAACACGGAGAGCTTCTTTAGGGCTCTTTTCATACCCGGTCTCAGATGTCTCTGATCCGACCAATATGTTCTGGACTTTGTATCCTTTCTCCTGCATCGCTCTAGTAGGGAGTTCCTGTGTATCTTCGATGGCTAAAAGGCGCTGGGAGGTTGGAAATTCAAGCATAAGAGCACTCAATAAACTGGTCTTGCCGGCGCCTCTACTGCCCGCTACGAGGATAGTCGAGCGGCCCCCTATCAAAAAAGAAAAAAGGCCGGCGGCGAGCGGTGTTAAAGTGTTGTTAGCGATCAATCTCAATAGAGTCCATGGATCCTCTGAATGCCTCCTCAGAGCCAAGGCTGCCCCTTGAGGACTCAAAGGTTCGCCTATGATAGTGACTCTGATGTCGAATTCTTCCATATTGTATTCCAAAACAGGATCGCTTTCCGAGAAGGGTCTTCCACTCTCCATCCTGAATCGGGAGAGTAAACTGTCTATATCGTCTTTACCTAGGATCAGATTTGTCCTGCAGGTTTGATCCATCTTTTCATCGGATATCTCGCTCAGCTCCACGTAAAGAGGATTAGCAGGTGCTGGAGCGTCCACATAGACATCTTCGACTTTTTTATCTTTCAAAAGAGGTTCCAATATCCCGAGCCCGGCCGTATGTTTGGCGAGTATATTGGATAGCTTTCTTAATTTTTTATTGACTGCATCTCTAGTCCCTCCTAGGTCAAATCCTTTCCTTCGGGCTAGCTTTCTCATGATATCCCTGCTAGCGGAAATGATGTATTCTTTAGTTTCAGTTCTATCTTCCATAGATATCTTTTCAGGATATTTTTCTGACATCTCTTGTACGGTCAGTTCTATCAGCCTAGCTTCTTCTTCGCTTACTTCGTAATCCTCAGAAGATACATAGTAAATACTTTCCATGCTGTCTTTGACATAGTAGTGCTCTACGGTTGTGTTGCCAGTTTTGTAGGCTTCGACTTTGCTGCTGTTGGGTGGTAGTTTTTTACGGAGCCAAGAAGATGAGAAAGAAGGCCTGATATACTTATTACTCTCAAGGATTTTGTCTACGCCTTTACTGAGGATACGGTAATTTACTGAATCGTAAAAAGCCTGCGGAGAATCATATCTTGAACTACTTTTCTCGGCTTGAGGTGTTTTATCAGGAGGATGGTCCGGTTTTATTTTAGGCGGAGGATCAAGGGTAGATGATGGGTTATCGTGTTTATCCGGTTTGACTATTTTCGGAGGCCCGTCAGGGGTTAGCACGATCTCTCCTTCGTCATCTCTTTCCAAACCGTAGTCCACTTTTTTCTTCTTTTCCTTCGATTCATCTTCTCTCACCACTATATTGAATGCGGAATACAAAATAAAATCTGAGAGAGCCATGCTCTCTTTTAAAACATACTCACAGTCTTCTTTTGTGTCTTTCCTGCAGTCAAGACAAAAAGCTTTTCCCTTGCCGTTGTGAGAACTGTTCATCTCTTTTCGAAGTTCTCGGACGAACTGACCGTAATCTAATTTAAATTCTTTTTCCAATCTGCTGAACACAGTTGTAGGTTTTTTTTCGCATTTTTGACATAGCTTTTTTACGTCCTTCTTCGATAGATCTGATTTTTTTACAATTCTAGCAACTGGATCTTTTTGACCTAGGTCTCTCAACTCTGTGATCATCTCACTGAGGTTCTCGATCAGGTCCACACCCTCTCCACCATACTGTTTTTCTATCGGGCCCGACAACATGATCTCGTTCACATTGTACTCATCCATCATCATATTGGTCAGGGAAGCTCGACAAGTTTTTCCGGTCAATCTTTTTTCACCCTTTTTACATCCTTCACAATCTACCAAAATCTTCTTCTTCCCGTATTCTACTTTCGTTTCATAGTCACAGGCTACCTGAGTGAGCTTCTTGTCTTTCGCCATTTCATTCGACCCTAACAGGGTAAAAGTATTAAAAAGTTAATAAGATTTTCCCAGCAGATCGTTCGGTTTTGAGGATCGAAGATCGTCTGATCAACCAACAAAAAAAATTTATATCAATAACCTATTTTATCTTTAGTAGGTGAAAAAGCTTGAAGAATAGGAAACTAAAGGAGAGGCGATTCAGCGAGGACATAAGAGGGATAGAAGGGCTTCCGATGAAACTAGTGATCATATCAGTCGTGGCTGTGGCCGCACTTGCGATAATTTGGGTTTGGATAGGAGGACTCGGTGGCCCCCAATTATCTCGTGTAGAAGCCGATCCAAGTTCGATAAATTTAAATGAATGGGACGCTGGCGATACTGTAACGATTACAGCGTACGATGGAGACGATGTTGAAATGGATGATGTAGCGATTTCTTTGGATGGGAGTGGAGTTCGATGGGGCCCTCGGAATACAGGTGATGAGAATGAAGGTTGGGATGACGGCGAAGTAGTAGCATCTATCGAACCAACCACTAGAGGCACAATTACTATTACTGCAGAACACGAAGGGAATCAAGTCACTGGCAGTATATCCGTTTATGAGGAATAGTCAAGATGGAATGATAGATGATCAAAAGAGACATTTCGGCTCTGGAAGGATTCCCCTATCGCCTCCTGATAATCTCTGCGGTCCTCGCTTTGACTTTACCGGTCATATACTCCACTTGGGAATACTACGATAGGGAAAGCACCATCCAAGAGGTTCGAGAAGAGGTGGGATTTATCGGTCAAAAAGCTGAACAACTTTTCATACGAGGAGAAAACAATATTGCTGTACATGAAGTAAATCTTGACGATGGTTTACTCATGAATATTCACTTTGTCGAGTTGGGTGGCCAGAATAAAAGTTGGATAAAGTGGCGAGTAGGTGATTACGAAGAAAAATATCCTGTCCCAAGAAATATCTCATTAGTTCCTGTCGAGGGCGAAGAGGATCCGATCCAATTGACCAGCGGAATCCATACATTGCAGATGGAAGCAGTCCTTGGAAGGCTAGAAGATGGAGAAAAAACCCTTTATATAGAGGTAGAAAAAATATAGGAGGATCATAATCATGCCGGCTAGGATAGAATTAAAGTATATCAAAAAAGATGGAGAAGAAGATTCAGTCAAGATGGATGTGAGACCAGAACATCAAATCGAAGATCTATTGAGTACAGCGATCGATTTTTGGGAAGATGGAGAGGATGTGGGAGATTTTGTGTTTGTGAAAGATGGGGATCCTATCGAGACATCCTCCACAGTCAAAGAAGAAGGGATAGGAAAAGATGACACATTGGAATTGAAAAGTAAAGACGAATTATCCTCTACTCAAAGCAGAACTGATAGCAAAATTGAAGGACAATACCGTGCTGATAGATCTACTACCAAAACTTATACGGATCACGGACAACTCAGCCAGAAGAGAGAAAGAACTCGGGAACCCACCACTGATTTACAACAGGATCAACATCGCCCCTCCATCGAAGGAGACGATGATGTCAAACTCTGGATAGAAGAAGAAGTCGGAGTTTCGAGGACTTCTTTGGAGATAACGACGAAGGAAAAACTGGAGGAAGATAAGAACAGATTTGAACTAACAGACGGTGATGGACACAGATTCGAGGTCGTCACGGAGGGGAAGAGAGTGATCCACTATAGGCCTATTCTCCAAAGTTAGGGGAAGACAATACTGATGCTATGGAACTCAAAGAAGCTCTCTCCTGTGGATCGTTTGGTAATTCTCTAGGATTGCTCTTGTTAAAAATATAAGGATACTTCTCCTTCATCTCTTCGAGGCTGTAGAGTTCGTTTTCCTCTATTTTCTCTTTACCTTCACTGATCGGACAGAGTTCGATCTTTTTGTGAAAGAGATCAATAGTCCTCTCTTCATCGTGTTTTTCAAACCCGTTTTTGTTCATCACTCTGACAAAGTTAGTATGAGTGTCGACTCCCCCACCTATGATCGGTTCCACAAAGGGATTTATTTCCAGTAGCTTTATGTCTTCCCGAAACAAGAAATTAAAACCTTCTTTGTGTGAACAGGTCTGACCCGATTCTAATCGTGGAGGAAGCAACCTCAAGAGATTGGCCGATAAAATGTTCTGTATGCACCTACCATCGAGATCTGCATCTTTGGAAAAAAGAGCTTTCAGCAGATCGACCAATTTGACGACGGGCATGTAAGGATTATCAGTTCCCATCATCACTTTGTTGTGCCATTCGAAAGAAGTGACACTAAGACCAAAGATATCTTTTATATCCTCTTTCTCTATTTTGTCGTTGATCTCATTTAGATGAGGAAAAGATTTTTCGAAATAGCGGCGCGGTTCGACATTGTCAGAGAGGATATCAAAGTAATCTTTCGGATTTCCCAGTGTAGATAGTTCTCCGTAGATGCAGGGGTGTGACAAAGCGGTGAAAACCTTTTCGGACTGGTAAGTACAATGCCCTATTATAATCTTTAACTGTTTGATTTTACTCTTCAACCCTTTTTCGTAGAACTCAGCGATGATTTCATTACAGACATCATGTAATTTCTTAACTTCAACCCCAAAGCTGGTATGAAATATGACAGGAATATTCTGGTAGGCTGCCTTCTTTAATATCTTTTTCACCTCTAAGTCCCCTACATCGAAATCTTCGGACTGAGGATGGAGTTTTAGCCCTTTAAGGCCGCATTCATTCACCATTCTATTTATTTCCTCCATATTTTCTCCTAAGGGTTCGTTCGGATCGATCCTCCCAAAACCTACCAGCCGTCTTGAATGAGGGGGTATCTTTGTCCATCTCTCGATAAAATTATTACTAGTTTGATACATGATGTCTCCTTTATCTCTAAACACGTCTTGCATCGGGAAAACGACGATCTGATCTATAGAGTGTGTTTCTAATTCTTTTCTTTTTATTTCTTTTGGATCGAACTCTTCGATCAAAGGATGAGGTCTGATCAATCCGTCTTCCGGGATTGTCCATCTATAGTTCTCAGGATGGTTTTCCAATTCGTTTCGGATACCGTCAGTTTCGCTGTCACCATTTATGACTTTCTTACAGAATGAATAGGAATTATTAACCCCGGTCGGCTTTACTTCCCTCCCATCTTCATCTTCTCCCAGATGATGATGAGAATCCATAACGTAAAAATTCATCACGCGATCAGATTTTGCATCTCTTAATCTTAACATTTTCTAACCTCCTTTTGATTCCAATATGTCTACCTGGGTCAATTTTTATTGGGATTGTTCTTCTTCCACTTTACTATGAATCGTCCTTATCAACTTTTTTGTTTTGTCCTTACTTACGTGCTTACCTAGTTCGATTTCCCATCTACTGCTATTTTTAAGTAGAAGGGTCGGGTCATTGACTTCAAATTTTAGAAATACTGAAGATCTCTCGACCATGAGACCGGCAAGGAAGAATACGAAACCTACTATATATAAACCTATCAAGAGGAGATATGGAATACCAGAAACTGAAATGATGTTGGGTAAATCAGGTAGGGCCATTAGATAGACAACCAGTACAAAACCCAATACAGAGAGCCAACGATAGGTCTTGATCTCTTCTTGTTTCTTTACATATGATATATCTTCATAGGACAGATCGATCAATTCCTCTTTTTCCCCCTGAGATTGTACAACTCGCTCATTGGTCGCAACGATTTTTCTTTTAGATGGTGGCAAATCATCTATTTCTAAAGTAATCAATATCTCTTCATCAGGCCCCAACTCCTCTTCTAATTCTCCTTCTGACGGAGTGTCTTTTAACGATGTTTGCTTTTGCTTCTTAGAGGGAGACGGAGGAGGCGGAGGAGGCGGAGGTGGTTTTTGGTTCTTCTTTTTTTCTTCTTCATCCTCCTTGAACGGATCTTTTTTCTGAAGTATTTTACCACAATCTAAACATCTTCCAATTTCGTCAGAATAAAATTCGATATTTTCAGAACCACACTCTTCACAATATTTCTCAGAGGAGTGATTATCCATACGAGTTTATTTTTAGGGTCGGTTATATAACTTTCCCATTCTGTGAACCTGTTATGTTTTTAGTGATTTCAGTCTTTTCACATTGTTTTTTTCAATATCAGGTAATAAACTATAGTGGAACTCGTAACTTTTTGAACTAAGTTACGAGCTCCACTGATAGTCAAAGCCCCTCCATGGGAACAAAATTCATTTTGTGACCAAGAGGAATTTGTCTGATTCCTTGTGGGAACAAAATTCATTTTGTGACCAAGAGGAATTTATCTAAT
>Ga0207421_10002856_pt1 | contig 21048 bp, 24 predicted proteins | sample SodLakKL_010_SED_4_FD_187542 | JGI IMG/M metagenome (GOLD analysis project Ga0207421, IMG submission 187542) | Alkaline sediment microbial communities from Lake Tanatar, Kulunda Steppe, Russia - 8KL_010_SED (SPAdes) (version 2) | ecosystem: Environmental > Aquatic > Non-marine Saline and...
GGCCGGCTGGGGATCAGGTATTTAGTGCTCACAAGTGTAGACCGGGATGATCTCGAGGACGGAGGAGCAGCACAGTTTGCAGATGTCACCCGGGCTTGCCGTGAGCGGTTTCCTGAGATGGAATTTGAACTGCTGGTCCCGGATTTTAAGGGGGTGCAGGAACAGGCATTGGAAAAGCTTAATGATGTGCGGCCCTTTGTCTTTGCCCATAATGTGGAAACGGTGCCTGAACTCTATCGGAAAGCCCGTGCCGGAGGGGACTACACACGTTCACTGAAGCTGCTTGAAAAAGCAAAACAGCGCTGGCCGGAAGGTGAGACAAAGTCCTCAATGATGCTTGGTCTTGGGGAAAGCAATGAGCAGGTACTGCGGGTGCTTGAAGATCTGAGGAATTCCGGTGTGGACAGGTTGTGTCTTGGTCAATACCTGCAGCCTTCTTCCCAATCACTGGAAGTAGCAGAATTCATTCATCCTGATACCTTTGCATGGTGGAAAGAGCAGGCTTTTGCTTTGGGGTTCACATGGGTTGTTTCAGAACCTTTTGCAAGAAGTAGCTATCATGCAGATGCATAGTCCGGCATGATGCAGAAACAGCCTCAATGCAAATCCGTTCTTTGTTATCCGGTATTGCGGTTGAATTTTAACATACATAGTACTAACTTATATATAAATACATGTTGGAGGATATTATGGATTGGTTAGATGCTGCAGTACAAATAGAGATTGAAGGTGAGGCGTTTTACCGGGAACTGGCAGAAAATGCAGAAACCGAGGGAATGAAAAACATTTTTCTGCTTCTTGCAGATGCAGAACTCCGTCATAAGAACCAATTTGAAGCGATGAAAGAGGGGAAGGAAACTCCGGAAAGTGAGGACAATTTCCGCGAGAGTGTACGAGAAATTTTCAAGTCGTTTCAAAAAGAAGACGGTAAAAAAGAACAGAAGCACCAGGAAGTATATCAGAAGGCGCTGGAAGTGGAAAAGAACAGCATTGATTTTTATTCCCAGCAGCTTGAGACCGTTGAGGATGCGCATCAGAAGCAAGTCCTTGAAAAAATCATAGAGGAGGAACGGTCGCATTTTTCAGTAATTGACACGCTGGTTGTCATGGTGGAGCGGCCGGAACGATGGGTAGAGTATGCTGAGTTCGGTCTCAGGGAAGATTACTGATACATCTCCCAGGTATATGTAGGGGAATACGATGAAAAAGCCCAATCCTGCTTCCCGCCGGAAAGCTGCACTGATTATTATCATTATTCTTGTTATCCTCGCGGTGGCATCAAACCGCTTTATCATCCAGCCCTTGCGCCGGCTGACTGATACAGTGGAATATCCTGCTGTACATCTGGGATGACACCTGATAAATGCATCAAGAACCCCTGAAAAAAGTATTGCTGTTTGGTCCTGCCAGTTGAACATGCTTTCCTCAGAACTGGAGGATGTGTGATGCTGGTTTGCGCAAATGGATACATCAGAAACAATTTTTTCAGCCTTTGAAAGAGAACTGCTGAGAGATATTACTTGTTAATCCGTGCTGAAGGGGTGTGCTCCGGCATTGCCTTCTGCCGGTATTTCCGTTCTTTTATGTATTGCTGGAAGCATCTTTCCCTGATATCCTCAAATGCCTGGGGTAAAACTATGGTATACTATGCGGACAGGAGTGAAGGTTATGGCAGTACATATTGAACAAGCTACCATCCCTGATGATTCCGAGAGCCTGTACAGGATATGTGCGAAGACAGGCAGGGACGGAGAAAGCGTGGAAGGGCTCTTGACTGATGAGAAGCTGACAGGTGAGTATTATGTGCTTCCCTTTGCAGTATTTGATCCTGCATTAGCCCTGGTGCTTAAATCAGAAAACGGAAATGTCCTGGGATTTATAGTAGGAACCCATGACACTGCCGAGTTTGCTCAATGGTTTAACAGGCAATGGCTGCCGAGTTTGCGGGAATCCTGCAGAAGCTATGCAGCTTCACCCAGGTCAGATTATGAGAAGGAACTACTTGATCTTGTGTACAGTGACATGGGAGTGCATGATTTCTGCAGCACCTATCCTGCCCAGCTCCATATTGACATACTTCCCGAAGCCCAGGGGAAGGGAAACGGCAAGCTGCTGATGCATGCCTTCCTTGACAGTCTTTCTCAAAGGGGGGTGCCCGGGGTTCATCTCGGAGTTGGCGTAAAGAACGAACGGGCAATACATTTCTATCAGCTTTTCGGCTTTACCCTCATTGGCTGGGAGCAGGAGATAAGATATTACGGGATGAAACTGTAGCTACTGTCCGTTTTTCAGCTCATAAGGCCATCGGTATATTCCGCCGAAATCAACAACTTGCGTAAAGCCCTGATCCAGAAGTATCCGCTGTGCATTGGCGGAACGGTTTCCTGTGCGGCAGTACAGGACGATCAGCTCGTCCCTTGAGACATCGGGAGGGTCATCTTCGATAGCCCCCACGGGGATATTCACGGCGGTAGGAATGTACCCTTCCCGGTATTCTTCCTCGGTACGTACGTCAATCAGCGTATAGGAGGCATGCTCCTCTTTGATGAGATCCTGCAGAGCCTCAGGGTCTCGGTATACAAGATTTCCAGAAGCATCATCTTGGGGCATGTGCACAGCTCTGCCGAATATTACGGCAAAAACTAAAAGCAGCCCTGCGGCCAGTTCACTTCTTCTTCGCATACATGATCCTCTCTGTTCATAAGATAAAAAAGAAATGGGCAAAGGTCTACTATGAGAGGATGAACAGCAGGCTGAACATTAAGATGCTGAAGGCAAGAAGCAGTTCCTGATTAATGTTGCGGTAGATAGTCAGCCGGTCAATGCCGTGCAGCGCCTTGAAGCGGGTAAACACTTTCCTGCTCACTGCAATAACAAAGACTGCCGCTGCTAGGTCCGTCAGGGCATCGAATGCTACCGGGATCTGCAGGTTCAGCTGGGACAGGGTGAGAAGCGAACATGCAGTGAGGATACCCAGGGAGAGCAGGGTTGACAGGCTGACTCCCCGGAACCCGGCTGGGCGGTAGCGGAATTTTGCAAAACCGCCGATAACAAGCATTCCGGTAATCAGGAGCAGCAGTTTATATCGCAGGGGAGCAAAGGCATGTACTGCTTCTTTTAGTGCACCGGTAACCGACGGGAAGAGCCCGGCGGCAAACAGTATGCTTACTGCTAAGAAGACCATATGGGGGATGGAAAGTGATATTTCCTCTCCTCTTTCCTCTATTTCATCGTACATATAGAATAAAAGGGACTTATACGCAGCATGGAGAAGGATATAGAATCCTGCCTCCGTATAGAGGCGGCAGGACATCAGCAGCCCTATCATTCCCATGGTAAACACAGTGCTGGCTGCGATAGAACGTATGAAGGAGTGCTCCCAGAACAAGATCACCGAAGAGGCACAGAGGGTCAGAACGGATATTATCCGCAGGAGAGAGAAAAACTGTTCTGCTCCCATTGCGTCAGCCGGCAGCAGGACAAGATAGTAAAGCCCGAGTGATCCGGTGAAGATGGTATAGCTTGCATGGAACGATGCAACCAGAGCATTCGCAGCAGAATGGCAGGGTGCGACCCATCCGGAAACGGGGAAAAATCCTCCTTTAATAAGAAAAGCTGCGGTAAAAAGTATCAGCGCGACTGTCAGGGTATATTGCGGCAGCTGCTGAATATTTTCAACATACGTGAAATCAAAGTATGCCCCGGAGGCATAGAGAACAGCAATTCCTGCAAGGAACATAGCTGAGCTGGCTGCTCCGAAGATCATGTATTTTACCGAGGCACTGTATTCATCTTTTATGGAAATCAGTACGTAGGCTCCCATAATCATCAGCTCATAGAATACAAAGAAATTAAAGACATCACCGGTGGTCACAAGTCCTGAGCAGCCTCCCAGATAGAAAAGAAACACCATGTGCATGGAGAATGTCTTCAGTGTCTTTAGTCGAAATAACGACAGGAACAGGGGGATCATCAGGGCCCAAAGGAAAAACAGTTTTTCCCGGGAAAAGAGAAATGCAATGCTTATCTCATGATCCATGAGCCTGAACACATACTCTCTCTCAAGGGATGATGCAGCGAGGGTTATCAGGAGAGCCCAGAGCAGCTGCAGGATGTGGGATGCCCGGGTAATTCCTGCCGCCCAGTCCTGTTTGAAAAGGTATTTGACCGCAAGTGCTGTCATGAGTGCTGTAAGAGGGATCACTGGAAAGGTAATCCAGAGTATTTTGAGCACTTCCAGGGTATCTAGCTGAACAGCTGAGAAGAGGGTATTAAAGTTCATGGATCTCCGATATTTGTACAGTCCCTGTCTTCTGGTGCAGTCTTACGATACATGCAACAGCCAGTGCATTGAAGCACACTCCGATCACTATTGCAGTCAGCATGATTGCGTGGGGTATGGGATCTACCGTGATAATTTCAGGGGAGATAAGAATTGGAGCAGCGCCTCCTTCACGAAAACCTGCCCTGATAAATCCGAGGATAATGGTGTTTTCGATCACGGCAAGGCACATGATTTTTTTGATGAGGTTATCTGCAGTGATCAGTCCGAAAACTCCCACCGCAATCACCAGGATGCTCATGTTGTCCTCCTTACGGTCCGTACCCCGAATACAGTTAATACCACCACCATTACCTCGATGAAAGTATCCATTACCCGTGGTCCCAGGTATACCGATGAGACCATATTTCTGATGCCGAACTCCCCGGTAATTTCTCTCACTGCATCCACCTCTGTATGAAATATGCTTTCCAGGCCGGGGTACCTGATCAGTACGAATGCTGCAGCGGCAGTCAGGATGCAGGCGGTTATCCAGGTAATCCGGGAGAGCTCCCGCTTCTTCCGGGAGGCGTCATGCTTTTTGCTCTTCTCTGTACCGGCCTGTCCGGGGAGAAGCATATACAGTTTAGCTTCATGTTCCCAGGTGAGAAATCCGCGGAAAATCAGTACCATGGAACCAGCAACTTCCAGAAAGATTGCAAGGCTGAGCAGCCATATCATCACATTTGCAAAAGGCCTGCTTGTTCCCTGGAGTATGTAGAAACCTCCAAAGGGATACCCGGAAATGAAAATTCCTCCAAGGAGAAGCAGGATCAGAATCAGAACACCGGTAAACTCTGCTGCTTCAAAACTGCTGTCTGAATACAGCTTGCGTTCTAAGGCCATTTCAACAATTACCACAAGAGTCCCGATAATCACTCCTGCCTGGAAGCCGCCTCCGGGAAATACTCCGACATAGGAAAAAAGATATATGCTGAACAGAAGTGCAAACGGAAAGAGTTTGGTAAGGGCAGTCTGCATGATCTGGGAATCCTTGATTGTCATAGGTCCTCCCGGTTCTCCCCGGTGAATACGGTGCACGGCAGGGTGAACAGTGTTCCTGTTTGAGGATTTGAGAAATCAATCTGTTCCTTTTCAAATATGTTCAATGCATCCTTGACCATCTGCGGATCTGCTGCCGGGCAGACAATGGTGCGGTTATAGGAAAAATCATCGCTGAACAAGTTCTTGAAGGAGGCAAGCAGCGGCATGGTAGTATCTGCCAGGGTTTCTATGTTTTCTCCGTCAAGCACGGATGCATCATAAAAACCTGCCTCTACAAGGATTGAGGTAACCTGTTCCAGGAGATTTTCATCCTTCAAAATGATTATCATGAGCTTCATGGGATTATCCTTGTTCAAACTTGGTGATAAGGCTCATCACCTGCTCTTTGGCCTGGTCCTGCTTCCCTTCAGAAAAGAGCTTTCCTGCCGTACTGAAAGCCCGGGAGGCTTCCTTTTCTTGAAGCAGGCGTCCCAGACGCGCAAGCATGGAGAGATAGTGCCTGCTTTCTGATGTGGGCAGGAACATGCCGAAGAGGGTATGGATCCGATCTCCTTTAAGCAGTTTCTTCGGTTTCGGCAGGATCCCCACCGCTACATGTATCCGTGTTAATTCCTCAATTTTTGCATGGACCAGTGCGAACCCCTTACCCAAATTGATATCCTGGGGGGAGCGGCTTCTGCTTTTCTTTCGTATTTCCTCGAGCGCTTCTTTCCGGATGCTCTCATGATAATCAGCCAGGCAGCGGCCTGCTATTTCTTCCAGCAGTTCAGAGTAGGGATCATCCTGCAGGGGGAAAATTGTTTCCGGGGTTATGTATGAAAGCAGGTTAATCATGAATCAGTTACCTTCCTTTTCATTGGTTTTTTCCTGGGAGGATGAAGCACGCGTTTTCCTGATTGCGGTAAGAAACACTAGGGTGGACAGCCCAGTCCCCAGGGCGGCTTCTGTTATTGCTACATCGGGAGCACGCAGGAGCACATACTGCAGGGTAAGGAGAACACTGAAGGTGCTCAGCCAAATCAGAGATCGGATGAGATTGCGGGAGAAGACTATTCCGCAGGCAGCCAGAAGCATGAGAGCCAGCATTGCATTATGCAGCAGCATCATTGCTCTTCCTCCTTTTCTTCGGTTCCTGAGTATCCCATTTTCGATAATGCAAGCATATGCGCAACCAGCGGTGTGGTAATAATGATGAACAGCACAATTACCAGAAATTTCATACTGTATTCAACACTGGCCGAGTACACGGCAAGACCGATCAGCAGCGAAAAGGTGCCGGATACTCCGCATTTAGTGGAAGCATGAAACCGCTGGAACAAGTCGGGGAGAATAATTGTTCCCAGGGCGCCGAAAAAAACAATAACAAGACCGGATATGATAAAAATCCAGGCAATTACGGTACTCATTTCTGTCTGTTCCTCCAATGATGGACTTTGATGAAAGCAGTAATCTCTCCGAAGGCAAGCAGTGCATAGACCATTGCAATGTCAATGTAGAAGCTCCGGTCAAAATACACTCCGATCACACACAGTATCAGCACCAGTTCGGTGGATATCAGCGAGAGGCCGAGAAGCCGGTCCTGAAATGAAGGTCCGGCAATAAGGCGGTACATGCTCATGATAAAGAGGATTATCAAGGTTATCAGTACAGCCGGCATAATCTCTCTCCTTCAGGTTCCTATCCGAAGATCTTCTTAAGCACGCTCTCCATCGGTTCTTTGATCATCCTGCCTGCCTTCAGCCGGTGACGGGTCTTCTGATCAAACCAGTGGACATACAGATAGCTTCCTTCAAGCCATAGGGTAAGGGTTCCCGGAACCAGGGAAATGGTGTTGGCGAGCATGGTCCTGCCGATACGCGATGAGAGCCGTGTCTTAATCCGGACAACTCCCGATGCATATGTTCCTGTGATCATCTGTTTGATGAGGATAAAACTGGCAATATAATTCTGCAGGATAAGGAAGAACAAATATACTGCAATGAGATCCCAGCGGAAAACCAGCCGTGATTCCTTGATTCCCTGCTGATCAAAGAATATCCGGTACGAAACGAGGGCGACCGCAGTAGTCGCGGAAGCACCCAGAAGCAGCGATTGGGGATGGAAGTCAAGCGTATAGAGAATCCAAAACAAAAAAAGCACTGCTGAGAGGGAAAAAAATCTGAGGATCTTCAGCACTCGTTCCATAACACAGCTTACCGGTAAACTCCGCTGTTTTCAACTGTTTCAGCTCACCACATTCTGCGGTTTCCCTTTGATGTATGAGCGCACATTTTCTGCGGCAATATCCATAAGCCTCTGCCGTGATTCGCGTGCAGCCCATGCAATATGCGGGGTGATGATACAGTTTTTAGCTCCGATGAGCGGACTTCCTTCTGCAGGGGGCTCCTCGGCAAGTACGTCAAGTCCGGCTCCTGCAATCAGTCCTTTGTTGAGAAACCAGGCAAGATCGCCCTCGTTTATCAGCTGGCCGCGGCCGGTATTAATCAGCAGCGAGCCGGGTTTCATCAGCTGGAGTGTTTCTTTGCGGATCAGCTCACGGGTCTGTTCAGTCAGCGGACAATGAAGACTGATAACATCAGAGGCACTGAGAATTTCTGAAAGGCTGACTGCTTCCACGGGGGGGCGGCTGTTCGCCTCAACGGCGCTCCTTGTGTGAACAAGCACCTCCATTCCGAAGGCGGAAGCAATTTCTGCGGTTTTCCTTCCGATGCGTCCGTATCCAATAATTCCCATGATTTTCCCCTGAAGTTCCATAAGCGGAACTTCCCAGAAGCAGAAATCCTTAGAAGTTTCCCACAGACCGGCAGCAACCGCATCGGCATGCTCGGCTGTCCGGTTTGTGAAAGCGAGAATCAGTGCAAACACCATCTGGGCTACCGATGGTGTGCTGTATGCCGGTATATTGGAAACAGTGATCCCCCGTTTCCTTGCAGCAGGGATATCCACCACATTATAGCCGGTCGCTAATACAATGATGTAACGGAGTTCCGGCAGGGAAGCAATAGTCTCTTCTGTCAGCGGGGTTTTATTTGTCAGGACGATTTCACAGCCCGCTGCCCTCGGGATGATTTCTTCAGAGCTGCTGCGTTCATATACTTTGAGCGATCCCTGGGATGCTATGGCATCCCAGGAAAGGTCACCAGGGTTCAGGGTGTATCCGTCAAGGACTGCTATATTCATATATTCCCTCTTTTCCCTTGAGCAGTGTAAAAGATATTTTATCTTAGGGCAACCTTCCTCTATGCTCCTTTCCTTTCAGCAGCTCCCCTGCAGCACGGTAAGGCGCAGACTCTGGGATGTTGAACCGCAGGAGCGAGGCGGGAGGCACTATGGGAGAAGAAAAAAACAATGAAAAAAACTGTCTGATAAAACCATATCAATGCTGAGCGGAGGTCTACGCTCTTTCATGTTCCAGGTTCCAAGGCATAAGTGTTCAGCCGATCAGTGAGTCTTGAACATGTGTTTTGGAGCACGTGCGCCAGGAAATGGCAGAACATAAAAAACCGCAGGTCCTTATACAGGACCTGCGAAGGGCATATTACCCGAATCCCCCATCACAAAGGTTTTCCTAGCCTTGCTGCAAAAAGCACTAAGAAAGGGGTTTATGACAAAACCACCAGTCATACCCGTCATATTCTTCCAGCCGTTTTTTAGCATCCTTTATATTCTTAGGAGGCGGTACAATGACCCGGTCGCCGATAAGATCGTTTTCCGGCCAGTTTGCAGGCACTGCGACTTTGTTCTTATCAGAAAGGATTAACGCCTTGACTGCTCTGACAATTTCATCCATATTCCGGCCGATTTCCTGGGGGTAATAAAGGATGAGGCGGATTTTTCCATCCGGATCAACTACGTATACTGCACGTACGGTATTTGAACCTTTTCCCGGATGAAGCATGCCCAGTTTCATGGCAATGGCGTCATTTGCTGCGACGATAGGAAATGTAATCTCTACATCGAGGTTCTCCTGAATCCATTCAGCCCATTTGATATGACTGAACACCTGATCCACAGACATGCCGAGCAGTTCAACGTTCATTTTGTCAAACTCTTTAATCCGTTTCTGGAATCCTACGAATTCTGTGGTGCATACTGGAGTAAAATCAGCAGGATGACTGAACAGTACAAACCATTTTCCTTTCAGGTCCTTCGGCAGATCCATGGGCCCTTGAGTTGTCTCAACTTTCATTTCCGGGAATTCATCTCCCAGCAGCGGCATTCGATAATTTTGTTCTTCCATAAAAAAACTCCTTTTCATCAAATATACTTTATTATCTAAAGCAAATACTGTGCCAATTAAGAGTAATTTAATAATTAACTATATGTAAGGAATTACAGCAAACATATAGGTATTAGACTTGTTTGGTACTGAAATATCGGTTATAATGCACCAATATTTCGTTATCACCGAATAATTGGTGGATGTGAGGAAAGCGTATGGAATACACTTCACAGCAGCTGCTGCGTCCGGAACAGACCCTGGATATGATACTTGATGCGCTGGAGGACCTGGTGCAGTATGAACTGGCAGTAGTGATGACCTTTGACGGGAATGATACCCTGAAAGTCTCCAAGGTTAAGGGTGAGCTGTATACGCCGGAACTTGACGGGTATACCATCTCCCTCTCTCAGCGTAGGGACATTGCCAGGCTCATTGAAAAAAAGGAGACCTACCTGTTCGCGGAGGATGAGCCGCACCTGGATACATATTACGATGTGATTGATATGCCGAATAATCATTCCTGTCTCATCTCTCCCTTATACCTCCAGGATGAGCTGATCGGCATACTCACTTTGGACCACCGGATGTGCAATGTCTATTCTCCGAGAATTGTTAAGTTCATAGAAACGCTTTCTAAGCTTATTTCAGTAAATCTGGCTCAAAGCACAGCAGCCAGCAGGCTGTATTCTGAAAACCAGCATCTTATCAGGGAGCGGAATAACCTGATGAAATACAGTGCCGGGGCGCTCAGCCAGCTGGTGGGAACCTCCCCTCCCTGGAGACTGGTTCTGGATGACATCAAACTGGTGGCAGGGACAGCAGCTCCCGTATTGATCCAGGGAGAAACAGGTACGGGCAAGGAAATGGCTGCCCGGGCAGTCCACCAGCTGTCCTCCAGGGCTGCCGGGCCTTTTGTGGCTGTAAACTGCTCTTCCCTGACTGCATCACTGGTAGAAAGCGAACTGTTCGGGCATGAACGGGGCGCATTCACCGGCGCTGAGGCAAGGCGCAAGGGAAGATTTGAACTTGCCCACGGCGGCACCCTTTTTCTTGATGAAATCGCAGATCTTCCTCCGGAAATCCAGCCGAAGCTGCTCCGGGTACTTCAGGAGGGAACCTTTGAACGGGTAGGGGGGGAGACAACAGTATCGGCAGATATCCGGCTCATTGCGGCAAGCAATGTAGGGCTCTTTGAAGCGGTTGAAGCAGGGAAATTCAGGGAGGATTTGTACTACCGTCTTAGTGTGTTCCCCATCTATCTCCCGCCCCTTCGGGAGCGCCAGCAGGATATTATGCTGCTCGCTGAACATTTCCTTGCAGAAATCCGCGGACGCACCGGCTACCGCAGTACCCGGTTCAGTGAAAAAGCTGTTGAATCACTTCAGCAGCGCATGTGGCCGGGCAATGTACGGGAACTGAAAAATGCAGTTGAGCGGGCAGCGCTTCTCAGCAGAGGAGGGATTATCCGCCCAGAGCATTTTCAGGTCTCAAATGTACCGGCCGGGAGCAGATATCAGCATGTGTCAGTTCCGTCAGGGAAACCCCGGGACCTTGACAGCGCATTGCAGCAGCATATTGAGGAGACTCTGCGGTACACCCGGGGCAGGATATACGGAAAAGGAGGAGCTGCCGAAATCCTCCAGGTCAAACCATCCACGCTGCAAAGCAAGATAAAACGCCTGGGAATACGCCTGGAGGAATTCAGATAACCTGTTTAGATATACCCCTGGTCAAGCATGGCATTTGCTACTCTGATGAAACCGGCAATATTGGCACCGTCAACATAATTGCGCTTGTCGCTGTACTGTTCTGCATAGGTTGCACAGGTATTATGGATCCGTTTCATAATCCGGTGCAGCTCATCATCCACCCGGGAACGCTTCCATTGGATGTGTGAACCGTTCTGGGCCATTTCAAGTCCTGACACAGCCACCCCGCCGGCATTTGCTGCCTTTGCGGGTCCGAAGAATACTCCGTTTTCCAGGAAATGCTGTATGCCCTCCTCGCAGGTGGGCATATTTGCCCCTTCAGCCACGAGGGTGATGCCGTTTTCCACCAGGTGTTTTGCGTCAGTTTCATTGATCTCATTCTGTGTTGCACAGGGGAAAGCACAATCGGCTTCCTGGTTCCAAAGAGGATTGTATGTATCCTTCGGGTTAAATCGGTAGTATTCGCTGTTCGGGAACTGTTCCTTATATTCAGAAATCCTTCCCCGGTGTACATTCTTCAGTTCTTTCACAAAGGCAAGTTTTTTCTGATCAATCCCGTCATGGTCGATGATGCATCCGCTTGAATCGGAGAAACTGATCACCTGGGCTCCCAGTTCAAGCAGCTTTTCAGCAGTAAACTGTGCCACATTCCCTGAACCGGAAATCAGGCACCGTTTCCCTTCCAGTGTTTCTGAGTATTCTTCAAGCATATAGGCACTGAAATACACCAGCCCGAATCCGGTCGCCTCAGGACGCAGGAAGGAACCTCCCCATTCTGACCCTTTGCCGGTAAGCACTCCAGTGAACTTATTCTGGAGCCGCTTGTACTGTCCGAAAAGATAGCCGATTTCCCTTCCTCCGACGCCGATATCACCGGCAGGCACATCGGTATGTTCTCCAATATGTCTGCTCAGTTCAGTCATAAAGCTCTGGCAGAACTTCATGATTTCCAGATCGCTCTTTCCCTTCGGATCAAAGTCGCTCCCGCCTTTGCCTCCTCCCAGATTCAGTTTTGTCAGTGAATTTTTGAATATCTGTTCAAAGGCAAGAAATTTCATAATACTGAGGTTTACCGAAGGATGAAACCTGAGTCCCCCTTTGTACGGGCCGAGGCTGCTGTTCATCTCTACGCGGAAGCCCCGGTTCACCTGAAGCTCCCCCTGGTCATCAAGCCAGGGCACCCGGAACATGAGGACCCGTTCGGGTTCAACAATCCTTTCAAGAATTTTATGATGGATCAAATTGGGATATGAATCCAGGACATTCTCCAGGGAAGTGAACACTTCATGCACTGCCTGCTGAAACTCCTTTTCCCCTGGATTCTTTTCAATCACTCTGTCCATAACTGGTTTAATGAAATGTTGCATGTACGCCCCTTTCGTTTTTGTTTGTATAAGTATACAGAAATACTCAAATTTATTCAATTTTTATACACGAAATAGGATGAAAAATTCCAGGTACAGCGAATTACCCCTTTGAAGATATGCGTAAAATATACTACTGTAAAGCTGGACGTACGGTAAACATACGGTAGAGGAGGGGTAGCATGAAACTGAAGGAACTGCAGGAAGCAGCATTTGAAGCAAATATTGCCATTGTCAAGCATAATCTGGTACTGCTTACATGGGGGAATGCCAGCGCCTTTGATAAAGATCTGGGATTTATGGCCATAAAGCCCAGCGGGGTTGGCTATGAAACAATGAAACCCTCAGACATGGTGCTGCTGGATGTTGAAACCGGAGAAGCAGTGGAAGGAGCGCTAAAACCTTCCTCTGATACGCCGACTCATCTTGAACTGTATTGGAATTTTCCTTCTCTCGGAGGAATTGTCCATACACATTCGCATTATGCAACATGTGCAGCCCAGGCAAACCAGGATATTCTTTGCCTTGGGACTACCCATGCTGATCATTTCTACGGTGATATCCCGGTAACCAGGAAACTTACCGGTGATGAAATTGCTGAAGATTATGAAGCAAATACCGGGAGAGTGATTGTAGAAACCTTCAATTCCCGGAGCATAGACCCCGAACAAGTGCCTGCCGTGATTGTCTGTTCACACGGACCTTTCTCATGGGGGAGCAATGCCGAAAAGGCAGTGGAAAATGCCGTAGTCATGGAAGAAGCTGCCAGGATGATGGTACATACCTCCCTGCTTGCAGGTGAGCTTACTCCGCTGCAGCAGGGGCTGCTTGATAAGCATTTCCTGAGGAAACATGGTGCAAACGCATACTACGGCCAGGATGAGCAGAAATAACTGCCTTCATCAGGCTGATTAGTCTAAGACTGAAGGATCTGATGAAAGATCACTGATGCACTGCTCCAATAGACCCAGATCATCAAGCACATCCAGGATCGTGTAGCGGTTGCGGATCAGCTGGGATATGCGCATGGTTGATACGGCACGGCTTTTCTCCAGCCCGATATCCTCGGCACGTACGGGACAGTCCATGGACTGGAGTAATTCCCGGATCTTCCGGTAGGGAAGCAGCTGTGATTTGACTGACCGGGAGATCTCATCCCACTGGTCCTTCAGAATATTCCTTCGGTATGCAATTCTGTCCCGGTCGGCAGTTTTCTCTTCCAGGGTACGCTGCATCTGCTCGAATCCTTCAATCCCTCTGAACTGCTCAGTCAGCAGCTGCTGTTTTTCCTTCAGCTGCTGATCAGCCGGCCGGTCAGTTTCCCCTCCCTGGGGACCTGAGTCCAGCAGCCATTCCATGGCGGCGACGGTGATCAGCGTACCGATGCCTACCTTGATTCCATGGAGGACCGGTTCTCCTTCATGGGTATGATGCTGCATCTCCCATACATGGGAAAGCAGGTGCTCGGCACCGGAGACGGGACGTGAGTCTTTCATATACTGCATGGCAAAACCGCATAGGGTGAGCCCGATAAACACCCCTTCGGTATCCGACGGATTTGAAATCCAGGTCCGCAGATGACGCTGAACCAGCTCCCAGCTGACAGGGTTAACAGGCGCTTCTCCCACCCGGTCTGCAATGATCCAGTCAGCCCCTGCAGGCACTTTTGCCACAAGGTCGGCATACCCGGAAGCATCCAGAATCCGGGGAGCATTTTGGAGTATCTCGGTATCAGCGATAATAACAGGCGGAGCAGGGCAGGCAAAGGTGCGTTTGCTTCCTCCCTTTAATAATGCCGCCCCGTCGGAAGCATATCCGTCGACCGATGATGCCGTTGCCACTGATACATACGGACGGTCGGCCATATGGGAGGAGAGCTTGACCAGGTCGTTGATTGTTCCGCTTCCAATTGCAGCAGGGATCCCGTCGGGCTGCTTCTGGAAAAACTCACTGAGCCGGCATGCATGGGCATGGTCGGATTCCAGTACAGGAGAGCCGGGGAATATATAGGGCTGTTCGGATACAGGAATCCCCGATTCCTTCAGGATACTCACTGTCTGTTCTCCGGCTGCGTTCCAAGTGTTTTCATCAGCTACAGGTATAACCGGCTTTCCGGGGAAATAGGATTCCATGATCCCGGGAAGGGAATGCAGGGCTTTCGGCTCGCAGAGGAATTCTTTTGTCGTTGATGCAAAATGCATTGCATGGGTGAGAATTTCTTTTTTATTCATAGCATACGGTTCCTTTTTTTCTTCATAAGATTTCTGTAAAAAGCTTTTTCCCCTTCTACGAAAAGGAATAAGAGAAGCGCACATCCGATAATCAGTACCCAATGGAATCCGGAAATTCCGGCTGTATCAAAAATGCGGTTTAATACCGGCAGGTAGGTAAACAGTATCTGGAGCACCAGAACTCCCAGTACTGCTGCCCATACATGCTTGGTTGCCCGGATGCCCCGCCGGGAAAGGGAGGCTGAGGTAATCAGTCTGCTGTTGAACAGGTAGACAATTTCACCGAAGACAAGCATGTTTACTGACAAGGTGCGGGCAAGGGCAAGGTCCCCTCCGGTTTCTCTTGCCCAGACAAACAGTCCGAAGGAAGCAGCCATGAGCAGCAGGGAAACAAAAAGGATACGCACCAGCAGGGTCCCGGGAACGAGGGATTCCCCCGGATCCCGGGGAGGGCGCTTCATCACATCAGTTTCCATGGGTTCGAAGGCCAGTGCGAGCGCCAGAGTTACTGCGGTAACCATGTTCACCCACAGGATCTGGGCCGGGGTGATCGGCAGAGCAAAGCCGAACAAAATAGCCGTAATAATGATTAAGGCCTCACCGCCGTTGGTGGGAAGGATAAACAGCAGGGATTTTTTCAGGTTGTCATAGACAGTCCTTCCTTCTTCGACAGCATTTGCAATGGAGGCGAAATTGTCATCGGTAAGCACCATCTCTGAAGCTTCCTTTGCAGCTTCAGTTCCTTTGATGCCCATGGCTATCCCGATATCTGCCTGCTTGAGCGCAGGTGCATCATTTACCCCGTCACCGGTCATCGCGACGGTTTCTTTGTTGTTCTGTAGTGCGGAAACCAGCCTGAGCTTATGGCCCGGGGTAACGCGTGCAAAGACATCGGAGCGCTTTACTGTCTCAAGCAGCTCCTCATCACTCAGCTTATCTAAATCATTGCCGGTCACAGCAGCTTCTCCCCCTCCGATCCCCAGCTGCTGGGCAATTGATGAGGCGGTAAGCCCGTGATCACCGGTAATCATTTTTACCCGGATTCCTGCATCACGGCAGAGCTTGACAGAACGGATCGCTTCTTCCCGGGGAGGATCAATGATTCCAGCTATGCCGAGAAAGGTAAGTTCCCTCCCTGCATCTTCCGGCTGAAGGGATGAGCTGCTGTGTTCAGGGAGTTCCCTGCGTGCAAAGGCAAGAACCCGCTGCCCCTGGCGGGCAAGGCGCTGGGCTTCGTCATCCCAGAAATCCCGGGAAAAATCCCGGATTTCCCCTGCAGGGGTTAGTTCATGGGTGCAGCGTTCAAAAAGCACTTCGGGAGCACCCTTTAGGTAAAGCACCGCATCCATCTTTTCGGTAAGCGGCAGCGAACCCTCCTTCAGGGTATGACCGGTGGCCATAAACTTGTACTCCGATGAAAAGGGAAGCACTGCTACGCGGGGCAGGCGGCGGTGGAGATCGTGGGCCCAGATTTCTGCTTTTCCTGCGGCGCTCAGCAGCGCACCTTCGGTGGGATTCCCTTCCACAATCCAGCCTTCACTGGTATCCCGAAGCCTTGCATCATTGCAGAGCACTCCTGCTGCAAGCAGGTGCCGCAGGGGAGCATCCGTTTCCGGAGAGACGGATTCATGGGTATCTTCTCTCCGGAATTCTCCTTCGGGAGCGTATCCGGTGCCGCTGATTGTATAGGAACGTTCAGGCATGCTCAGGGTAGTTACGGTCATTTCGCTTTTTGTCAGCGTTCCGGTCTTGTCTGAACAGATGACGGTTACTGAGCCAAGGGTCTCAACTCCCGGCAGCTTTCTAATAACAGCTTTTCTGCGGGCCATTCTCTGTACCCCGATGGCCAGAGTTACTGTCATAATCGCTGGAAGCCCTTCAGGGATTGAGGCTACGGCAATCCCTACCACAGCAAGGAACAGTTCCACCGGTTCCATGCCTGCGGCAAACAGTCCGATAAGAAGGGTTGCAGCTCCTATGGCAAGAATTACTGCGGTCAGTTTAAGGCTGAATTTGGACACCTGGCGAAGCAGCGGAGTGGCTAATGCTTCCACTTCCGAGAGCATTTTGTTAATTTTTCCTATTTCAGTGCGTCTTCCGGTAGCACATACCACGGCCTTTCCCTGACCTGACGAGACCAGCGTTCCGGAATAGGCCATGCAGGTCCTGTCTCCAAGCGAGGCATGTGCATCCACGGGGTCAGTCTGCTTTTCCACTGGTTCAGATTCACCGGTAAGGGAAGCTTCATTAACCTTGAGATTCTGTGCCTCCAGCAGTCGGAGATCAGCAGGGACCTTGTCGCCGGCAGAAAGCAGGACGATATCACCGGGAACAAGCCTGGAGGCATCAATCTGCCGCAGGTCACCGTCACGGATGACCCGTGCATGCAGGGAAAGCATTCCTTCCACTGCCTGAAGGGCTTTTTCAGCCTTTCCTTCCTGAACATACCCGATGACAGCATTGATCACGACAACTGCTGCAATGATCCAGGTATCAATCCAGTGGCCGAGAAGTGCTGTGCCTGCAGCAGCAACGATCAGAACATAGATCAGCGGGTTGTGGAAATGACTGAGAAATTTTATGAAAGGATGCTGCTGCTTCTGTTTCGGCAGGGTGTTCCTGCCGTAGTGTTCCAGTCTTTTTTCTGCTTCCTCCCGTGAAAAACCTTTCTGTGATGCATCTAAGGCACTAAGTACTTCTTCAACGGGCCGGGTATGGGCAGTATCGGGTATATCTGACATACGGTTTATGCTAGGCAGACGGGTGGGTTTTGTCAACTAGAAGAACAGCAGCAGGGTTAAGTAAACTACCAGAATGCTTCCGCCGATAGGGATTATCAGTCCTCCAGCAAACCAGGCAGCTGCAGCAGCGGCGGCAATGCCGATAAGCCCGAGGGGAGGGAAAAACGTGAATTCCATAAACACACCCGGGAAAATAAGCGCACCAAGGGCGGCAATGGGAATAATTGAAAGGAATCTACGTATTCCCCGGGGTAGCCGCTTCATCCAGTCGAGGAAAAAAGGTACAGCCCGGGCGAGGTAGGTGACAAGAGCACAGAGTATTAGTAACGGAACCAGTTCAGGAGTCATAGGTATGTCCCTCCGTTATTTCCTGCCCCGAAATATCCTCTTCCGGAAGGATGAGAGCCCCGATACCCCCGGCAGCGGCAATCGAAATGATAAATGCCCATCCGGGAGCAATTGAGAGAATAAGCACGGCAACGGTATTTATAAGCCCTGACAGTGCTGCTATCCCCAGGTACCGGAAGGAACGCTTTACTTCCTGGATGAGCAGGGAGGTAAACATTGCATAAAGGGTTATTCCTACACTGATCTGGAGATCCTCAGGAAGAACTGTTCCCACAAGGAATCCGGCAGCACTGCCTATCACCCATCCTGACCAGGCAGGTATTTCAAGACCGGCCATAAATGCCGGCGTGACTTTTCCCTCCCTTGTGGAAGCAACGGAGAACACCTCATCGGTATTTCCAAAGGCTATAAAAGCCTTCTGGGCCCTGCCGGGGTTGGAGAGCTTCTGGTACAGCGATGCGCTGAAAAGTACGTGCCGCAAATTTACCAGGAATACGCCGAGGGCAATTTCAAGGATGAGCGCACCTGAGCGAAGCAGATTCACTGCAAAAAACTGACTGGCGCCGGCAAAGGTGGTCATGGAAAAGACCACGGTGTCTCCGAACAGGAGTCCCGCTGAACGGGCAACAAGACCGAAAGCCACCGCTGCCGGGAAATAGCCGATGAATATGGGAATGCCGAGTTGTAAACCTGAGAGAAACGAGGAACTGTTCTTGGCCATAGTGTCGATAAGGGTATACAAAACAATTGGAGAGTGTCAAGAAACAACAGCTTTTTTCAGCACTCTGTTTTCCCAATGGCTGCGCAAGCTCATGAATCAAGGAGAAGATTGGAGGCAAACTTCGGTTCACTGGTAACATTGATGCCCAGTTTCCTTAACCCGGCTTCATCTCCCGGTGAGGGAAGATGGGTGAGGTGGGTTTCTGCCCCTGCAAGCTCCTTCAGCTGTTCGACAGCTGCCTGAGCGGAAGGGTTGTTCGTGGCAGACATAGCAAGAGCGATCAGAACCTCATCCACATCCAGGCTGATGCGCCGGCCTTCGAGCACATCGCGTTTCAGATACTGGATTGAATTCATGACAGTTTTTGGGATGATATCTATTCCCTGGGGTATGCCGGCAAGGAATTTTACTGCATTCAGTATCAGTGCTGAGGATGCATGGAGGATATCTGAATTTGCTCCTGTGATAATCGTTCCGTCCTTGAGCTGCATAGCCGCAGCACAAACGATACCTTCCTTCCCTTTTCCCCGTTGCTTTGCTTCTTCCCTGGCCCGGCGAGATGCGCCGACCATCGGCCGGTCTGTCTGCTCCAGGTCCAGTTCATCCATCAGCAGTTTAATACGGTCGATAGTTCCCCTGCTGCCGATCCCCATTACGTATTCGCAGGAAGCACGATAATATCTCCTGATGATTTCCTGTTTAGCTGCCGAACTGACAATTTCATCGTCTGTAATTCCTTCTCCGCAGCAGTTCACTCCCATATCTGTTGGCGATTTATAAAATGACGGTCTGCCGGTAATTTTTTCAATTATCCGCCGAAGCAGCGGAAATGCATCCAGGTCACGGTTGTAGTTCACCGCACGCACCTGATAAGCCTCCAGGTGAAAATGGTCAATCTGGTTCAAATCCCCCAGGTCAGCTGTCGCCGCTTCATAGGCTGCATTCACCGGATGTTTTAGGGGTAGATTCCATATCGGAAAGGTTTCAAATTTTGCATACCCTGAAGCTTTTCCTGAGAGATGGTCATGGTACATTTGGGAAAGGCAGGTGGCCAGCTTCCCGCTGCCTGGGCCGGGACCTGTTACCACAATAATCGGTTTACGGGTTTCAATATATGAATTGGCGCCGTAGCCTTCTTCACTGACTATCAGATCAATATCAGCGGGGTATCCCCGGGTAGCCCCGTGGGTATAGGTGCTGATCCCCCGGCGGTTGAGCAGGTTTATAAACTGTTTTGCTGCAGGCTGCCCGTCATAACGGGTGATCACTACTGCCGGAACATCGAGACCCCAAAATGAGAAATCATCAATCATTTTTAATGCATCGCTGTCATAGGTGATTCCGAAATCCCCGCGGATCTTCTTTTTTTCAATATCCCCGGCATGGATGCACAGGACAATTTCAATCATGTCCCGCATATCACGGAGAACCTGCATTTTTGCATTTGGATCAAATCCGGGCAGCACTCGTGCTGCGTGATAATCATAGAGCAGCTTCCCGCCGCACTCTAAGTAGAGCTTCCCGCTGAACCGTGTCAGCCGTTCCTGGATAGCCCTGGTCTGGGCCTGAATATAGCAGTTATTGTCAAATCCGGGCTGTGCAGTGATGTTCATCATTGCTTAAGCTTAAAGAGAACGGCTGCTGCTGTCAATTATCTTTGTGCGCATGCGCAGCAGCCAGTACGCACATGCCGCCAAAACAAGGAAAAAGGTGCTGGCTGCAGGATTCACTTCCGCAGCAGTCCACAGTGACGGGGAAGGCAGTACGGACCCTTCGTAGTTCATGACCATCAGGGAATAGATATTGTTTGCCCCGTGAATCCCTACGGCTGATTCAATACCCCCCTCTCTGATGGAGACAGCCATGAGAAATGCTCCGTAAAGGATGTAGTACAGAGACAGGGAAACACTGCCGTACATACGAAACTCCGGGTTGCCGGTATGCACAAGGAGAAACAGCACCCCGGATAAAAGCGATAGGATAAGGGGGGAAGCAAGAAAGGTAAACCGGGAAGCCCATCTCCGGAGATAGGCGCGGAAGAGCAGTTCTTCAGATAGTGCCTGGAGCGGGGTAAGGATAAGCACAGCAGGCAGAAAGAGGAAGAATGCTTTAGGAGAAAAGGTCAGTTCCGCTTCCGAGGGAAAGAAGAGCATCTGCAGGAGAGTGAGAAGCAGGAAGAGGATAAACCAGAGGAGGAAAGACCTGCCCGCCAGGGAAAATCTGAAGGCAGGCGCATCGGTAGCCAGACTGGTAACCGTGCATTTCAGCACCAGACGGGAGGCGGTGAAGATGCCTGTTAGAAGCATCAGAAAACTGATATGGGCAAGAAGGAAGTATCCGAAGGGGGATGCCTCCGGTGAATGGATGGAAAGCTCAGGGAATACCA
>Ga0207421_10002858_pt1 | contig 21044 bp, 19 predicted proteins | sample SodLakKL_010_SED_4_FD_187542 | JGI IMG/M metagenome (GOLD analysis project Ga0207421, IMG submission 187542) | Alkaline sediment microbial communities from Lake Tanatar, Kulunda Steppe, Russia - 8KL_010_SED (SPAdes) (version 2) | ecosystem: Environmental > Aquatic > Non-marine Saline and...
TCGTAGACCGGCATGATCCTCTCGTAGGTCTCGTCGACCTCAGTGACATCAGCGTCACCTAGCGAGACTTCAAGCTCTCTGACCTCGTCGTGGTGCGTCAGAACAGCTTCGTCTTCGTCGTCGAAGTAGACGTGAGTACCGTAGTCGGTGATCGAGTCAGCCTGATCGTCTTCGTAGTTCCAACTGACATCGTTCTCGAATTGGTCTTCGAAAGACACTTCGTAGAACTCACCTTCGTCTACTTCATCGGTATTACCGTAATTCAGCGTGATTTCCTGGCTTACGCCGCTCCCTGCTTCATCGAAAATCACGTCGTAGTCCCCGTCTACTTCGAAGTCAGCCAAGTAGTCTAGGTCATCGATGCTGATCAGTCCTTCGTGCTGCGTCTCGAGTTCGTCTACTTCATCAGTAACATCAATTGCTCCTTCATCATCGAGCGTGATCCTGAAGCCGATTCCTCTGAATGTCTGTCCCTGTTCGAGGGTTGCGTCTCTGTCACCGTACTCGACGTAGAGCTCCTCTATCTCACCGTTTTCACCGTTTCTTTCTTCAATCTCTAACCAGACAGGTACACCACCTCCTCTCTCTGCGTCTTCAGGTTCGATGACGATGTAACCTTCGTCTTCTTCTTCATCTTCTAGGTGAGTTGTGTTGGTCACATCCTCCATCTCGAAGTTCTGTTCGATTCTGTTGACGTCTGTGTACTCGAGTTCTAGGTCCTCGTAGAAAGCCACTTCTTCGTCTCTTTCCTGTGTTAGACCCAGGTTCTCTACCTCGAAGTAACCGTCAGGTCCTTCGAAGACGTCTCCAGGTCCTAGAGCGTGGATCTCGTCGTCGTCCAGCTCTTCGTCGTCATCGTCTTCTACGATGACAAGGTCCTGGTTGTTCTCGAGATCGATCCACTCAATCACTTCGTCGTCATCATCGTACTCGACAAAGAAGTCGAACCTTTCGTCAAGCCAGAACGGCTCGTCACTGTCCTGTTCTATCTCTGCGAGAGTCGTCTCGATGTTGATCCTGTCGGCTGAGAAGATCGTCGTTGCACCTACTCTGAACTCGTCGTCGTCTCCGAACTCTTTCTCCCAGTCGTCTTCTTCTGTATCTTCTTCTGTACCAAGAACTGCGTCATCAACTATCTCTCCGTCGTAGAGGATGTTGACCCAAATTTCCTTTCCATCATCGTCTATTGCATCGATCTCTACTGACCAGTCACCGTGTTCCACTGTGTCTCCCACAGCGATTCTCCTGTGCTCGATTTGGCTACCGAGCTCCAGATCTTCTCCGATTTCAATTACTTCGTACTCTTCGCCGAGCAGGTAGATTGATTCTCCCTCAGAAACACCTACTCCGTAGTCTGCTCTGTAAACGATGTCACCTGATTCAGCTACGAACCTTACTTCCGCGTCAAGTTCCTCTTCGATGTCACTGCTTACTACAGCTCCGATCTCTTTTTCGTTGCTTGCGTTTACCCAAGCTTCTTCCGTGACACGTAGGTTGTCTTCTTCGTCGTACTCGTAGTAGTCGGCGAAGCCTGTGTACTCGAAAGGTGCAACGTCGAAATCGACGTCTCCTCTGATTGTGCTTTCGCCAATGTCCCCGTCGATGTCTACTGCTCTGTCTACTTCGAGCGGTTCTTCGATCGTGTTGTGGCCTCCCATGGTTATTGCGATGTCGATTGCTCCTACTACGTCGTCCGTCATGGCGTCTTCTCCTACTACCATTGAGAAGTCAGACTCTCCTTCTTCCATGAACGGTGCCGGGAGATCCTCAAAAGATGCAGCCGCTGCGGTGCCTAGCGTTGAACCAGCTAGTACTGCACCAAGTGCAGATGCTGCAAGTTTCTTAATTTTCATTTACTAATCACCTAAGTTTGCTAAAAATTTTGTTTGTTTATCCGATCCCAGAAAGATTTTGTTGGGACCGGATTCGGTCCGTGTTGGACCTTTTTCTTTTAACTCCATGCCATACTTACCCCTTTCCCTTATAAAAAGGTAACTTGAAACAGTTTCAAGGGTGCGATTTCGTATGTTACAAAGAAGTTAACAGAGGCATAGAACATTTTTCAGAGCTTAAGACTGTTTCATGAGCCCTTATGAACTTTTATTCACCGAAAGAAGCGTTTTAATCGATTTTCTAATTTTCAGTGCCCTGAGATACTCCAATTTCAACCTCTGAGGTTTCGTCGAATTCTCTAGTCTCGTTTACCTCCTCATCCAGATCGAGGTAGCTTTCCTCCGTTAGTATTCCTTCGACCTCTTCCCTGTCCCTCAGACCTTCGTACTTCGTCCCGTTTACAACTATCGTAGGAACTTCATCTACCCCGTAAAGGTCCTTCAGAGCCTCGATGGCCGGTTCATCAAGGTCGAAGTCGAGGGAGTATATTACCACTTGGTCAGCGTAGTTGTTGTAGATGTAGTCCAGGACGTAGCCCTGTGACTCGCTCTTGCTGACGTTCCTTCGGTTGGAGTAGAAGAAAACTATGGGTGCGTAGCTGTCCTCACATATCTCGTTGTACTCCTGCACCAGGAGCATCTGCTGTATGGACAGAAGGGAGTAACTTCTTTTCATGTCCAAAACCCTTTCGTCCTGTGGACCGAAGGTATTCTCCATCTCGGTAAGCCTTCTACCAAGGTAGTGCCTTTCCTCTGTAAGTCCGAAGATGTCAGCTTCGCATATATATTCTTCGGCCAGGGACCTCTGTACCTCCATGCTGAGAAGCTGCTGCTCCAGGTCCTCGTGCATCCTTCTTACATCGGTGGCGGTCTGGGTGGCAAAGGCGTATCCAAGGCCTATACCGAAGCCGAATACGAGAAGAGTTGCTACTATAGCGAAGGCGTATCTTTTCCAGTTGGTATCGAAAACCTCGCCCATATATACCGTACAAACATTTACGGTCTTGTTATAAATATCTTGAGACGTTCCTCAGGACGAGAATATGCAGAGGAAGTTCGGAAACACGTCCCTACAACCTTCTATTCCTCGTATGTCACCTTCCCTCTCTATATAGGAGCGGTCGACCTTCCTTTCAGGCGAACACCTTTCCACGTCGCCGAATACGATGTAGGTTTCTGTTTCCTCTATTACCGGCTGTTCCTCGAGTACGTCCTCAGTCACGTAGTTTCCGTAGTCGTGGACGTACTTGAATACAACAACTCTCTTCCCCTCTTCTACGTAGTGGGGCACGTCCCTGACTATGGCTTCTGCCTCCTTCCCGTGGTAGTTCATAGGAACCCACAGGTTGGACCTTGCCATGCAGTCATCCGTCGCTTGTATGGCGTCGTCCATGGAAGCGTACCGGGCGAGCGGAACAAAGAATATGGCTGCAAGTGCGAAGTTTACGCCGATTACAGCAAGGAAGAGCTTTTCATGCCTTCCCTCCAGAAGGTGGTAGGAGAAGTAGCCCGCGGGAAGTATGAGGTTGAAGAGGTACCGTGGCTCCTTGTGCGGAGACTGCAGGTAAGATATTATCGCAAGTAAGGCGAAGGCTGCAACTACCCAGTCCCTTTCCTTCCACTCGTCCTTCCACTTGATATAGATGCCTGCGAAGAGCAGAGGGAGGTAGTAGCCTACGGGTACAAGGAAGTGCATCACGTCGGGCGGAACCTCCATGCCTTCTCTCTGCTGTACAGTCAAAGCGTAGGAGTTCACGGCCGAGTATATAGGGTCGTCTCTCCTGACCTCGCTGTAAAGCAGCCAGGGTGAAGCGACCAGGACCAGAACCGCGAGGGAAGCGAGTATCTTCTTCCAGTTTTTCTGTAGAAGTATAAAGGGAGTGAAGATCAGGGCAGGATATCTTGTAAGGCCCGCGAGGCCGAGAAAGAAGGCACCCTTGATGCTTTTCAGGTACGATAGGAACAGCATAAGGAGTCCTAGAGTCAGTAGCTCCGTGCCTGCCATCATGCCCATGGTGAGTGCGTAGGGCGAAAGCATCAGAGCGTAAAATAGCCTCCTGTCAAGTCCAAAGGAGTCGGCCATCTTGACGGCACCGGCTGCAAATATCGCGGAAACTATGGCAGCGTATACGTAGGCTGCGTAGTTCCAGGTGAAGAGCGTAATGGTAGCTGAAATTATCATCAGGAAGGGAGCGAAAGGCGGTCTAGTCCATTCGAAATAATGTCCGTCGCAGCATAGATACTCCGCGTTCATCTCGTAAACAACGAAGTCCCACGAGGCCCCGGTAGTCTGCTGGTAGATGAAAAACAGAGTTGATGCTATCCACATCAACACAAGGTACCTGTTGTCCGAGATCCAGTCCCAGATATCGTCGAGCTCTTTCAAGCTATCGGTGTAGTCTTAACCATTCCTCTTATTAATAGATTAGTTCACCAGCGTGGTTTCTTCCTGGCAATGAACCTCGTAAGAGCTATGAACTGGAAGGCTGCAAGTATCCAGATATAGATGAACAGGTAGAAGACGTACGGTAGCTTGAACCCTATGTCGTCCACCTCTGACTTGGCCAGAGAGTAGGTTACCACGGAAAAGACTACAAGGGCTCCAAGTATTATGTGGCCTATGTTAACTGACATGCCTAGCTCCATGAAGGAAGCCAGCTGGTACTCGAAGTCGAAACCTATCAGGTACTGGTGGTGAAGAAAGCTGTAAAAGCCGTCTAGCAAGTTTGCACCTATGTAAAGTAATAGGGCTATCGGAACAACGACGGAAGCAACTGTAGTAGGGAGATAGAAGGTTCCCAGGTCGCCGTAGTCCCTGCTGAGCATGTGCTTGTACCTCATCAGGTTCTCCAGCTTGCCGAAGTTCCACCTGACCCTCTGTCTCTTGAGCCCGCTCAGGTCGTCGGGAGCCTTTGTATAGACCACGGAGTCTATCGCGTGGTCGACCCTGTAACCTCTTTCGTGTATCCTTAAACCCATCTCCTGGTCCTCCGTGACCGTGGTCTCGTCGAAGCCTCCGTGCTCTTCGAAGAACTCCTTCCTGTACATCGGAGCTCCCGGAGTTACGTTAAGGGAGTTTATGAAGGACAGCATCTTTCTCAGAAAAGACGTTATACCGTACTCGACGGCCTGGGCCTTCTCCCATATGTTTGAAGGTTCCATTACCTTCAGGGTCGGGACTACAGCCATAACCCTGTCGTCCTTCTCGAAGTGGGATATCATATTTCTTATCGCACCCTCTTTGGGAATAGAGTCCGCATCGAGCGAAAATACCAGCTCACCTTCGCAGTAGTCAAGCCCGTAGTTCAGGGCGTCGGGCTTACCGCCGTTTTCCTTCGTAAGGATCCTGACGTCCTCCTCTCCTTCGGCAGCTTCCTTAGCCACCTCGAGAGTTCCGTCGGTCGAGCCGTCGTCCACGATTATTACTTCCTTGTTTGAGTAGTCCATTCCCAGGAGACTTTCCACCGTATCGGCTATAATGTCCTCTTCGTTGTAGGCAGGAATGAGTATAGAAACCATGGGTTCCCAGGAGGACTGGGGACTTTCCAGGTTACCTTTGTTTTCAAAGAAACAGATTATGAAGTATATGCTTACGAAAAGTGAGATCAGAGAAGCTACTACTATTACAAAGTTCTGTGTTATAACACGTACAAGAAACAAGGTTATTCACCGTTCTTCAGCCTGACTCGGTTTGTCCTTCCTACCTTTTTGGTCTCAAGGAGTCCCCTCTCCTTGAGGTCATGTATAAGTCTCGAGACCTTCGCCTTCGAAAACTCGACGTTGTCCACTATCCTCTTCTGCTTGATTTCACCGCCGGAGCTCTCAACTATCTCCATTATCTTCCTCTCGTCGTCCTTCAGAGCTTGTGGAATACCTTCCTCCTCCTTGCCAAGAGATGATCCTATGAGAAGGAGTGCAAGCACTAGAGCAACGCCTATACCGACTATGTAGACCTCCCCAAAGCCCTCCTCGGGCTCTTCTGTTCTTTCGAAGGAAAGCCTGGTCCTTATACCGTCGCCTTCATCTATATCTTCTGTTGACCATATTACGTATATCCTTCTCCCGTCGGAGCCCTCCTGACCGTAGCCCGGTGAAAATACAGGGAAAGGTGTGTCCATGTCTCCGTCTATGAGGACGTAGCCTTCTTCCAGCCTTGCATTGTAAACCATGTCCTCCGTATAATATGGTGCATTGAGATCGTCCTCGAAGTAGTAGTGTTCTCCAGTATGCCTTACAATCTCGTTGGTTATGAAGTCCAAGGAGAGCCTTCCGCCTTCACCTTCAGGTAAATCGCAGGTTATCAGGGAGCCGTAATCCTTTTCCTCCATGCTACAGGAATGCTCCGAAAGGGTAGAGCTCGCTTCAAAGGTGTGTGCACTGAAAAGCAGCGGAATTTCAAGCGTATCGGGAGCTTCGTTGAAGAGAACAGTGTCCTCTACAGAAGTCTCTACAGGACTTATCGTTGAGTCTCTCCTGTAAAGGCTTATACTGGCAGCTTCCACTACCCCAGGGAGGAACACAAGGGTTGCCAGCAAAGCCAGAGCTATCTTTTTCATACTGCCTAAACTTTCCCTTCAAGAAATAAATACCTTTAGATTCTGTTAGGTCCGACCCGAAACGTTTCAGTCGGGCGAAGTGACCATTCCACCGGCTCCCTGAGAAGCGTACTGGTGTATAAGTGCGGCTGCACTGTTTGCCATATCCTGCAGCTCGTCAACCTTTATCTCAAGGGAGTCGGGCTCTATGACCTCTACTGAAGAAGGACCGTAAAGCATCGAGAAAGTCATCAGGTTCTTCACGGAGGAAACTACGAACTCTATCTCGACTATCTGCGAGTAAGCTTCGCTAGCCTTCTGCGTCGGTGGATTTTCGACGAACTCGGGCTCGTCGAAGTCCTTCTTGTATATCTCTATACCTTCTTCCTTACCGATCTTATTGACATGGTTCTTCAGTGCCTTCTCCGCTGCTTCTTCCTTTATCGCCATTACCTCTATGAAGGCACGGGCTCTTATCCAGCCCTTTTCTACCTTCTCCGCTGCTTCTTCCTCGTGCATATTTATCGCACCAACATTTACTCTCAACCTTTAAATAGTTTGTCGGGAATCCAGTCCTCGCCTCTTATGTTCAGTTCCTTTCCACAGCTCCCGCACCTCATGCCCTTTCTCAGGTTAAGCTTCTTCACCGAAAAACCTTCTCTCTTTACGACTAACTCGCTACACCTGGGACAGTACGTGGACTCGCTCCTGTGTCCTGGAACGTTCCCGCAGTATACGTGGTAAAGGCCGCGGTTCTTGGCTATGTTTATAGCCTTCTCCAGGGTCTCGAGGGGCGTAGGCTTCTTGTCCCTCATCCTGAAGTCAGGCCTGAAACGTGAGAAGTGGACCGGTGTGTCCCTCCCGAGGTTCTCCTTGATCCAGTCCACCCTTTCCTTTATCTCTTCCTCTGAATCGTTTTCGCCGGGGATTATAAGGTTGGTCACCTCGAGAAGTATGTCCCTCTCGTTTATAGCTTTCATCGCTTCCTTTATAGGTTCCATATCAGGAACTGCACAGTGCTCCTCGTAAAACTTCTCTCCGCCCTTCAGGTCCACGTTTATAGCGTCTAGATGTGGAGCTATCTCCTTTACGGATTCTTCGGTCATGTAACCGTTTGAGACGAAGACGTTGTAATGGAAGGGCGAAGCCTTTCTCATCGTGTCCCGTGCGTACTCCAGGAATACCGTAGGTTCTGTGTAGGTGTAGGCTATTCCTTCGCAGCTGTACCTCTCTGCCTCCTCGACGACCTTCTCAGGTGGAAGTTCCTCGCCCCTTATTTCCTTCCAGTCCTGTGATATCCGGAAGTTCTGGCAGAAGTCGCACCTCAGGTTACAGCCTACAGTGGCTATGGAGAGGGCTCTGCTCCCGGGAGCGAAGTGGAACAGTGGCTTCTTCTCTATGGGGTCCACGGTAGAGGAGACAGCTTTGCCGTAGACCAGCGAGAACAGCTTTCCTTCCTTGTTCTCCCTCACGTTGCAGAAGCCACGGTTGCCTTCCTCTATCATGCATCTACGGGGACATACACCACACCGTACAGCTTCGTTTTCCATTTTGGTGTATATTGCGGTCTCTACGGGCATAGTTCCAGTTTGTCCGTCTTAGGATAAAAAACTTCCTCAAAGCATAAGCGGGCCTATTACAAAGAAGGATATCAGGTTGAAGAACAGTCCAAGGAAGAAACCGAAGACAAGTCCTAATACCAGCCACTGCTCAGCTACCTTTTTGCTCGCACTCTTCAGTTTCCAGTGAAGGGAGACTTGGAAAACTGCAACTGAAAGTCCTATTGAGAAGGCGAAGAAGGTGAGGTTCTGCATTGTAACTGTGAGCTGCTGCAGGAACCTGTGCATCCGCAGAGCCTCGAAAAGGAAACCGAATACCATCCCTGTTACTGACATCAGCAGGAGGTACGACCTTTTCCTGAACTTTTTTCCTTCGTCCGGAAGTCCTATGGGTCTGTATATAAGCTTCTCCAGAAGCTCGTGAGCTTCCTCGTACTTCCTGTAGAGGAAGTAACTGACCAGACCTCCTAGAAAACCTGCGAAGAGGCCTGCAGCGATCCTCGCTATGTAGAGGCTCATATGAAGACAATGGTGCGGAGAAATATTTAAACCTTGTCGAATATAATAAGCCTGTTCAGCCTCGGTAGCTCAGCTCGGCCGGAGCGGCGCCCTCGTAAGGCGCAGGCCGTGGGTTCAAATCCCACCCGGGGCTCTTTTCCTGCAAAAGATATATAAGTTTTGGAACTAAACCTTGCCTTGGTAAAATGAACGAGATTAATTACCAAGAAATTGATGGGAACTCGACCGAAGTTGATTACTCGGAAGGTGTTTTCTTTGATAGAAGTGGCTGTGATGAGAAACCTACTGACCGTAAGCCTGAACCCTATGAAGAATTCGAAGGTAACACAGTAGACAAGCAGAGAATGGCAAGGGCGTTTGGGGTAACTTTCCAGGACGCTGATGAGGCTTTCAAAAGAGTTGCGGACAAAGCCAAGTCGTACCAGTAATCCATGGCACCGTTCTTCCTTGTCTTTAGTTATTCCTGTAAAGTTTATTAAATGCAGCTATTATTGTTTATACAATGAGTGGGGAAGAATCCGTTAAAATTATAGAAAGGCCTGGATGCACGGATACCGGCTCAGAGCTTGATTCTTCATTGAACTTCTGGAGGGAAAGATATAGCGATTTTTTATTTAAACAGGGAAGCTTCGTATACTATGAAACAGAGGAAGAGATAGATCCTGGGGAACTTTCTTTGGATGAACTGCCATCTGATGCAGTGAAAGATGCCTATTCAGTCAGTATAGTTACTGCCAAAGGAAAGGATAACAGAGTATTGGAATAATTGAGAAGAACGGGCCTTTTGTACTGGAGGAAGATTAGGTAGACTTTTATGCTTTATTATATTTTAGACTTATTTGCGTGTTTAACTCCTTTCCGATGTTTTTTCAAAGTAAGGATGTATTTAAAATGCTTTTTTGGATGCTTGAGACTTTCTAAATCCGAGAATGGTTCTCGTTAATTTTTATAAGTCTTTCATTTCAATTTAGTAAATGGTGAGAGTTTTATTTGTCCTGAAATGCTTGAAAAGTTTGATGAGTTTGTAAAGAAGGTTTCCAAGTATAGCTGTGTTTTTGATGAAGATGTATGCGGACCTGTTTGTATGGATTACGCCTCAAAGAACTTAGAATATATATCAAGATCCATAGAGAGACCCGGGTCAAAGGATAGGGATCTATAGAGCTTTAGAAGTAAATAAAACAGCTCGAGTACTGTTCAGGGAATCTTTGGCAGTCCTTGAGAACCTTTATATTATCTTGAACTATTTGTTTGTTCCATGTGTTTCTATACTGGTTTTCTGTGGCTATAAAATAATTCCGAAACCTTTGAGCCTTTGGAAAGTATTTATTTAACTTAAATGATGACTTATCAAGACATAAACTTTTTAAAATACTTTATACAATTTTATAGTGGTGAACAACCCCCATGGAACCTCAAGACGATTTAAACGATTCTGATGAAGACATAGAGGATTGGCCTGATGCATATGGCGAAGACCCCGGCTCTGCACCGATTTATATAGAACCTGAGGAAAATTCTGGGCCGTTGGGTAGAGCTTATGAAGCTATCACAGGCTTTTTAGGAAAATAGAAGCCTCGAAGTCTCTTGTAAGTTTGTTTGGGCTTTCTCTTTGCAGAAGTAATTAGACTATGCTTTTGGGTTCCTTTGTTGTGATATGGACGTTAAATTTTTCTATGTTAAATCTAGGATAACTACTGAGATATCAACAGATTTCTGATCTTCACCCGAAAGACTTTTAAGCAATGCACGGGTTTTAATGTTAGGTGTTTACAATGAGGATTGTTTTCAAAGTTGACGAGTCGGAAAAACCAAAGCTGCAGAATGTTCTCGATGAGGATCCTATAGCCAGGCTTTCCATAAGCCAAAAGAGCTCTGAAACCCTTGAGATCGAATCAGAAGGCATCTTCGTTATGCTAGACGGAGACGACGAGGTCTGCGAGGAAGCAAGGGAGAAGCTTTCCGAGTTCGGCGAAGAGTTAGAAGGATCTGAAAAGGACGAAGTAGTTGAAGCTATCGAAGCTGCCGAGAAGGAAGCAGCAGAGGGATTCGGTTCGATTTTCGGCGGTTAGCCAATCAAGATATTTAAATAAGAAAAGGGTAAACATACCTGTGATCGATAATGGCATTTTGGAAGAGCGACGATGAAAAAAGAAGAGAGATAGAGGAAGTTAAAAAACAGGTAGAAGGAAAGGCAGGTGAAGGTACCAGGCTTCCTGAGCCTCCAAAGCCTTCATCTACAGAGACCTCTTCTCCAGAGCCTCCGGCTCCACAGGGAGGGGAACCTGAAGAAGAACTTCCACCTGAACCTCCTCAGGAAACTGAAGAGCCTATCGATGAGCTAGAGGAGCCTTCATTGAGGTTGAGAGAGGATTCAGGCCAAGGAAGCGAAATACCTGTAACCAAAGGTCCGGTCAGGGATACAGGCGACGAGGAATTCGCACCTTTGTTCGTTAAGATAGACAAGTATAGGGAGGTTTTACAGGACCTCGAGTCTGTCAGGAGTTCACTGAACGACCTGAAGCAGCTGTTTGAACTGATGAACGAGGTTGACAACATAAAGAGAAAGGGAATGAAAGAACTCAGAGAAGGTATATCAGACTTGACCGGCACGCTGGTTTCTATGGATGAGAAGTTCATAAGACCAGAGGGTACGGAGGAAATCACCGGTGAGTCTACATCTGGAGTCTCCAAGACCGTTGGTGAGCTTCAGAACCAGTTGAGAGAAATCAGAGACAGCCTCGAAAGAATCGAGTAAATCCCTCCTCTTCTTTATTTTTGCGGGGGTACCCAAGCGGTCAAATGTGAAGGCTACAGGGGCCAGACTCAAGCTTGACTTGAGTTTTGAGGAAAACTTCTTATTCCGATGAGAAATCTGGTGGTTTAGTACCTTCGTCGGTTCGAATCCGGCCCCCCGCATACCGATAAGAAGTCTAACATGCTTCTCCTGCTTCTACTTCGTCCCATGTATTCGCGGGACCTTGTATCGTTATATCGTAATCGCACGGATCATCGTTGAAGTTCTGTAAATTTAGATTACAGGTGTCGCCTGGTTCAACTGTATTTCCACATGTATGGGTAGTATCGTAGTGATTTCCATCAACATATATTCTGAAATCCGTGGGCAGTTCCACTTCACCGATGTTTCTGACTTCTATTATACCGTTGGAATCTACAGAATTTATTGCAAGCGAGGCTCTTGTCTCATCTATCCTCCTGTCCATTTCCTCCTCGCCAGCTCCCACAACGTCGCTGATGGTCTCAGTTCCGAAAACCAGAATACCGGAACCCAGGGCTACAATTATAAGGATCATGAGCACAGCAGCTACGACAAGGGACTGGCCTTTCCTCATTTTCTCACAACTTTAGTTTACCAACAGCTACTTATATTTTTAATAGTTGAAAGCACAGTAACTGGTTAGCATGTCAGAGATCAGATTCGTGTTTTTGGTAGCTGATATTCCAGGAGTCTTTGCCTTTGACAGGGACAAGAATCTCATCGCTAGTTCTACCTTCCCAAGAGAGGCTGAGACCATCGAGGAAAAACTGAAGGGCTTAAGGGAAGGAGAAGTCATAGAAGAAGTAGAAGACGTAATAGACTTTTTGGATACTGAAAATATAGTCACTGACCTGCCAATCGAGCTGGACGGCTTTACGGTAGAGGTAAAGGAAAATGTCTCTGCTTCCAAGCATCTGAAAGATAACCTCAGAAGTCTTTCAAAGGAGTCTGGCTTCGTGGAAAACGACAGCCAGTTCAGCGAGATCATGAGAGACATCCAGATCTTAAGGACGAGAAGAGAGGTAAAGTCCTCGGTTAAGAAGGACAAAGTCGCTGCACAGGCCGTCTCAGCTTTACAGGATCTTCGTAGGATCGGCAACGAACTTTCAGAAAGGCTTCAGGAATGGTACGGCCTCTACTATCCTGAACTTGAAGTCGAAGAAAACGAGAAGTACGCGGAACTTGCAGCAGAGCTTGATAAAAGGGAGGACTTTGAAGGCTACGAAGGCTCGATGGGCATAGACCTCGACAGAAGGGACATAGAAACCATTAGAAGCTTTGCAAGACAGGTCAAGGCAGCCTACGACCAGAAGGAAGCTATAAAGGAGTATCTTGAGAACGTTATGGATGATATCGCACCGAACGTTACGCATATAATCGGTGCTGAAATGGCAGCACAGCTCATCTCTCTTGCCGGATCCCTCAAAAAGCTAGCCAGAATGCCCTCCTCGAAGATCCAGCTTCTGGGCGCAGAGAAAGCGCTTTTCCGACATCTGAAAGGCGGAGGGAAGCCTCCTAAGCACGGTATTATCTACAACCATCCCTACATACAGAAGACTCCTGAGGGTAAGAGGGGTAAGGCTGCGAGAGCTATAGCTTCAAAGCTTATGATGGCTGCAAGGACGGATCAGTATACAGATAAGTTCAAGGGTGAAAAGTATAAAGAAGAGCTGGAAGATGAACTTGGGGAGATAAGGAATGAATGAACTTCAACATAACGTCGTAAACAAAGGAGGAACCCTGTACACGGTCAGTCTCGACCCAGGAAACAAGGTTTACGGTGAGGATCTAGTAGAAGAAGGAGATAAAGAGCTTAGAAGCTGGGACCCCAACAGGTCAAAGCTCGCTGCAGCTCTCAAGAAAGGCCTTGAAACCTTTCCACTGGGAAGAGGAACGAAGGTACTCTACCTTGGAGCTGCCCAAGGAACAACACCTTCTCACATATCTGATATAATTGAAAGGGAAGGTATAGCTTACCTGGTCGAGTTCTCCGAAAGAGCTATGAGGGACCTTCTAAACGTCTGTGAGAGGAGAAGCAACATGGTACCTATACTCGCGGACGCGAGGAAACCGAAGCAGTACGACTGGGTGGAAGAGGTCGATGTACTTTACCAGGACGTCGCACAACCGGACCAGGTAGAAATTCTCGAGAGAAATGCAAATGAGTTCGTGAAGGACGGCGGCTGGATAATGGTAGCTATCAAGGCTAGAGCCATGGACGTTACAGAGGACCCTGACAGTATATACGAAGGTGTTAAGTCGAAGCTAAACGAGAACTTTGATGTGAAAGAGTTCCACAAGCTGGATCCGTTCGAAGACGACCACTGTTTCATAGTTGCCCGGAAGTCCTAGGATACTCCTTCCAGCCTTTCTCTGAACCTTTCAAGAGCAACCTTTTCCTTGTCCTTCTTAACGAAACCGCCCGCGGCCTGGGGGTGTCCGCCGCCTGAGCCGTGACCCTTTACAGCGTACTTTATTATTTCAGACACGTCTATCCGCCCGCTCTGACATCTTCCTGATATCTTCATCCCTTCTCTACTCCTCTCGTAGACAATTACTACTGCCTCAGGCTTCTGGTTCGACATCGAAGTAGCGAGATCGGAGACCAAGGAGTATTCCGAGTTTATCTCGTAGAGGTAGGAGTTGCTCTTCGAAAAGTATTCAGCCTCCCTTTCAAACTTCTCCTTTTCGATCTCGAGCTCCTTTATATATATCTCGTAGAAGTCTTTCAGATCAGTACTGAAGACGTCGTTGGGCTCCGAGGCCTCCTTGATCACCTTCTGAGCCTTCCTTATTCCGTCCAGTCCTTCTACGACCTTTGAGGCCTCTATCATATCCGCTATCATGCCCAGCTTACCTTCCTTTATGTCCTCGTACGTGTATTCTCCTTCCCTTACAACGTCTGGATTTTCCTCGGCTATAATTTCGAATAGATCCTGGCAGTCCTCGACACCGTGGTCACCTACGACTCCTACACCTGCCTTCCATGCCACTTCCTTCTTTTCTTCCAGGAGCCTGAAAACTAGGTAGGAGGCCGGCAGATATTTTTCCGCGTCGTTGAACCTGGGATTTTCATGGAGTATATTACCGTCTGTCAGATCCTTTTCTGGTGGATGATGGTCGAGTACAAAGACCTTCTGGTCCAGCTCTTCTGTCACGGACAGCTGGTCAACAGGGATATCAAGAAACACTACGCTTTCACTGTCCTTCAAAGACTCGAGCAGGTCCTCGCCAAGCTGTATCCCTGGTCCGTTGTTGGGAAGTGCATTACCAGAAACCATTTCCTGTAGAAGTGCTGAGGAGCAGACGCCATCTGCGTCTTTGTGGTAGATTATTGTGGGCTTTTCAAGCTCCTTCAGAAACTCCCTGCTTCTCTCATAGTTCAAGGATCGCACCTCCTCCAAAGACTTCGTCCTCGTTCATCTCAGCATCAAGAGAATCTGCGTGGTGAAGGATTCTGGCCTCGTCTGACTTTGGCATCGGTTCGTGTGTCTCGCCTCCGTGGCCCATTATGATCTCTATGACCTTTTCAGGGAAACCCCTTGAGTAAAGCTCACATGATATCCAGACCTCGTGGTCGAGCTTGTAGTCCCTGAAACCGTCCATATCTTCGATTATAAACTGCTTCGCCAGGTCATGCAGAAGCGCGGCAGAGATCAGGCTGTCTCTGTCCAGTTCTTTATCGTAGAAGTCCTCCAAGTTGTCTACAATATCCATACAAAGATTTACTACGGAGTGGATATGTTCGATAAGACCGCCTTCGTAGTAGTGGTGTCCCCCTATCCAGCATGGAATTTCCTCCAGATCTGACTTTTCGTATTCCAAATCATCGTTGCTGAGCTCCAGCTTCTCTATAAGCTCTTTCGTTTTCTTCCTCAGTTCTTCGTCTTCTATCTCCTCTGCTAGCTCTAAAAGATTCTTCCTTGAAACCTCAGTCACCGTAGACACCTCCGTAGCCTTCCTCGACTTCGTCTATAGGGACAAAGAGAAGTTGCGCTATCCTGGCGTTCTCCTTTATCTCAACACCTTCTTCATTTTTTACAAGTAACAAAAATTCAGCCTTTCCGCTGTAGCCTGCGTCCCATACTCCTGTTTCCGTTGTGCAACCCATACGGAGAAGCGACGACCTGGGAAATACAATGCCCGCGAGATCCTTCGGCATGTTGAACTTCTCGTTTGTCCTTACCTTGTAAGCTCCTTTCTCCAGCTCCCACCATCCGTACTCATCTTCTTCACTCTTTTTCACCGGGTCAAGTTTTTCCGTCCTAGGAATTTCTCGTTCGGAGTTCGAGAAGTCCAGGCTACCTTTGTCCTTGAATTCAAAGACCTTGTCTACAGTTATATCAAAGCCGTTGGGTTGCAGCTGCGTATCCAGATGTGGATAGTTCTCCACAAGACCTTCCTTCTCCACAAGCTCCTTTATCTCGTCCTTATTCAGCATCGTCATCACCGTGTTTTACAGTAACTTTGAATCCAATATCAGCTTCAAAGCCGTCGAATTCGAAGCTTTGTTTTCTGTGCTTCAATTCACCTATCATTATACCTGAAACCTCCAGCCTGTCTTTGATCTTATCGACATGTTTTTCCAAAAGCTGGTTGTCGTTGCTGTCCAGATAAAGGTCTATCTTGTCCTTTACATGCAGACCCTCTTCCTTCCTTGCGAGCTGTACATCCCTTAGAAGCTCCGATACCTTTATCTCCTCCTCTACTTCTTCCGTTCTTTCTGAATCCAGGAATACCTTGCCACCTTCAAACTCCTTGCCTGAAATCGACTCGGAGGTCTCCCTGGTGAAGTTCACGTCTTCTTCCTCTATTTCGAAGCCCTGTTTAGTCAAGGAGCCTTCTTCTTTGAGCTCTTCGACTTCCTCAACATCCAGTCCTTCTATTATATCAGCGACCTTCTCAGCTTCGCCTTTGAACTTTGGACCCAGCTTCGGATAGTTGGGCTCGGCCCTAAGCTTTGTCTGGACCTCCCCGAAACGTATATTCTTGAGGTTGGTCATCCTCTCAACTATTTCCTTATGCGGCTTTATCCTCTCCCTTACGTCCTGTGGTACAGAAACTACAAGCTCCTTGACGGGCCAGCGAAGCTTTATTCCCTGCTCCTCCCTGAGGGAGTTTACCTTCTCCGTCAACTTCCTTACGGTTTTGATTTTCCCTTCCAGCTTTTCGTTCGACCATTTCTCCTCGACTTCAGGGAATTCACACATGTGTATAGATTCCTTCTCCTTGAAGAGGTCCTGGTAAATTCTTTCAGAAATATGCGGAGCTACGGGCGAAATCAATAGGTTTGCCTTCTCCAGACATTTTTGAAGTGTCCATATAGCCCTTTCATCTCCTCCCTTGGCACGCTTCCTTATGAGCTTTACGTACCACCTCGAGAGGTCGTTCAGAACAAATTTCTTCCATTCCCTGGTGAACTCGTGGTAGTGGCAGTTTTCGTAGCATTTGTGCGCCTTTTCCGTTATTTTTTCCAGCTTCGAAAGTATCCATTTGTCCTCGGCCTTCAGGTCGTCAGGCTTTTCCACCTTCTTTGTTCTGTAATCAGCCAGGAACCTTGTAGTGTTCCAGTACACAGAGAAGAGATTGTATACCTCGTTTCTGACCTCTTCCTCATCGAACTTGCTGTGTTCCCAGGGCGCTTCAACAGAAAGGAGATAAAACCTGTTCAGGTCCGCACCGAACTCTTCCCATACATCTATAGGATCAACTACGTTCCCGAGACTTTTCGACATCTTCTTACCTTCGTCGTCTAGTACATGCTGCTGGAAAAGGACCTTTTCATACGGCGATTGATCGAAGGCTGTAACAGACGTGAAAAGTAGACTGTAGAACCATCCTCTTATCTGATCTGAAGACTCCGTTATAAAGTCCGCAGGGAATAGCTCCTCGAACCTTTCCCTTTCCCTTGGGTAGTGCATAGAGGCAAATGGTGCGCAGCCACTTTCCAGCCAGACGTCGGCTATGTCCCTTACCCTCGTCATTTCACCACCGCAGTCGCAGTCCCAGGTCATCTTGTCGACCTGATGCATATGAGGATCGAAGTCCTCAGGAAGCTTTCCGACTTTGTCCTCAAGCTCATCGAATCCGGATATAACATCCCTTTCGTCACATTCTTCACAGGTCCATATAGGCAGCGGTGCTCCCCAGTATATCTGCCTGGAAATACACCAGTCCCTCGCGTCCTCTACCCAATTTCTGAACCTCTTCTGTCCCCATCGAGGAACCCAGTCGACGTCTTCGTTTTCCTCCAGCATCCTGTTTTTTACAGGACTTATGTCAAGGAACCACTGCTTCGCTGCCCTCTGTATAAGCTTGGTTTTACATCTCCAGCAGAAGGGATATTCATGTTCTATTACAGAGGTATGTAGCATCAGACCTTTATCTTCAAGGTCCTGTATAATCTCCTCGTTCGTTTCGTGGACGTATTTGCCTTCATACTTTCCAGCTTCCTCGGTAAATTTTCCTCCTTTGTCTACAGGTGAGAAAACTGGAAGGTCGTAAACTCTTGTAGCTTCGTAGTCCTCTTCACCGTGCCCGGGAGCTGTGTGAACACAGCCTGTGCCCTGTTCCAGGGTCACAAGATCAGATGATGTCTGAACAAGGTGCACGTTCATTATATCGTCCAGCTCCCTTTGTTTAGGAACTTCTTCTTCTAATGGATGTCTGAACTCTTTACCTTGAAGCTCCGAACCGTAGAAGCTGTTTAATATATCGTAATCCTCCGCGCCGATCTTCTCCATTATATCTTCAACTAGCTCCTCTGCCATTACAAGAACTTCACCGCCAACTTCGACTCTGGCGTACCGGAAGTCGGGATTGAGGAGAACTGCGAGGTTTCCTGGTATCGTCCACGGCGTCGTGGTCCATATCAGAAGGTATTCATTCTCTTTGTCCTTCAGTGGGAACTTGACGAATATTGAGTGGTCCTCTATATCCCTGTACTCGTCGGTAACTTCGTAGCCAGAGAGCGAGGTCTGACATCTCGGGCACCAGAATATAGGCCTTTTTGATGGGTAAAGCATGTCCCTGTCCTCGGCCTGGCTCACAAACCACCATATCGACTCTATATAGTTTTTGTTATAGGTAAGGTACGGGCTTTCGAAGTCCTGCCACACGGCAAACTTTTCCATCGCCTCGTCCCAGTCACCCTCGGAATCTATGGCTCTTTCCCTGCACTTCTCTAGAAATCTCTCCACTCCGTATTCTTCTACCTCTTCCTTGGTCTCGAAGCCTAATTCCTTTTCGGTTTTAACCTCGTTAGGAAGTCCGTGTGTATCCCAGCCTGCTTGGTCCCATACATCGTAGCCCTGCATCTGCTTGAACCTCAGCATCACGTCCTTGAGAGTTTTGCCCTGTATATGGCCTATGTGCGGCTTTGCATTCAGGTAAGGAGGACCGTCCAACAGAAAAAAGGGCTCGTTTCCTTCTGTGCTTTTCCTGACCCTTTCGTATATACTGTTCTCCTTCCAGAACTTCCTTATTTCCCTTTCAATCTTCCTCGGATCGTATTCCTCGTTCATCTTATCTGACTCTAAATGATTCCTCAGTTTCTTTTATATTCTTTTTCTTTATGAAGAAGTTTTGAGAGAAGTGGCTAAGGAGGTCTTCAGCAACCGGCGATAAAACGTCCACCTACCATATCGATCACTGTTTAAAGTTGCCTTTTGACATTTAAAAATATTCAGAAACTCCATCTAGGTGAGAAATTCCCTACCTTTATCTCTCTGATTAACCAGATTATTGCTGTGAGAAGAGCGAAGGTCACAGGATTCGTCACAGCTCTTGTGAAAAATCCCACGGGAACATCCACTGCACTTACTTCCTTCGTTAATTCTATACGTCCAAATACTTCCTGGGGAACGTAACCAGGCTTTGAAATGCTGAGGGTCGTATTTTCGCCTTCTTCTAGCCTGAACTCCCAGAAGAGCTCATCTTCCCTTCTTATATCCTCTTCAGGTTCTACAGCCACTTCTTCATTCAGAAGCTCTTCAGGCAATGTCATATTCAGCCTGTAGAGGTTTGGAAAAGCTTCTTCGTTCTCAACAGTCAACTCAAGCGTGGTTGTATTCTCCTCGGAATCATAGATGTATAGGAACATCTCCCCGCCTATTATCATGTCCTTGACTACAGTCCTTCTGATCTCTTCCGGAGGTTTTTCATCTATTCTGTATATCGAAACCTTTACGGTATCGTTTGCAGTGTATCCTTCGTCGCTTTCGACCTCGAAGACCGCCTCGTAGATTCCGGACTCGTTGTAGACGTGTGTAGTGTTGCCGTCCTCCTCGCTTTCGTAGTTCCAGACACCATCGCCGTAAAAGTCCCACCTGTAAGCCTCTATACTTCCTTCTTCAATCGTTCCTATGCCTGTGAAGTTTATCCTTTCAAATACATATCCTTCGATATCCTCGCCTGCATATGCTTCCGGCCGAACAACGACCACAGGCGGTCTTGGCCTCCTTCTTCTCGGAGGCGAAGGATCATCCTCCTCTGCGAAGTTAGCGACAACCGTTTTGTCATCATCCATTGAAACTGTTATAACGGAATCAGTTCCCTCGTAGTCTCCTGTCCATTCAGAAAAGTACCATCCACTGTCAGCTATAGCTTCTATCTCTACATCTTCCGTGGCTAGAATTCTGTATTCGCCTGGCTCTGGGTCCGTTGTACCCTGTCCTTCTGTCTGTATAGTTAGCGTGTAACAGTCTGGTGATTCTGTGAAGTTGGCAGTTATCTCCTTGTCTTCGTCCATAAGCACGGTAACTTCTGTTTCGTTTCCTTCGTAATGTTCAAGTATGTCACCTTTCCAGTGGTCAAAGATCCAGCAGTCCGCAGGAATTGCTTCCAAAACAACCAGTTCGCCGTCGTAATATTCGTGTGTACCTTCCTCCGGTACTGTTTCCCCTTCACCTTCCACCGACATAGTCAGATTATGTCTGACAGTTTCATTTACGTCTTCGAAGTAGGCTCTGAGAGTTTTGTTTCCATCCATCGATAAGTTTATACTATCCTCTTCCTGTTCATCCACAGGATAGTCTCCCATCCAGTGGCTGAAGTTCCAGCCTTCGTCGGGAGTTCCGTTGATTTCTAGGGTTTCAGTGTGCTCGAAGTAAGCGGAATAAGGTGTCTCTATCTCCTCACCTTCAACGTAAACGGTCCCGTTTCCAAATGTTTCCATGATCTCCAGCTCGTAGAAGACAGTTTCGTGTGTCACGACGAAGGAGTCCCAGTCGCTTGCGTTTTCGCTTGAAGCGGTGAGGTTAACTTCGTTCGATATACCCTTTGTGTCTTCTGGTATCGTAAGGTTTACTTCGACTATTTCTTCGCTCCAGGCCTGTACAGTTACTGAATCCTGGACCTCCAGGTCCCAGTCCTCGGTACCTTCAACCACAAGGTCGTAGCTATCTTCTTTGTTGCCCAGGTTTTCGATTAAGAAATCATACGTGTAGTTTCCACTTTCGGGTTCAGTAACGTCATCCGGAGCCTGAACACTTACATCATAATGCTCCTTGAAGTGAACTGTAAAGGAGTCTTCATCTCGGACTGTTTCATCGCTCTTGCTCGTGGCTTCAAGAGTTATAGTGTTTTCCTCTCCTACATCCTCTTCCGGTATATCGATCTTTGCTGTTACGTTTTCCTCCTCGCCTGGTTCTATAGTTATCTGACTTTCAAAAACAAGCCAGCCCTTTTCATCGGAAATTTTTATATCGTAACTGTCTTCTATATCGCCTGTGTTCATGACAGTGAAGTTGTATTCGTATTC